>Ga0172372_10007971_pt1 | contig 14134 bp, 23 predicted proteins | sample LakKiv5m_2_FD_114544 | JGI IMG/M metagenome (GOLD analysis project Ga0172372, IMG submission 114544) | Freshwater microbial communities from Kabuno Bay, South-Kivu, Congo - kab_092012_9.5m | ecosystem: Environmental > Aquatic > Freshwater > Lake | place: Democratic Republic of the Congo...
ACTTGACATACCGCTAGAAAGTCCTGCCGTTGACAGAAGAACAATGCCGTAATTCAGACAGATTGCTTCTTGACACATCGTAAGAAATGGGGTAGGATAACCAAAATGCTAAAGCCACGCCTAGTTAAGTCGCTGATTCAACAGAATGCAAACCTCCTGCGGCAGCGTCAATACTTCATGGACTACCTCCGTGCATTGGAGTTGACTCTCCATGCAATACAATTAAATGGCAAGGAGACTGGTGCAGTCAGTCTGAACGACATTAATGAAATTCGCACACAGATGCGTAATATGATTGCTGTGAATGATATTGCAAAGTTCAATCAAACGGGTCACATGAGTCCACCTACCAAGGAGCAGTTGGGTGCATGGGTCAGTATCGATCAGGGAATCTTCAATGATACCTATGATAAGAAAACCATCATCATGAAGGATGAAAAGGAACTCAAGGCATTCCTGAATGATTTCTTCAATGGCATCATTGACCATGCAAAAAAGAAAAAGGAGAATCCGGAAATCGACCCAATGAATTTTGGTGGAGACCTAGAAGGTGAGTGGCAGGATTTCCCACAACCCGAAGACCCATTCGATGACAACGAGAAGAAGTGATGGATTATTACAACACACATCAACTGAATGAGGCTACCCTTGTTCGCTTGTATCGACATACAACGGACAGGAACATCGGAATCATTTCTGCTTTCCGAGGTCGTTATACGAAGCAGGAGAATATGAAGCGCAGCGGCGACTTGGAGTCAATGATTCGTGCTGCGGGATTCGGCTTCTATCGATTGGAGGGGCATTACATCGAAGGCTACGGCTCCGAGCAGTCGAAGGATGTCAAGGAGCGTTCCTATCTTATCATCGGCAACAAGGGCGATGACAGCGGAAACCTCAAGGGCTTCCTCCGCAAGATGGGCGGCAAGTTCAATCAGGACTCCGTGCTTTACAAGCCATTCGATTCGAAGACTGCATTCTTGATCGGCACACAGGCAAAAGACGAGGATGGCAATTCAGTAGACTTCCCCGGCATGGGCAAAGAAGTTTCCGTGGGTGAGTTCAAGCCAATGAAGGTGAATCAATTCTATTCAAAAATGAAGGGCAAGCCTTTTGTTTTCGAATCTTATGGCATTCAAAAGTCTTGGTTTGAAGCATTTGCTGATTACATTCGTTCAAAGCAACCCGAAGCCACTTGACTCTTTGGGAAAGGTGTGATATGATGCACATCATGGCAAAGATCATCGACAACCTGACCGAAGAACAGAACGCACTCCGCAGCGAGATGACCACGGCTCTGCATGAGTCTGTGTGCAGCGTAACCTTCATCAAGTCGGATGGTACGGAGAGAGTGATGCAATGCACCCTTCTCCCTGAACGCCTTCCCTTCAGGGAGGACACCAACCTGAGCAAGCCAAAACCGAAGCGCACTCCGATGAACATTGTTGTTTGGGATTTGGAGAAGAGCGATTGGCGATCATTCAACCTTAAGAATGTAATCCGCTGGAAACGAGAGAATTGAATTTCTTGTTCCCGTAACTCAGTTGGATAGAGTAATTGCCTTCTAAGCAATAAGTCGCTGGTTCGAATCCAGCCGGGAACGCTAACGCTCTCGTAGCGCAATCGGTAGCGCAGTTGACTTTTAATCAATTGGTTGCGGGTTCAAGTCCCGCCGAGAGCATTGATAAATACCCGTGTCATGAGATCATTCCTGCATCACATCAACGAGGCGACCAAAGGCGAAATCTACTGCGACATGGATGGTGTCTTGGTTGACATCGTTGGTGGTTTGGCAAAACTCTACAACATCAAGGATTTGAGCAATCGGAACTTCGATTCGTACATCGATCCACTCAAGCCACGAATTGACAAGGAACATCCAAATCTGTTTGCTGAACTTCCATGGATGAAGGACGGCAAGCAATTGTGGAACTACATCTCCAAGCACGACCCAAACATCCTGTCGGCACACACAAACACATGGCAACCGAATTCGAAGAAGGACAAGATGCGGTGGATCGAAAAGAACCTTCGACCTATGCCCAAGTTGAGTCACATTCTTCTTCGCCGTGATAAAGCAAAACATGCCGTGAAGAACGGTGTTCCGAACATTCTTATCGATGATTGGGGCAAGAACATCAAGGAATGGGAGGCAGCGGGGGGAATCGCAATTAAGCACAAAAGCGCAGCGGAGACAATTGCAGCATTGAAGAAATTCGGTTATTGATCATGGCGGGGTAGACCAACGGCAGAGTCAGTTGACTCAAAATCAACAAAGTGTGGGTTCGAATCCCACCCTCGCTACTAGTGAAAGGAGTTTGTTATGCAAGGAAAAAATGGTGCGGGAAAGGGCGACTCGTTTCGTCCCGTAGACTTGGATAAGTACGGCAAGAACTATGACACCATCTTTGGTTCAAAGGAACCGAAGAAAAAGAAGAATGAAAAGCCACAGGATACATGGATCATCCCGATTGAGGAATCCATGTTCTATGACTTGGACGAGAAGACGGGACAAGAGACTGCGGAAAAGAAGTGCTACATTCGCATTCCTCCCGAGGTTTGCCGCCGAATGAAGATTCGTGTTGGCACACCCCTTGACATCAAGGTAGTGAATGGAGCAATTCAAGTAAGAAAGGTGAGGGGAAAGTGATGAGCGAAGAAACATATGTGCCGGGAAAGGCATACAACGAAGGATGGCAGGATCGTTACTCCGGTAAGTTGGAGCGAAGTTGGAACAGCATGGGCGGTTCACGCTCTCCTTATTGGGAGGAGTATCAGCAGGGTTACGCCGATGCATCGAAGGAGATCATTGACAATGCACGGACTGCCGTCAAAAAGAATACAAACGAAGGCAAGAGTGAAAGTCAGACCTTTCTTTTTGGCTGACATAAATACGATACCATGACTCTAATCACCACACTACTTACCCTTCAGGCACAACTCCGTGTCTTGCATTGGCAGACGAAATCGTATGCTGAACACAAAGCACTCGGGAAACTCTATGATGACCTTGATGGTCTGACGGATCAGTTTGTTGAGACCTTCTCTGGTCGATACGGTGTGCCTGCCGCCAAGAACGATTACAAACTCACCGTAGTCAATTACAAGGACAATAGCGGTGTTGTTCAAATTCTTGACACGGCTATCGCATACATGATGAAGGATGTCCCTGCGATGCTGAAGCCCGAGGATACCGATCTTCTGAACATTCGGGATGAGATGGTCGGTTCGATGAATAAAACCAAGTACTTGCTCAGATTGAAGTAAAGTACGGAAACATCATCATGGAAAATTGTGCGTTTGAAAAAATCGAGCCAGATCATGATTATTTGCCAGGAACTACTGTTTATTACAGTTGTGGCTTGAAAGTCTCCATCGTTAGGGGGCTTGATTCAATCAGAGTTAGACCAAGATTAGATGAGAATATCAATCATCTATGCGATCAAATCAATGGCAAACACCCCGATATTTCCTCATGGTTTGATTTGGTAAATGATGCGGTTGTTAGGTATTTGGATTATTATGGGGAACCACAAATAATCATAGTTCCCACAAACGCACCAAAGGACGAAGAAATTGAGAAGAACATCATTGACAGGTTTGCCAAAATTGGTTATACTCTGAACAAGAAGATGAAAAAAGATTGTGGAGAATGTGATGAAAATCTTCATTTGATGGTCTTTACAAAAGGGGTCGAACAGGAATCGATTGCATGAAGACTGATGAGTGATGCGCCAAGAGGAACCATGCTAGGCTCTTAAAAGCGTATGGAAATCAAGACTGCCAAAAAGCAGACTCGCCGTTACGCTCTCGCAGCGTGACCTCAAACCACACGACTCCGCTAGTGTGGGGAGAGAAAACAGCGGATGGGCTTTCGGGAATGGGAACGCCGAAGGAAGCCGAGAACAAAGAGTCCCAATCTGATCCGTTTAGTCGCCTTCAGCGGCGGATCTGAATAAGTGAAGGATATTGGCGTAGTAAGCACCACGGAATGCATGACAACACGGGGGTTCGAATCCCCCCGACTCCACTACTGCGGGTGAGTGAAACAGTAACACGCTTGGCTCATAACCAAGAGAAATGGGTGCGACTCCCATACCCGCTATTGACGATTGATGCTGCGGATGTAACTCAACGGTAGAGTGCCACCCTTCCAAGATGGCTGTTGTGGGTTCGAATCCCATCATCCGCTTCTTTGACAGACTAACAAGTGCTAACCAAAGGAGAATGCAATGAACGCCGTCCATAGTATTTAACTAGTTTGATTAGTCGGTGTGTAAATCCAGTTGGTGTACCCTAGGTACTGCACCTTTCCGCAAGGAGAAAAACTGGTTGCATCCGACACTCGGACCGATGGCGGGAATGTCCATCGTTTTGGCAAGTAGTGGAATGTTCTTGCCTTGTAATGGCAAATACATATCCGGTCTGACCCACCTCACGGGTCTTTTCTTTTTGGCTCGTAGCACAACGGTAGTGCATCCCGCTGTTAACGGGACGGTTGAAGGTTCGAATCCTTCCGAGCCAGTTCCCTTGTTGTGTAACGGTAGCACAGGAGATTTTGATTCTTCTAGTTATGGTTCGAATCCATACGAGGGAATGTGCCGTCTTAGCACAGCGGTAGTGCAGTTGATTTGTAATCAACAGGTCATCGGTTCGAATCCGATAGGCGGCTTTGAGTCCGATAACACGGGAGTGTACTCAAGCGGACAACGAGGGCAGACTGTAAATCTGCTGCCATTGGCTACGGGGGTTCGAATCCCTCCGCTCCCATTCTTGACATGGACAGGGTTCTGTGCTATGATTGTCAACATGAACAATTACACCTTCACCTTCGGCAGTCGTTATGGAATACAGAGAACTGCAACCATGCTCTCCGAGGAGAACGGGCATGCAACTTTTCACATCCATGGTGAGTCTCACTATGTGCGTGGCGGGGAAGGCATGTTCGACTTTGAGGGCGGACCTTTCTATGGAGAGGGCGGCGACTTCCATGGACGGGGAGACATTCTCTCTGTCCTCCCTGCGCCTATGGGTACGCCCGAGGGCGGGTGCTATGTGGTCGTGAAGTTGAACAGGGATGCCAAGAAGAACATTGAGAAGTGGAATGAGAGCCGTCCCAAGATCGAAGCCCTCAAGCAGGAGATTGGCGATTGGCTAGACAATGGGGAATAAAACTGTACAGCGGCAATGAGGATCGTGGTTGGGTAGTTTCACACGGTCGGGCAGTTGCCATCTATAAAGACAAGGACTTTGCAGAAAAGGAAGCAACATGGCTGACGAACTTTCAGAAGAAGTGCGGAACCAAGAACAACTACAGGGTGACCAAGTGGATTCCCGAGGAGGGGGTGGAAACCCAAGTGCAGGAGCCGCAATCGACAAAATCGCAAAACTCGCTAACGATCTCCGAGCATCGCAAGAAAAGCGTAGAGAAGAAATCGAAGCCCGTTACCCAAGGGTCTTCGGGAGTGGCACCAACTCTCCCGACAAATCTATCGGAACTGTTTATTGGGAATTTGGATACGGGTGGGACAGCCTGATCGAAAACCTTGCAGCGGCTATCGACCGTGAGATTGAACACGATCCCTCCCTGCTCATCGAAGACCATGAGAATGGCAAGTTCGCCTTCAAGGTAAAGCAGATGAAGGAGAAGTTCGGCGCACTCCGCTTCTATTACAGCGGAGGAAACGATAGGATTCACGGTATGGTTGACATGACCGAGAACCTGTCGGCAAGCGTCTGCGAGGTCTGTGGCAGTCTTGGAACGCTCTGTAGGAAAGACAGCGGCTCTTGGATGAAAACCTTGTGCGAGGACTGTGCCGAAAAGATGGGATACACCCCCATATGCTTTGATGATGACGCAGAGGAGTGATGCGATAAATAGTAGATATGGCTAATCAATTCGACAATCCACTCGTCAACGAAGTACGCAAAGTGATCACGGAAGAAACCAATCCATCAATGATCCTCTCGGTCAATGGCACAAATGCAAAGACTCTTGACTATTCCGAAGACAGCAATGATCCATCGGTACATCTCTTTGGTCTTGGGGTAAGAAGGCTGTCTACCCTGAAGAAGGAGATTCAACAGGATTTGGCTAAGTTCACCCAACTAATTGGCAATCGGGATGCAAAAGACTTAATGGTGTACTTGACTGATTTTCAGGGCAAGTATTCAAGCAATATGTACTTTGCATTCAAGATTCAGGCACTCATGGAAATCGAAGAATTCATGAAGCGTCCCGAAGTCAAGCGCAAGATCACTCTTATCAAGAAGAAGAAACAGGGTGGCTAAAGCAATAAGAAACAATGCCCGTGTGACGAGTTGTCGCACACGCACATGCGCCCCCACGGGCGAGATGAAGGCATTGATTGCTACCAAATTGGGAAAGGGTGGAAAGTCGGATGATCGTGGTTATGCCGACATACTTTCTTTGGTTGACAGGATGGTTGAATCAAATGTTTGGGGTGGAAGTATTAAGGGTTATCTCTTCAAGGGAACTGTTGATACAGGAACAAGAAGTGCGGTCACCGGATTTGCAAGAAGCAATGGGTGGCAGCAGACCAATGGAAAACGAATAGTGAAGTACGGAATCATTATTCGTGGTGGCAAGCAGAACCGTAGGCATCTACTGATTTTCGGTTATTATCGTGGAACACCAAACAGAGCATATTGCTCATTGACCGTAATATGAAAAAGATCGTTCAATTGTTTGACATGAAGGGTCGGAGAGTGTATGATTTCGCTGAAGATTGGGCGGATGAACTGGATTGTGAATACGAACTACCATCTCTTGAAAGGAGAATCGTTATGCGTCAGAGAACCGGAGTGATTGAGAACATTCGTACTGGCACTTTCTTCATGGCTGTAGGTGTCGTTGCTTCGGCGGCGGCTTGCTACTTTGCATGGAGCGGCAACCTCGCTGTGGGGATTGGTCTTGTTGCCGTTGGTGGTCTTCTGCATGTCGCTGGCAGCGCAGTCTCATTCGCCAATGAGCGTCTTGAGACTATCACCAATGAGTACCGTGAACGGGAGAACACCCGTGAGATTTGGACGAGCATCAGCCGCATCGAAGATTCGGTTGACGAGATCAAGTCCAAGCGCAGCACCAAGTAAGGTTGAATAAAACCTTATTGATGGGGAGGGGGGTTCCGCTACTCCCCCCTCCCTTTTTGCTAGGCCCCATCGTCTAGTCGGTCTAGGACACCTCCCTTTCACGGAGATAACAGGGGTTCGAATCCCCTTGGGGTCATTGGAGAGATAAATATGGAAGATATGCAATCGTTTAGCGAATATACCATAGAAATTACCGATGTCCTAAAGGAGTCAACCGAGGGACACAAGTTTCAAAACGACTTGGCAAAAAAGATTCTTGCGTCCCTGACACCACAGCAACGCAAGAAAGTCAAGGTAGTTGTCGCTCCTCCAAGTTCGACCCTACCCGATATTGCAATTGTCCACAAGGATCACCCCGATGAGCCGCTGATCATCGAATGCAAACTTGACAATGCACAGTCGGGCGGTATCACATGGGTATTTGATGGTTCGAACTGGCAGTTTTCAACTCGCTCTGCACGGGCAAAAAGAATGTGCGAGTTGGATGACCCCACACTTTGCGTTACCGTAATTGACATGGTTAAGAGTCCTGTTGTTCGAAATCGCATCGATAAGATTCAGTCTGAACTGGGTAAATGGTTTCCTGAACTATCAAACAATAAGATTCCATTTCAGGCTTGCAAGGAGTTTTGGCCCACCTTGCTTGACAAGTACACTACTCATGATGCTGGCGGAAAGTGGCAGATTCCCGTCAGCAATACTTTTTGGAAGACATTGAATTCACTTATGAAGAACGATCATTTCCTTGCAATTCGTGGATCTGGTCTCTTCCGTGTGGGTGGTGCAAAGTATCCAAGTTGGTTTCAGCCAACAAAAGAATTTCTTGCGAAGATGCCCGTGGTTTCCGAAATCACCGCAGCCCCGAAAGGCAATCTTGAACTTCGCCTAAAGCAAGCGGGAATGAAGCAACGCAAGTTGCAAACAAACCGTGTACTTCACATTCACTCCACAACCAAGCCAACAGTCGGGCAGCATGTCCATGTACAGGAGTTGGGCAGTCTTGGAAAGAGTGGCGATTACAATGCACCCATCGGTTTGATCGGAAGCAAGGGTGCCGCCACCTACATTGTCAGTTCATCCGAATCTGGTTCAATCGGTCAGATCAAGACGATTCATTCAATTGATGTAGACCTAAAAAGCGCAAGCAAAAAGAGTGGCGACAAGGTATGGATCGTCAAATGTGACTTGAATCACCGTGTCGGTACGATCACTTTTGAGACCAATCTTCGTATCATGGATATAGATGTAAAGAGTGGAGTCAGTCTTGAAAGTAGCGCAGAAGACTTTGCCCTGTTCTTCAAGGCATAAATTTCTGATACTTTTCCATCAGCGAAATCAAAGGTAATGATAAATAACCTTTGGGCAGATGCCTCCGATTGGAGGGGTTATGAGGAGACTGTTGGTATTCACAGTCGCTCTGGTTCTCGCAGCAGGAACCGTCCTCAAGGGTAAACAACCCGAAGCAGTCAGCACCTCAACAAGTATTGCAGAACAAGTCATGAACCTTGCTGTTGAGGTTCATGCAATCAAAGACGGAAATATAGGAGTCGGATCAGGCGTTCTCTACAGAGCGAACGGAGAACTTTATGTTCTCACCGCAGCGCATGTCGTGGAGGAAGGTGCGATGTATTTCATCGACCAAAAATCTGTTGATGATGATTCGATATGCAAAATTTGGCAAGGCGATGTGGTTGCTCGGGACAATGACTCCGATTGGGCAATCATCCGGCTCGTAGGGGAATCGCAAGGCATCAGAGTTGGAACAACTTTCATGCCATCACCCCTACGAGTCGGAAACGAAGTTTATGTTGTTGGTTCACCGTTAGGAGAAGAAAACACTATTACCGAGGGCATCGTTGCAAATCATAAAAGGTCTGTGTCGTGGAACAACGACAGACACACAGTCATAACATGCAACGGTGCCCCCGGTTCTAGTGGAGGAGGAGTATATGACGCAAAAACAGGAAAATGCATTGGTATCGTTGTTCGGCTCAATCGTGCAGCAAACCTTTTGTATGTTGTCTCAATCGAAACGATACTCAAGGATTTGCACGAAATGGGTAAGTCATCTTTGCTTCCCTCTTGACTTCGGGGCCAAACAGGCTATGATTCCTGTAACTCTACGAGTCAAAGGAGACCGTCTACATCATGAGCGCAACAATGAACAAGATCACCATTTCACCTGACACGCTGAACATTCTAAAGAACTTCGCATCGATCAACAGCAATCTTCATGTCAAGCCGGGGCAGACGATCACTACGATCTCCCCTTCGGCAACGATCCTTGCGGAGGCAAAGGTCGGTGAGACATTCGATGCCGAGTTCGGGATTTGGGACATGGCGAAGTTCCTGTCCACCGTCAGCCTGTTCAAGGATGCCGAGTTCTCGTTTGAAGACACCCATGTGACCATCAGTTCTGCGGGTTCCAAGGCATCGGTCAAGTACTTCTACAGCGACCCGCAACTTCTAACCAAGTCGGACAAGAAGATCACGATGCCCAAGATTGCGGTATCGTTCCATCTCAACTCCAACGACATGGCAGCAATCCTCAAGGCAGCAGCGGTGCTTCAGGCTCCCGACATGTGCATTGAGTCCTGCGATGATGGCGTGTGCATCCGTGTGTGTGATAAGAAGGATCCGACAGCGCACAGTTGGAGCCTCACGGTTGCGGAGAACCCCGATGACTCAACCTTCAAGTTCTGGTTCAAGGTGGAAAACCTCAAGATGGTTGCGGGCGACTATGATGTGCATCTCGCTGAAAAGCGTGTTGCCAAGTTCGAAGGAACATCGATTCCCGTGAACTATTGGGTTGCCATGGAATCAGACAGCACTAGCAAGGGATAATTCATGAATGATCTCCTCGTAGAGAAGTATCGACCCCGAAAGGTGTCGGAGTGTGTCCTTCCTGAAGCACTATCCGACACCTTCGGGGATATGGTGAAGTCGGAGGACATTCCAAACATGATCCTCTGTGGTGGTGCGGGATGCGGCAAGACAACCGTAGCCCGTGCTTTATGCGATGAGTTGAATCGGGATGTGTTGTTCATCAACGCATCAGAAGACGGCGGGATTGACACGCTACGCACACGCATTCGACAGTTTGCATCTGCGGTGTCGTTGGGTGGTGGTCACAAGGTTGTCATCCTTGACGAGGCAGACTACCTGAACCCACAGTCTACGCAGCCAGCCTTGCGTGGCTTCATCGAAGAGTTCGCCAAGAACTGCCGCTTCATTCTCACATGCAACTTCAAGCATCGAATCATCGAACCGCTGCACAGCCGTTGCACATGCATTGACTTCAAGATTCCCGCCAAGGAAAAGCCCAAGATGGCGAAGCAGTTCTTGGACAGAACCAAGGACATTCTGAAGAAAGAATCAATTGAGTCGGATGACCGAGTAGTTGCAGAACTCATCATTCGTCACTTTCCAGACTTCCGGCGTGTACTGAACGAGATTCAGCGATACTCCGTGTCAGGGGCAATCGATACAGGAATCCTTGTCGCCGCCGATGTTGGAGTGGAATCTCTCGTTAAAGCCTTGAAGGGCAAGAACTTCAATGAGATTCGTAAGTGGGTGGTGGACAATGGAGACAGGGATACAGCCCATGTGTTCCGCAAGATTTACGAAACCCTTGTAGATCAATTGCAGCCAGCATCCGTACCACAGGCAGTTCTCACTCTTTCGGAGTATCAGCACAGAGCGGCATTTGCCGCCGATCAGGAGATCAACCTAGCCGCTTGTTGCATTATGCTGGCATCTGAATGTTCCTTCAAATCATAAATACAACTGACGAAGGGAGGCACGGTATGGTAGTAAAGAGCCTCAATGATCTTTCCATCACGATCCATGAGATCGGGAAAAGGTACAACATTCAGAATTACATCGATGAGTTTCGCACATCGATGACAACTGAAGTCAGTCAAAAGTTTTGGGACGAATTCAATTCTATTCGAACTACTTCGGTCGGGGAGATTGCAAATCCTTTGGAGAAGATCATGTTGCTTTCGAGCGTGATCAGCAATGAAGAATTGGAAAAGGTATCGAAGATCAATCAGCGTCTTGATAAGAAATATTCATACACAGATTTTCTGAAAGAGTGCGAAAGTGCCCGACAGGCGTTCCTGCGTGAGCGCAAGGCATACTTCGCCATGAAAGTTGCAAAGAAGCATAGCGATGATTCGGGAAATGGCGGGCTTGGTTCCTATTTGGACATCACCGGAATGACCGATGTCATGCTTGCGGAATGGCTTGATTCGTTGTTGGAAAAAATCTATCCCGAGCATCTTGATATTGAATACGAAGATATGTCAGGCAAAAAGATCAAGACGAAGATATCCCACAGAGTCTGTGTTGTTGGACCGGATTATGTTGAAGCCCCTCTGATTGATCGCTATCATGGCAGCAATGCATACGATCAGTTCCTTCTCCACTCCGTGTATGACATCAAGAAACGCAAGTGGGTCTACATTCCGATGCGGCTGATCGTGAGCGTGAAGAGCGAAGAGATTGACATTCAAAGAATAGATTTAACATGAGCAAATTGACCCCATTTGATTTCATCAAAAGCATCAACGAAAAAACAGGAAACATGGTGAATATCAATCCCGAAGCAGAGCGGGATTATGTTCCATTCATTGTCAATCGGGGTCTTTCGTATAGCCCCGACACGATATTCTATGCAAATGAAATGAACTGTCTTCCACTAGCGGATAAGAGAATGCAGTATGATTACCTGTATCACTCTATTCGAAAGCGAAAGCGTTTCGACAAGTGGATTAAGCAAGAAGAGCAGGATAACGATTTGGTGGATGCCGTGATCATTGCTTATGGAGTCAGTAGGAAAAGGGCAATTGAATACATTCGTTTGCTTCCCAAGGAGGGCATTGAAGTACTCCGCAAGGGGAGAGGTGGTTCTAATGCTAAATAACCCGAGAGACTTTACTAGGGAAGCGTTTAGCCGTGAATACAGACGATATTGTGAGCAATTTGGTTGAGGTGAGTTTGCCGTCACCCGACAACTTCTTGAAGGTCAAGGAAACCCTGACCCGAATCGGCATATCCTCAAAAACCGAGAAGAAACTCTATCAGTCTTGCCATATCCTTCACAAGCGGGGCAAGTATTACATTGTCCACTTCAAGGAACTGTTCATGCTTGACGGACTGGCGAACGACTTCAGCGACTCCGACAAGGGTCGAAGAAATACTATTGCAAACCTGTTGGAGCAATGGGGCTTGGTAAAGATCGTGAATCCAACGGTCACTAAGGATCCCATCTGTCCGATCTCTCACTTCAAGATTCTTCCATTTGGTGAAAAGAAAGATTGGGAACTGATTCCCAAGTATCGGATTGGTGTTCGCAAGAAACCGCTTGACGAAGACTGATCTTCGTGTAGACTGACACAATCTATTGAGGTATTCATCATGAGTGATCGTGCTGTCACACTAGGTTTTCACAAACTTCATCCTGCCGCATTCCCCCCTGCATATGCAACTGAAGAGTCTGCATGCTTTGACATTCGTGTGTGTCTTCCGCCGGGGAAACGGGAAGTTGATGCATGGGACAAGAACAGCAGCAATTTCAAAACCATGGCTTTTATTGATGAGGTTCATGGTGATAAGGATGCATCGATCATTCTTCGCCCCGGCAACAGAATTCTGCTCCCAACACAACTTGTCCTAGACATTCCCCGTGGCTACTCCGTTCGACTGCACATGCGGTCCGGATTGGCGATCAAGGGCGGTCTCATGCTGTCTAACTGCGAGGGAGTTATTGACTCCGACTACACGCAGCAACTGATGGTTCCTGTAACCAACACAAGCACGACCGATATTAAGATAACTCATGGCGACCGCATCTGCCAAGGCGAAATTGTGGAGAAAATCTACACAAACTTCGTCCAACTTGCCGATGAAGTAAAAGGGAAGACCGACCGTAGCGGCGGGTTCGGCTCCACAGGAAAGGCTTAATTATGCACCGTGATGAACTGCTACAACACCACAAGGTACTTTGTTCAAAGGCTTTCGAACTGATGCGCCGCAAGAATGCCGACTATGCAGGACGGCATGGGGTCGAACCATTTGCCAACTTCACTCGCTGTGAGGCGATGGGCATCTGCAAGACCGAAGCAGGAATGCTTGTCCGCATGACCGACAAGATGTCCCGATTGTCTTCGTTCGTTGAAGCGGGTGTGTTTCAGGTCAAAGATGAAAGTCTTGAGGACACGATTCTTGACATGATCAACTACTCGGTTCTTTTCTATTCATACATTCAGTCCAAGAAGGAGGAAGATCATGCGTCTAGACCGCACTTCATCGTTGGTGGTGGTGCTATCCATCCTATTGAGCCTGATCCTCCTGTTCCCGCAGACGGCTAATGCAGGAGAAGTATCCGATGCAACCCTCGACAAGATCATCCCTGCCTTGGTTAGGGTGGAGTCGAAAGGTGATGCAAAGGCTGTTGGGGACGGAGGCAGAGCGATTGGCATTCTCCAAATACACAGATGCTATTGGGAGGATGCAGTCGAATTCGATAAGTCCCTCGGCGGAAAGTACGAGGACTGCTTCGATCCTGACTACGCCAAACGAGTTGTACGGGCTTACCTCCGCAGATACGGAACCTCCGATTCGACTCTTGAGCAACTGGCAAGAATTCATAACGGTGGACCAAAAGGACACAAGAAGTCAGCAACTCTGAAGTATTGGATAAAGGTAAAAAAGGAATTGAGCAAGCAGACGGAGAAGTGAGGTGGATGTATGCCATACAGGGATATGGAAAAAAAGAAGGCTTGGCGTGAACGCAATCGTGTGCGGAAAGCGGCAACGCAGAAGGCTTATCGTGAACGCAATCGTGAACGAGTAGCGGCAACGAATAAGGCTTGGCGGGAATGCAATCGTGTGCGGAGAGCGGCAACGGATAAGGCTTATCGTGAACGCAATCGTGAACGGGTAGCGGCAACGCAGAAGGCTTGGCGTGAACGCAATCGTGTGCGGAAAGCGGCAACGAATAAGGCTTGGTGTGAACGCA
>Ga0172372_10007973_pt1 | contig 14133 bp, 10 predicted proteins | sample LakKiv5m_2_FD_114544 | JGI IMG/M metagenome (GOLD analysis project Ga0172372, IMG submission 114544) | Freshwater microbial communities from Kabuno Bay, South-Kivu, Congo - kab_092012_9.5m | ecosystem: Environmental > Aquatic > Freshwater > Lake | place: Democratic Republic of the Congo...
TCCGTACATCACAAAATCAGAACCTATTTTAAATCCACTTTGGGCTAAAGTAATTAACGCAGATATAAAAGAGCCTTGAAGTAATAATTTTGTTGCATACCCTTTACTTCCACCAGAAATAAGGATTTCTGCTACTGCAATACCTTCTGGATATGGCATTTTTTCCTTAACAATCATAATATTGCGCAAGGGTATAGACATAAAGACCCCGAGTATACCACCAAGGCCTAATATCAGCATTGTTTCTAAATATTTAAACTCTTGCCAATAACCCGATAATACAATTGCTGTAACACAAAAAGCTGCCATTGCTGCAACATTTTCTCCTGCAGAAGCAATAGTTTGGACTACCACATTTTCGAGTATATTAGTTTTTTTGAATGCTTTAAATATCATCAAGGATAATAATGCAGCAGGAATAGAGGCAGCCACAGTACGAGCGAATTTTAAGCCTATATACAGGCTCGACATCGTAAATATTATTGCTAGAATTATACCTATTACTACCGCTTTTACCGTCACTTCTGGTAAGGATATTCTTCCTTTTATGTATGGAATATTTTCTTCTGACGCTAAATTTGCCATAATCTCCAACTACCCTTTAATTTAAAAATCGAAACCTCAAGTTTTACAATCTCTGCTCTATATGTGTCAATAAATAATTACAAAACTAAGCCTTTTTTGACATTCTCTTCCTCTGATTAGAATCAAGATACATCTTCCGCAACCTTATTGATTTGGGGGTAACTTCAACTCGTTCATCATCCTGAATATAAGCAATAGCCTGCTCGAGCGTCATTAAACGTGGCGGTGTTAAGCGTACGGCTTCATCTTTGCTAGTTGTTCTAATATTAGTTAGTTGTTTTGAGCGAAGCGGATTAACCTCCAAGTCGTTATCACGTGTATGTTCGCCAATGATCATACCTTTATATACTGGAGTTCCCGGAGTAATAAACATCTGCCCCCTATCTTCAAGTTGCCATAAACCATAAGCAACTGCTTCACCGTCTTCAGTTGAAATTAATACTCCATTTCTTCTTCCTTCAATTTTACCACAATAAGGAGCATAGGAATGATATATTCTACTCATAATGCCTGTTCCTCTGGTTTCTGTTAGAAATAGACCGTGATAGCCTATTAATCCCCTCGATGGAGCAATAAATAATAATCTTGTTTTACCAGCACCGGTAGAGCGCATATCAACCATTTGGCCCTTACGTAGATTCATTGATTCCACTACAGACCCTACATATTCAGAATCTACATCAATCTGCACTTCTTCCATAGGCTCTAACCTTTCGCCCGTAATTTCATCAGTTTTATAGAGTACGGTTGGTCTGCTAATTGAAAGTTCAAACCCCTCTCTTCTCATAGTTTCAATCAACACCCCCATTTGCAGTTCACCACGACCGGCTACTTCGAAAGAATCAGTTTGCGCAGTTTCTGAAATAGTAATAGCTACATTCCCTTCTGCTTCCCTCATTAATCGCGCTCTTAAAACCCTGGAGGTTAACTTATCACCTTCCCTTCCAGCTAAAGGGGAATCATTAATGGAAAATATCATGGAAAGAGTTGGTGGATCTATAGGCTGTGCTTCTAATGGAAGTTCGACTTCCGGAGAACAAATCGTATCTGCAACACTTGCGTTTTCAAGCCCAGCAATTGCTATAATATCACCCGCAAAAGCCGTTTGAATAGGTATCCTATCTAATCCCTTAAAACTTAGCATTTTAGTGATTCTGCCATTTTCGATTACCTTACCATCCATGTTCATAACTTTGATAGGAGCATTAATTCTCGCAGTACCGGTCTTAATTCTACCTGTTAAAATCCGTCCTAAATAAGAATCATATTCTCTGGTCGTGACAATCATTGAAAAAGGAGCATCAGGCTCTGATTCCGGAGGTCGAACATGTTCTATTATGGTATTAAATAAATCAGATACATCCTGGCGTAAACCACTAAGGTCACGCACTGCCCACCCGTTCCTGCCAGAAGCATAAATAATAGGAAAATCGAGCTGCTCATTAGTTGCATCCAATGACATGAACAGCTCAAAAATTTCATCTAAAACTTCAGTTTCCCTTGCATCTGTGCGGTCAATTTTATTAATTACTACAATAGGTTTTAGTCCGATCTTTAAAGCTTTCCCAAGAACAAATTTTGTTTGCGGCATTGGACCCTCTGCTGCATCAACGAGTAATACCACTCCATCTACCATAGATAAAATCCGCTCGACTTCACCACCAAAATCCGCATGGCCCGGTGTATCTATAATATTAATTTTTGTACCATTCCAATTAACGGACGTACATTTAGCTAAAATTGTTATTCCCCGTTCCCTCTCCAAATCATTTGAATCCATAGCTCTTTCTGCTACTTCCTGATTATCCCGAAATAGGCCACTCTGCCTGAGCATTGTATCTATAAGTGTAGTTTTGCCGTGATCAACGTGAGCAATAATTGCTACGTTTCTGATATTAGAAGACATGTTTATTTATTATTGATTTACAAAGGTTACTATAATTTAAACATTTTATTGATAAAAGTCTACAATTTCTTTAGTTTAAACCACATCGCTAAATAGTTAGCGACAATAAACTTTTATTAAAAAGCAAAAACGAAAGGTGTTATAACTCGTCTGAGGGTTTAGTACTGAGATATTTTATTTTTTATTAAATCTACTAAACTGATATAGCTAATAACAAGTTTTTGGTTTCTACAAAGCCAACTTACTTTTACTTTTAAAATACAATGTCTTTAATATATTCTGTATTTTGCACATCTCTTATATAAGTCCTCAGACGATTGGAATGTTAATATATAGAACTTTTATCGATACAAAGACTATAGAATAATTTTATAACTGTAAGCTACTTCTTCTTATTTCTGGTATTAAATGAGATTTGATAAGCTACATCTAACCAATTACCAAGTAAATCTTTATCCTCTATAATGTCCAACGGTACTTGCCAATATGACATGGTAATTAATTTATTCCTAGCCTCATAAGTAAAAGGTTTTGACCCTTTAGACCTATAGTCGTAAACAGATTGCTCATTAACTTTAAAGTACAACTCATCATCTACGATTATTCCAACAATTACGCCATCTCTATAAACAGAATGTCCACCGAACATAGATCTTACCCTTATGTAACCATAGGGCGAAAGCAGGTCACTTATGTAATTTACGAATTCACTTTTGGCCATAATATAGGCTTTTAAATGTAGAATGAGGAGATGGCTTTTAGTTATCTCCTCATTCCTTGAATCTTTAAAATGGTTCTTTATATTATAACTAGCTTTTTTTCATTTCAAGCTCGCTATAAAGCCTCTGCCATGAAGCTTCGATTTTCTTTACTTCTTTATTTATAATATTTACAATATTTTCGGAAGGGTTTTCAAAATTCTTTAACTGCTGGTTTAGCTGCTGAGCGATGTTGGTCAAATTATCCTGTATTTTAACCAAAGAATTAATAAACTTCTTTCCTAAATTACTTTTTTCTATTTCGCTAAGTCTGTTTTGAATACTTAAAGCAAGCTCAGTTATTTTAGCATTCATCGACTCAAGTTGCTCTTTTCGTAAATTTATATACTGCTGCATAGTTTGGGAAGCTTTTGCTTCAACTCTAACTTTTGCAGTTCTTTTTAAATCCCAAGCAAGACCAAATACGCTCATCAGATATATTATCCATTTGTGCACATCAAACTGATACCATTTAGCCCCATTTCTGTAATCTGAAGGAAAAGCATGATGGTAGTTGTGCCAATTTTCTCCTAACAAAAGCAGGGCAAGCCACCATATATCACCCGCAGTACCTTGAACATATTTTTGTGTTCCGGCAAAGTGACAAAGGGAGTTAACAAAAAATGTTACTTGTTGTTGCACAGCACGTCCAAGGCCAATAAATATGAAACCTGCATATGCAGCTAGCATAGTATGACCACAAATAAAGCCAACTAAAGCTGGAACAACTGTGTTCATGAGTAAAGCTATCATCCAATAATGCTTTAACTGCCATCTAAGTAGTTTATTTCTCCCCAGTTTTACCATAGTAATTTTGTCAATAGACTTATAACTTCCCTCTCCTTCAAGCATCCAGCCCATATGTGACCACCAGAAAGATTTTATTCTGCTTTTGTATTTTACACTAGAATGAGGATCAAGCTCAGTATCAGTATAGGTATGATGTTTAAAATGATTAGAAGCCCAAGATAGTGCCGGCCCCTGTAATGTACCAGCTGACAAGAGAATAAGAATAAATTCTACGTATTTATTTATTTTGTAGGAATCATGCGACCATAACCTATGCAACCCAACACCGACAGTAATGTTACATATATAGTATCCGCCAAGAAACAGCAACCCTTCAAACCATCCTACTTGATAATCAAGTGTATAATTTACAACAAGTGTAATAATAAAAATTGGATAAATAATAAGAGCAAAAACTGCAGGCAGATTATACTTCGACATGATAAAAACCTCTTAAAGTTTTAACAAATAATAAAGAGCCAGTGGAGCGGGTGAAGGGATTCGAACCCTCGACTTCGACCTTGGCAAGGTAGCGCTCTACCCCTGAGCTACACCCGCTTATTATATACCTTAATAACCCATAAAAACAATCTAAAAATACAAACCTTGCCTAAATTGTTATATTTTCCTGTATTAGTTGTTAAATGTATAAATAGTAAAATACAAAATAGGTAAGAAATATCAAGCACAAAATGACTAATTACGAAATTATTTTGTTTTTACATTTCTTATCCAATTAGCCCGCCGTAAAAGTGGAAAATAAAGATCTTCTTCCATAGGGATTACTACTTTTTGCTCTTCTTCTAAAGTTGGGACTCTATTAAGAAAAGAAATTTTTGGGGCGGCTTTAATAATAGCTAAAGGCGTCTGTTCATTACCTTCTCCCATAACAAAAACTGCAGAAGTAGCTAGAGAATCAAGAATATTAACCTGCGTAACTCGGAGCGGTTGCCCGCATAAATCAGGTTTATTTATATAAGAATAAAGAGACTCAAACCCACACCACCCAAGCGCAATACCGGTTACACCACGCCTCATTATAGTGGTATGGCTATCAGTAATTACAACACCAAGCCTTTGTATATCATGTTGCTTTTTCAAATATTTCCAAATCCAGGCAGCCGTACCCTGTATATCTTCAGGGTATAAAACATAATATCCATCAACATTAGATTCGTCTATACCGGCAGAAGGGATAAGCGCTCCTTCTTTAATAGTTAAATATAGATCATAAGGATTTCTCTCCGTTTCTAATATTAGATCGGCCTCTTGCTGCACAAGTAAACTCTTAGCTATGGCTTCTTTCGAAACCAGCCGTCCTTGAATGATGCTAATAATTTTTGAAGTAATAATTATTATATCTTCATCGCGTACGGTCTTTATATACCGATCTAAAACCCCCGCCAGAGAATCACTTATATCGATTTTATGAGTTTTTATAGCTTCAATGCGCATGACATTCAGCCATTCCATCAAGAAAAGACCATAATAATCTTGCTCCCTTCATCGCTCCGTGAGCAACTTTTTTTTGGTCGCTTTCGCTTAAGCGGTCAATAAGGCCGATTAGCTCTTCGGTATGCCATTCATCTGCTTTCTGGTGAATAGAGAAGAACTCTAACGTTTTTTCATCACAAACAGAATAATGCTTTTTCAAGCCGTCAATTTTAGATTTTGAAACTTCGGGTGTTTGCCTCTCATAAGCATATAAAGCACCAAGGCCCGTAGCATAATCACTTCTCACTAACTCAAAATAACCCTCAACCAGCTCTTTTGTTGTGGTTAATTCGGGTGGCTGTTTGACTTCTTTCCTTGAAACTCCAAGGCCTTCAGCAAAACGTAACCATAATTCAGGATGATTATTTTCTCCTTTTTCTTCATCTATCAAATTTTCCAGTAAAACCTGCCTATCTGAAATATCAGGACACAAAGAATGGATTTGACTAATGTAACGGGGAAAAGCAGCAACGTGGTGATAATATTCCTTTGCATAAATTTTTAATGTATCAAGCGTCAATATTCCTTCGTTCCATGATTGGTAAAAAGGGTGTTTTAATAAATGTAATTCTTCCAGTAAGTTGTTAAGGGTTAGGCAAAATTTCATAAAATTTCCTCATATATTTGTTAGTTGTAGAATAGTATAGTGTGGAGAGGACTTTAAAATAGTTTCCTTCCACCCTTTAAAATAGTTTAAATCAAGGTAGGCATCACCTGAATATAAACTGTGGATTCTTGTTAAGATAAAAGATGATATCAGTTTATGCTTTAAAAATAAATGAGCAATCTCCGCACCTCCAATCATAAATATTTTTTCAGCCTCACCCAGGCCATGAATAACATCAAAATATTCCTCCAAGGATTTAACAAATATTCCAGGCTTAGCAACAAGCTCCTTGGGGTTTTTAGAAAAAATAATGGCTTTTCTACTAGAAAAAACTCCTTGAGGCATTGCTTCGTAGGTTTTACTCCCCATAATGATAGTATGCCCATCAGTAGTTGACCTAAAATGGTCAAGCTCTTCCGGATAATTCCAAGGCAATACATTTCCCTTGCCAATGACTCCTTCATTTGTTGCTGCCATAATGCCTATGGCTTTTCTTAATTTGAGCATTTATATAGTTTGAGTAAAATTTTTATAAACTGTTAAAAAATGCATATGATCTTCTATATTATGCACGCGCAAGAAATCTACTTTTTCTGCCAAAAAACAAGAAACAGCTATAGTTTCTATATCCCTGTGGGCTGCAAGCCGAGCAGAAAAAGCACTAAGGTAGGATTTTCTAGAATGACCTATCATTATTTTTACTCCCATTTTTTGAAACTCAACTACCTTTTGCAGAATTTCAATATTTTGATAAAGGGATTTACCAAAACCAATACCAGGATCTAGAATAATCTGATCAAGAGAAAACCCAAGGGTAAGTAATCGATCAATATTGGCCCTGCCCCATTCTACAATAACATCTATAGGTCTTTTTTCGAGGGGAATAATCATTTCCTTAGTTGGCGGTATGGTAAGGGAATGCATTAAGCATAGTTTACAATTTTTTGCAGCTATTAATTTTAATGTATCATCATCAAGCTCACCTTTTACATCATTAATCCAAGCAACAGGATAATTTTCGAGAATCTTACGTATTACTGGAGGCCAAAACGTATCAATACTTATAGTTAGTGTCCGGTCTTGCATAAATTGTATAATATTATCAAGAACCGGGGTTAATTTATTATACTCCTGATCAGGGCCAGCTATAACTGCTCCTGGTCTAGTAGACTGCGCCCCAATTTCAATGATACTAGCTCCATCAGCTGCTAGTTTTAGCACTTGCTGAATCGCTTTATCCGTTTGGCTAAAATTACCTCCATCTGAAAAAGAATCATGCGTAACATTTACAACACCTACTAATTGAGGAGATAATACAAAGCTTTTGTTAAATAAATTAGTACTTTGGACATTTTGCCAAGCCTTTACACCCATAAGAGCAAGAAGATGCTGCAAGAAAGGCCTATTAACTAACTCAGGATGGGGAATTTTGAGGTCAGGAGAATTAATTTCTAATTTATCCCAAAGCAGAATATCCAAATCAATAATCCGAGGTGACCATAACTCGTAAATCTCAGGCCTTCCCATTTCAGTTTCAATGGATTTTAAAGCTGCAAGCAATTCACCAGGAGATAACTCTGTTTCTCCCGAGACTATCATGTTTAAAAACGGTTTGTTCCACTCAACCGGCGCATTTTCCGGCAAAATAGCTTCTGTTTCTAGCACTATAGAACAAGTACTGTTATGCAAGCAGCGTTGTAGTAAAAACGCAGCTGCTATTCTTAAATTATTTATACGATTCCCCAAATTGGAGCCTAGGCTGATATATACCATGCTTACCCCTTTTTAGAACTTAGGTCGTTACAGTAAGTAAAAGTAACACCTCCGTGAATATCAGGCACAGGTGGTGAAATTTTATGGCCAGTAACACAGATAAAGGAAACAAGCGACCTATGTTGTTTTAAAGAATCCTCTACGACCCTATAAATTTCTGTTGTTAAATGTTCAATTAAATTGAATTTCCTATTTTGGCAAAAAGATTTTACGTTTTGGACAAGGTCAGAATAACAAACGGTATCTTCTAACCTATCGTTCTTTGCTCCTTCAGGAAGGGATTTAAAATATAATTCGATATTCAAACTAACGAGCTGCGGGTTAAATTTCTCTTGGTCGCTGCAGCCAAGATGAACCCATATGCGTAAGTCTAAAACCGAAAGTTTAAATAATTTATCTAATGGGATATAGCCTCTTGTTTTAGTAATTTTTAGTTTAGGTTGAGTCACTTGTAAAGCGGCCTATTATTTATTTCAAACAATTAACGTGCAAGATTACCTCTTATACATATATAAAAACTATATTATCAGGCACTTAAGTTGTCAATTACAAAGCACGGTGAAGTTCGGATTTATATATGCTTTTTACTTCAATTTTTTTCAAGACCCCTTCTTTATATCGCTTAATTTAATTAATTTTTTATTTATAGTGAATATCATATAGTTAAATTTCATTCTTGTGAATTAAGTTAATTTATGTTAATAAATACTTAATTTAATCTTATGGTAAAATTATGAGTAAAAAAATAACCTAGAATACCATTCTTCACAAGAATTACCTTTTATTAGTCACTTAAAAAAATTAGAAGGTTCTATAACAGATAGCCACAGTGCAATAGGTTACGACAACTGGGAAGACTTAAAAGTCTGTATAAACATACTAAAAAAAGACGAACTAAGTGACGAATTAATTATTAGATTTACTAAACTTGGAGCATTTTTACAAAATACTGGAGTGATTATCGCTCCATTTTATGACGCATTACTTAGCTTAAATCAGGAACAATTATTCAAAGCCTTAAAAGAGATCAGCAATTTTAAAAAAGAGTTATCAGAAAATGCAAGGAAGTATTTATTTGAACAGATTTCCACAGGTACACCTGCTAGTAAATTTGACACGCCTCAAATATTAGAAATTGTATCCGCCTTATCTATGCCAAATTCTGAAACTTGGGCTAAAGAAGCTACTGAGTTGGTACCGCATTTAAGCAACTTAAAAGACGAAGATTCACAAGACTATAGTATAACGTGGTACAGATCTACAAAGTCTGAGGCGGTTTTACTGTTCTTATTTATTAAGGAGATCCATATTAAAAATTTGCCGGATGTCTATACTCGAGCAAAATTGATTGAAATAAAAAACGTTAAAGAAGCATCGAATTTTTTGAGCGAATTATTGCAAAGTAAAAATAAGAAACTGCCAGAATTATTTATCAAGAAGCTTATTGAAATAATATTATCCCCCGAATCCGAAAGTTTTGGCATAACAACAGAAGAAGATGTCTCTTACCAAAATGAATTTAGTAAAATAGATTTTATGAAAAATATAAAGGATGTAATTGTTTCATCTCCAAGTATAGATGGAATCAGTAAAATCTGGATTCAAATTAGCCAATCCCTACAAAAGTTTGAGAAAGAATCGCAAATCATGTTTTTAGAATGCCTCTTTGATATAAAGGAGATTTTAGAACCTATATTTAAACCTGTTATATTAGAAATTAACAAGTTAATTAACAGTAAAGACCCATTAACACAACTGGAAATGTTTGACAAATTAAAACAAACGAAAACATCCAAAATAATATTTTCACAAGCGCTTAAACTTTCCGAGACACACAATATCCATTATCATTTAGATATGAAAGCTGAAAAATGGTTTATTGAACAAATTCATGAAGGCACAATTCCAGAAAATTTTAAGGTCGCACTTTATAAGGAAAATTTATCCACCGTACAACGATTATTCTTTCGGGTACACACTTTTAGCGCACTCTTGAATTCACAAAAGGTATCACCAAAAGACTTCTTACCCATTATATTTTCTACTATAACTCGGACCCCTGTTTTTGAAACGGCATTTTTAATATCCGTATTTCATAATTCCAAATGTTCCTTTGATTATAATTATTTGGGTATGGTCATGGAAGTTTTATTAAAGTTACATCCTTCGTATTTTTCAAGGGTTTTTGAACGAAATATAAGGTATATTGATAAGGCTAAAATTTTTTACTCCCATGAGTCAGGAGCTATATCCGACGAACTATATAAAACAATTATCAATCAATTAGGCGGAAAGGACAAATTTTTTGATCCGAGTTTAAAATCAGTGATTTCGGAAGATATTGATCCTATAGTTAAAAAATTATTTGATAAAACAGTGTATTCAAAAGATATTGAAGATCGTTTACATGGTATTGCTTTAACCTTAGATTCATTAATCAAAACAGACACAAGCGGCTTAATGAGGACAATACTGGAAGCAGCTGATTTACCAGGACAATTTTTAATGCAAAATGGCTTACATAGTAACAATCCTGATACCTGGTTTGTAGGCCAATATTTTCCCGCCACTGAGGATATAACTATATATTCCATGGAACATAGAAGCGACATAGAAGTAGCCGGAACAATAATACATGAATTAACCCACAAACTATTAACCTTTATCTTCAGAAATAGCAGTAATCCTTATTATTATGGTGATGGATTATCATTGGAGAAATCATCTTCTCTGGCTCAGATATTAAAAGAATTTGAATCGTTTTCGCAGAATCACTCTCTCTTTTCTTCTTATAATAAAGATAAATGGAGCATAGAAGTTATTTCATATCTTTTTTACGATTTAGCTATACAGATATTGACTGAAGAAGCTTCTGATTCTGTATTAGTATTATCGGAAAAACTGAAAAATTGGGTAGAATCTTACTTAAAACCTTCACTTCAGGATTTCGATTCTGCTTATGACGTTTTAGGCGGAAAAATATTAGCTGAGTACTGTTCTCAACAAGTAATTTTCAAGCACTGGTCGCTAAAAAGAATCGACCAGGAATTAGAAAAAATATCTAACATTCAAAAGGTCGCTGATGAAGAATCTGCTGATAGTTTTGATATTACGGGAACTATACTCGGTTACCTAGAACAATCGGAAGAAACTGCGCTTGAAGTTGCTGGTGAAAGCTAAAAATTAAGTGCTTAAACTATAGCCGCCGGTTAAATTATCGGTAGCTATAGTTTAAGAATTAAATTTTAGAGAACCAGTTGTAATTGGGTGTGAAGCCATCTTTTGCCCTGATCTGATAAATGTGGCATGATTTTGCCCTCTATTAATTTGTAATAATTAACTAGATAATTTAATTCATTTTTAGTAAGCAAATCCTTATCTATAAGACTTTTCTCGTAAGGAACTAAAGTTAACATCCCAAATTCCAGAAAGTCGGAATTGGTCGTTTCCTTAACATACATCATATTTTCTATTCTAATCCCAAACTCACCTGGCTGATAAAAACCTGGCTCATTTGAGATAACCATACCAGCTGCTAACTTTGTACCATAGCTATTTAAACTGACATTTTGTGGTCCTTCGTGTACACTTAAGAAACTACCAACTCCATGACCGGTACCATGTGGATAATCATCTCCATCTTGCCATAAAAATTGTCTGGCCAGGATATCAAGATTTGCACCTGTCACCGATTCTTTTGGAAATTTTACCATGGCAAGACTTAAGTGACCTTTTAATATTTTAGTATAATATTCCCGATGTTTCTGCTCAGGTTTACCAATAATTGCCACTCTAGTAATATCTGTTGTTGCTCCGAGATATTGCCCTCCAGAATCAATTAGCAACAAACCGTCACCCGCAATTTTCTTTGCAGATTTTTTGTTAGCTTTATAATGAATAATAGCTCCGTTTTCCTTAAACCCTATAATTGCCGGAAAACTATCAGTTACATAATTATAACCTTTACTTCGGAAATCCTTAAGTGTAAGCCCAAGATCATATTCGGAGTAGTTACTTAAATCGCTATTTGCCAAAAAAGATAAAAATTCAACCACAGCTATGCCGTCTTGAACGTGAGCTTCTATCATTTTATCAATTTCTACTGGATTTTTGCATGATTTCCATAAAAGACATGGATTCACTACATTTTGATGTTCTTTCTGTTTTATTATATCCGAGATATATTTCGAACATAAACTATCATCAAATAATATTTTTCCCTGTTGCTCTTGAATAATTTGAACAAAAGAGCTTTCAGGCATAATAGTAACTCCCTTTAAATCGTCTTGGATTCGAGCAATATCCGTAAATAAGTAAGCGTTTTCTTTAGTAATATAGCCATTTGCTAGCAGTAGCGGCGAAAATTCTATATCTGCAGCTCTAATATTAAATAACCAGCACAATATTTCTGGATTAGTTATGATTAAAGCTTCTCCTTTATGGGCATCTAAAAAATTGCGACATTTGGCAATTTTTTCTGCCCTTTCCTCCCCTGCAAACCTAACATCATAATTATAAATTTTAGAATTTGGTTTTGAGGGCCTTTCTTTCCATATTTTATCAATTAAGTTTCCTCTTAATGCCCTCAAATTAACCTTTTTAAAAGGTAAAAGCACATTACTTGTAAAAATTGCAGAGTCATAACCTATTATATCACCAGGACCTACATAAGTTTGCCATGAAAAATCGATAAGTTGCTTTTGATCAAAAACTTGAAATAAATCTCTATCTAGTTCTTTTGAACATTGAGTCAAATATCTACCGTCCGTAAAAAATAAAACAGCATTTTCAAGAATAACAGCTAGACCATTTGATCCGCTAAAACCAGTTAAGTATTCCAGTCTTTTTGCATAAGCTGGAGGGTATTCAGATAAATATTCATCTTTAGTAGAAATAATATAACCATTAATTTGATTTTCCGGAAATAACAACCTTAACTCATGTAATTTCGTTTTGGTTATATTAGTCATATTATCTCCTTAATTATCTCTAACCATTCCTTCTCGGAAATAATTTTAATACCAAGCTCCTCGGCTTTTTTTAATTTACTTCCGGCTTTTTCCCCGGCAATAACCAAATCGGTATTAGCAGAAACACTACTGACAATTTTTGCTCCTAATTTTTCTGCTCTTGCTTTAGCTTCATTCCTGGAAATAGAATTTAAAGTACCGGTAAAAATAACGTTCAATCCTGTAATCGAAGAAGAGATTGTATCATTCTCATAATCCTCAATTTCAAGAATTGAAACCAGCTGATTAATAGTCTCAACGTTCTGGTTACAAGAGAAAAAGTTTTTTATATCCGCAACTGTTTTATCAGCAAAACCTTCTAAACTTCTTAGCTGATAATATTTCTCCTCATCTTCTCTTGCAAGCAGCAACATAGAAGTGATAAAATTATTTACACTTCCAAATTCTTTTGCCAGTATTTTAGCATTAGATTGACCAATCTGCCTTATACCTAAAGAATAGATAAATCTGGCTAGAGTCGTACGCTTAGCCTCTTTAATACTATTAAACAGATTCTCTGCTGATCTTACTCCCCAACCACTCATATTTTCGAGTTTTACAAGACTTTGGCTGTTTTTCTGGTCGAGAAAAAATATATCAACCGGATTGTTAATGAATCCAACAGCTTGCAGGAATTCTATCTGTTTTGCCCCGAGTCCATCAATATCGAGAGCATCTTTGCTTGCAAAATGAATAATTGACCGTACTAGCTGTGTTGGGCAACTAAGACCATTATCACAGCGAATTATCACATCATCTGGTAAAATATGGAGAAGAGAATTACAAGAAGGGCAATTAATCGGTAAGGAAACTATTTTTTCTGAGCCGGTACGTTTTGATAAATTTACTTCATTTACTTTAGGGATAACATCCCCCGCTCTATGTAATAAAACTGTATCACCGATTCTTATATCTAACCGTTTTATTTCAGTAAAATTATGCAAAGTGGCTCGAGCTACAGTAACTCCCCCAATTTTTATTGGCTCTAGCTCTGCAACTGGCGTTAGAACCCCTGTCCTACCTACCTGAACAGTAATACCGAGTAATTTTGTTTCAGCAATTACTGCCGGGAATTTATGAGCTATAGCGAATCTGGGGCTGCGGGCAATAAACCCTAACCGCTCTTGTAATTCAAAATTATTAACTTTATATACTACCCCGTCAATTTCATAAGCAAGAGTATTTCTTGTTACTAGAAGGTTTTCGTAAAAA
>Ga0172372_10007977_pt1 | contig 14130 bp, 8 predicted proteins | sample LakKiv5m_2_FD_114544 | JGI IMG/M metagenome (GOLD analysis project Ga0172372, IMG submission 114544) | Freshwater microbial communities from Kabuno Bay, South-Kivu, Congo - kab_092012_9.5m | ecosystem: Environmental > Aquatic > Freshwater > Lake | place: Democratic Republic of the Congo...
AAACTTTTATTGGGGTTACCTGCACCTACTGGAGGGAGATTACATAAATGCCGAAGATGGATTCAGCGTAGCTACAACGCAGCAGGAGACTAAGCAATCCGCGCTGTATTACCTTGCATTGACCAGTTATCGTGCCCGTAATAATAATGCTTCAGCAGCTATTTTTAAGGAATGCCTGGAGCATTTTCCACAAACGCTGGAAGGTAATTATCTGGATATTATTTTGTCGCGACAGACAAAAAGGCACCAGGAATTATTAAATGGTTTATTGGATAAAAACCCGCTTGACCCGTTTGCGCTGGCAGAAAGTTTTATTTCGGAGAAAAAAGACCTTATGAAGGAACGATGGGTCAATGAAATGCCGCATCAGAATTATATTGAAATGGCACTTTGGTATGCCTCTTGCGGGCACGTAAATGATGCACTAACTTTATTACAATCAGCTCCCGAAAATATTATGGTACAATTATGGAAATCTTATTTTACAAATAAAACCGGAGGGAATGCCAAGGAAGAGCTTGAAAAAGCGGCAGGAATGCCTTTTGATCTGGCATTTCCGTTTAGGGCGGAAGAATTTTCGCTACTTTCCTGGGCAACCGAAAATTCATCAAACTGGATATGGCATTATTTGAACGGGAAACTTCAATGGTCAAAAGGTCTTGTGGGCGAAGCCAAAGAAAGTTTTGCTAAGGCAGGCAAGCCTGGTTCAGCATCGTTTTATTTAAATAAGGCACTCTTATGGAAAAACAGCCCTGATACTGTGGCTGTTGCCTTGAGGACTGCATATTCGCTTGATTCCAGGGACTGGAGGGTGGCAAAGGCCTGGTCTGAATTCTTACTGGAAAGTGGAAGCCACAAAGAGGCCTTTGAAACCATCAGTAAGTTTCAGAAACTGGAACCTGCCAATTATATTACCGGTCAGGTACTGGCAAAAGCATATTTTGCCAATAAAAAATATAAAGAAGCTGTAGAATTTCTAACGTCTTTGCAGAGTTTACCGCATGAGGGTGCATCAGGGTTACATCAGCTCTTCAGGGAGGCATGTTTGTTTTATGCGCTTGACGTAATGAAACGTAAACCGGATAATGTGCAAGCATTAAAGTATGTTGAAATGGCAGATAGTTATCCTGAAAACCTGGGAACTGGTCAGCCTTACGATCATGATTTTAGCCTGACAACTTATATCCGTGAATTGCTGAATGCACAAAATGACAAAATCGTTTGGCATGCTCAGAGTGAAATAAAGGATTTTAATCAGTATCTTAAAATTAATTCGAAGGAGCAGAAGGAAGCCTATATTGCACAAGAGTTTTATCAGCAGGTTGCCCGTAAATAATGAAAATTTTCAAAATAAGGTATTTATTTATTTTGCTTCTAACAATTGCTGTACTGGCCATACAAGGGCAAAACGATAACAGTATAAGTGCATATATCAGGAAGCATGACCGGTTGAAAATCGCTGTTCTGGTTCAGAACTCCGCCGGAGAGATACTTGTCTGTGAACATGAAGACCAGGTATTTAGCGCTGCGAGCATCATTAAAATTCCCTTGCTCATGGCATTGTATGATGTATATGGTACACCATCCGGTCATCTTGAACTGGCTGATCATACACTCAAGGAGAACGACAAGGTGGGCGGTGCCGGCAATATTCAGTTTCTGGATCCGGGTACAGTCATTAGCTTTCAGGATCTTGCGCTGGCAATGATTGCCCAAAGTGACAATACCGCTACCAATATCATCATTGACCTTATGGGCATTGGTCGAATTAATGACTTGATAGCATTGCAGGGATATCAGCAAACGCGCCTAAACAGAAAAATGATGGATGTGGAGGCAATATCTAAAGGCATTCAAAATCAGATTTCACCATCAGAAGCCAACCGGTTTTTATTGCAGATCTACAACAGTGCCAGAACTGGTGACAGAAAAGCAGCTATGATACTGGACTTGCTGCATCAATGTGATGATAATGCCGTCATGCCCGCCGGATTGCCTCCTGATATTGCTGTAGCTCATAAATCCGGATTATTGACGGAGTTTCGGGGTGATGCAGGCATAATTTTCCTTCAAAAGCCCTTGTTTATTTCTATATTTGTAGAAGGATGTTCGTCAGAAAAACAGGCAGAATCCATAATTGCTGATTTAACAAGAATCATATACACATCATTTAGCAAATCTTCAAAAAGATGAATAATAAAATAATTTATATATATATCAAAATATGTATTATAGTATTTTTAAGTAGTTGTGGCGAAGGACATCAGGATACTTTATTTACAGCACTAGATGAGGGTGATACCCATGTCAGGTTTAATAATGAATTGACAGATTCGCCTGATTTTAATGTCATGAAGTACGGATACTTTTACAATGGTGGAGGTGTGGCTGCGGCGGATTTTAATAATGATGGTTTTACTGATCTTTATTTTACAGGGAATATTGTTCCTGACAGACTATACATCCATGAGGGAGGCAGCGATATTTCATTTAAAGATGTGACCGCAGATGCCGGACTTGGAAGGTCCCAGGGGTGGAAAACAGGGGTTAGTGTGGTGGATATCAACAATGATGGCTGGCTTGATATTTATGTGTGCCGCTCTGCGGCGGAGTCTCCGACATTGCGTAGCAATTTACTTTACATCAACAATGGAAACCTGACCTTTACCGAAAGTGCCCAAAAATTTGGGCTTGATGACATGGGATATTCGACTCAGGCAGTATTTTTTGATTACGACAAAGACGGAGACCTCGATTGTTTCATACTGAATCATTCTGTACAAAAGTATGCAGGCTTTAATCAGAAACTGGCTTCTCTCAAAAAAATGAAGGATTCCTATTATGGTTCCAGACTTATGCGCAATGATGGCGGGTATTTTTCGGATGTAAGTGATGAGGCTGGAATGATTTCCAATGTTTTGAGTTTTGGTCTTGGTGTGATGGTCAGTGATTACAATGGAGATGGCTGGGCAGACATTTATGTTTCCAATGATTACAACGAAGAAGATTATCTGTATATCAATAATCAAAATGGAACTTTTTCCGAACAAATCCGTGAGGCAACATCTTACACATCATTGTTTTCCATGGGTTCAGATGCGGCAGATGTAAACAACGATGGTTTGATGGATTTGGTTACGCTTGATATGCTGCCGGAATCAAATGAAAGAATAAAAATGACCTCAGGCGATGATAATTATGAAAAATACCTCAATCTGGTTTCTTCTGGTTTTCATCGCCAGTATATGCGGAACATGCTTCAGCTCAACACAGGAAACAATCCGGGGGTAAAAACGCCCGAAGGAAGGGATATACCGCTGTTTCAGGAAGTTGGTCAGATCAGCGGCATATCCAATACGGACTGGTCATGGGCAGCATTGTTTGCAGATTTTGATCTAGATGGTCATAAAGATCTTTTTGTAACCAATGGGTATGAAAAAGATTATACCAACATGGATTTCCTCAATTATACAGTCGCACTACAGACCAGGATTCAATCGGGGGGTGAAAAATTAAATGAACTGGATGTTATTTCAAAAATGCCTTCTATCAGAGAACATAATTATATGTTTAAAAATAAGGGTACGGCAATTTTTGAGGATTTTTCGAAAGAATGGGGTATGGGCAGTACTACTGTTTCTGCCGGGGCAGCCTATGCTGACCTCGATAATGACGGAGATCTGGATCTTGTGGTCAATAACCTGAATGCACCCGCAGGTATTTTCAGAAACAACACTAAAAACTCCGGGTCTTCACTTCGGATTTCCTTAAAATCCGACAAATATGCCTCCGTTATTGGAGCAAGCGTAAAAATTTATACAGGCATTCAATTGCAGGTGCAGGAGTATATGCCCGTCAGGGGATTTCAATCTTCCTCTGCAGGCCCTATGGTTTTTGGACTGGGAAATGCTGCTCAGGCAGACTCGATTCTGGTATACTGGGCGGATGGAACACAGCAAAAAATTGAGGGTCCCGTCAGGTCAGGGGCTTTGATTATTGAACAAAAAAGTACTACACAGCGCAAACTAAGCCAATCCACACCACCAAAATTTCAAATCAATAATATTCCTTTTACCTATGCCTCAACCGATGTAAATGATTTTAAACTTCAGCCTCTCTTACCATACATGCTTTCCTCTCCGGGACCTGAAATGGCTATTCGCACTGATAAAAAGATGGTTTATATCACCGGAGTCAGGGGTAAAGGTGGACAATTGTTTACCATAAATGGAGAGAAACTCACCCCGCGTCCGGGTGGAATGGGAAGTCCATTGCCGCTTGCTGATGAGGCAGATGCCGTTTTTACAGATGTTGATAGTGATGGCGACGAAGATTTAATTATTGCCTATACGGACTATCAGGGAAATGCTGGTCAACAAGCGCTAATACCAAGGCTGTTTCTGTCTGATGGAGCTGGGTATGTGATGTCTCCCGGGGCATTCCAGGATACAGAAGGGATTTCTGCGGGGGCCATTGCGGTTTGGGATTATAATGGAGACGGGGCACCTGATATTTTTATAGGTTCACGCGTAAAGCCTGGTTCATACCCGGAGTCCGGTTTATCCATTATTTATACCAATATGGGAAGTGGCAATTTTAAAGTATCGATACCACAACACAAGTTTGATGTTGGTATGGTTACAGATGCAGCTGCAGCGGATATGAATGGTGATGGCAAAGAAGAACTTGTGCTGTCGAGAGATTTTGGTACTGTAGCAATTTTGGAATCCCGGGACGGAGATATAAAAACGGATGCCATTCAGGATATTTCCGCCACAGGATGCTGGAACAGAATTTTAATTGATGATTTTAATGCAGATGGAAGGCCTGATGTTTTTGCCGGTAATATGGGATTAAACAATCAACTTTCCGTGGTGAGTGAAGACGGACTTCTTTTACATGCATATACATACTTTGGTATCGCAAAGGCCATTCCGGTAATTGCTGTCAGCGAAGGAAATGCATGGTATCCCTTTGCGGCGAGGGATGAATTAATGTCCCAGGTTCCCATACTAAAAAAGAAATATAACGATTATACCTCTTATGCCAAAGCTGATGTGAATGACGTTTTTGGGGAGGATTGGAGTAAAGCAAGCAAAAGGTCTGCAAAGACATTAAAAACTGCGCTTTTCGTTCAAAATAAGTCAGGATTTGAAGAAATACAGTTGCCTGAGCAAGTTCAATATTCATCTGTTTATGCCATAACGGCAGTGGATATCAATGTTGACGGAATCAAGGATATAGTATTGGGGGGAAATAATATTAAAACCAGGGTACGAATTGGCGATATAAATAGTTCGTTTGGTACGATTTTAACAGGTAGAGCCGGTGGTAAATTTGAGTACGGTGGCGAGATAGGCATACCAGGAGAATTGAGGTCGTTGCAAAGTATAAAAGGGGGTAGAGGTGAATACCTTCTGGCAGGATTCAGAAATATGACATCAAAACTGATATCATGGAATCAGTAAGTTTAAAAGAGCAGTTTGATACGCAGGGATTCGTTCGCATTGAGGGTCTTGTGCCCCCTGAGGAGACAGAAATGCTGCAAAATATATACAATGATTTTCTGGCCGACAAATACGACCTGACGGGTATGCGGGGAGATTTAAGTGGTGATAGTGATACCAACAAAAAAGTGGAAAAAATCACCCAAATCATGAGGCCTTCACTTGTTTTACCGAAATTGCAGGATACAAAAACCTATTCCAGGGTTTTACAACTTGCCCGATCGTGGATGGGAGAGGATATGGAAATCGACTTTGATATGATGATTGACAAAGCACCGGGTACATCCACAGAGACGCCCTGGCATCAGGATGCGGCATACTGGCCGGATATGCCGGATAAGCGGGCAATATCATTTTGGATTGCCCTGGATGATGTGGATCGTGAAAACGGCTGTATGATGTATGTGGCAAAATCTCATTTGCGTCCGTTAAAATCTCATTTACAACCTGCGCCAAATGCTGCATTGCAATGTAAAATCGATGAAGATGATTTAATATCATATGGTGAAATTTCATTGGGAAGCTGTATGGCACATCATGGGTATACCCTCCATGCGGCACTGGGAAATACATCTTCGGACAGGCACAGACGCGCACTGATTGTCAATCTCAGACCATCAGACATGATCCTCTATATTCGTGCACTTGGATATGATCATCTCGGCAATCGGGAGGTTAAAAATGCGAAGAATGCTTAACCAATTGGTTAATTTTTTTGAAGCAATCTAAATAACAGTCTGCTTTAAACTAATGAAAATTGTTTTCCTATGATAGTACAATAAAAGTGCCTTTTACAATAAGAAAAATATATTAATTATTTGTTAACTGATTTTTTAATATGTAAAAAGCTATACTTTTATAGCAGAATTAGTGAAACAATTAGATGGTACTTTTTTCACGTATTACCTGTTATGTTGTAATTTTTCAATTATTTGTATTAAGTAGCCTCCCGGCTGCTGTCAGTTTAGGGTATACGGGAAAGTTTACAAAAGTTCTGGACAGCAGTGATTCTCTCTATGATCATAAGGTTATTCCTGAAAATCAGGATACAAAAGCCAAAAATGAAATAATTCTGAAATGGGAAGAAGAAGTTGAAGATGAGGATCACTTGTCTGATTTTTTTAACTCATTTAATTCCATTAATTCAGTTGTTTATTCAGGTATTTCGGATGTCCCTGAGCATAATTACCACTTTCATGCTTACAAAGGCATAGCTCTGTTCATATTATTTCACTGCTGGAAAACAGATTCCTTAAGATTTTAAATTTCCCTGAGGGAAATCATGGTGACAAAGGATGTTGTCGCCACAATTTAAATCTTTTGGAATAATGATGTTAGTACATTGCAGTTTTCAACATTTACATCTTTTACTATGTGATGTGCTCAACATACAAATGTTGACCTGATCACCTTTTTGGTGGTCCAAAAAATAATAAAATATGAGTTTGTCTAATCAAACCCCTAAAGACTGGTTGCCGGGTCTTAGGGAAAATTATAAAACAGATACCATTTCCGGCTTTATTGTTTTCTTACTTGCATTACCGCTTAGTCTGGGTATTGCAAAAGCCTCTGAATTTCCACCCATAATGGGCCTTATTACAGCTATTATAGGGGGCATGGTGGTCAGCCTCTTTTCTGGTAGCAGATTGACGATCAAAGGACCTGCTGCGGGATTGATAGTCATTGTAGCCGGTGCAGTTACAGACTTTGGAGGAGGACTCACCGGCTGGTATCTAGCGCTTGGAGCCATGTTTGTCGCGGCCATACTTCAGATTTTGTTCGGTTTATTAAAATTTGGAAAGCTTGCGGATTTTTTTCCGTTATCAGCTATACACGGGATGCTTGCAGCTATAGGGATAATCATTATTGTAAAGCAACTACCCGTATTACTAAATGTTGATCCCTTGCTCATGGCAGGAAAGGGGCCGCTGGATTTAATTGTTTCCATACCTGAGATGTTTATGCATCTCGATCCAAGAGGGGCACTTATTGGAGGTATCAGTTTGTTGATTATGATGGGGTGGCCATATTTAAAGAATTTTTCTATTTCAAAAATTCCTGCTCCGCTTGTGGTGTTGTGCATTGCAGTGCCCGCTGAGCTTTGGATGGATTTTCAGCACACGGAACCTCCCTATGCCCTTGTACATATTGGCAATTTAATGGATAACCTTCATCTAAATGTAGACTTTGGCGGGTTTTCAAATCCGGCTTTATTTATTAAATATGTGGTAATGTTTGCCCTTGTTGGTTCGTTAGAATCTTTACTCACAGTAAAGGCAATTCATTTGCTGGATCCATTCAAGCGAAAATCAAATTATAATAAAGATTTGATTGCGGTAGGTATTGGCAACACAATAACTTCCATTCTCGGAGGATTGCCAATGATATCTGAGGTGGCGCGCAGTTCCGCCAATGTCAATAATGGTGCAAAAACCAGATGGGCAAATTTCTTTCATGGATTTTTTATTCTGTTGTTTGTTTTACTTGCAGCAAGGTATATTGAAATGATTCCAAATGCCGCATTGGCAGCAATGCTGATTTCTGTAGGGATTAAATTGTCTCATCCTAAGGAATTTATACATACTTTTAGGATAGGTAAAGAACAGTTGGCTATATTTCTCACAACCATTTTCTTCACTTTATTTGAGGATCTTCTTATTGGAATTGCAGCCGGAATAATATTGAAGTTGATTATACACGTATTCAATGGGGCTTCAATAAAGGCCCTGTTTAAAGCCCCTGTTTCCATTTCATTTGAGGGCAATAACTATCTGGTTGAAGTAGACAAAGCTGCTGTTTTTTCCAATTTTATTGGAATAAAGAAAAATCTGGAAAGTATACCCGGAGGGTTTGATATTGTCATTGATCTACAGGGAACTAAATTGACAGACCATTCTGTCATGGAAAATCTGCAACACTTTAAGCACGATTATGATCACTCCGGCGGCACTGTAACCATAACGGGCCTGGACAATCACAGGCCGCTGTCTGATCATGATCTGGCATCCAGAAAGCAGTTGTCAAAGTAATCGTCATGAAAAAATTGTGGTTGGCAATTCTGACTGCACTGATATTTAATCAGGTATCAGGACAGAAAAATTCAGAAGGAAAATTTTACATCGACGATACAGGAGCGCATTATATTAAAGTGTCTTTTGTTCCCCAGTTCTGGCACAGAAAAGGCCTTCTTCAAAAGGGGGCTTTCATTCTTAAATACCAAATTGCTTATAAAAATCAGCATTTAATATGAATATTAAATCAGAAATATTTTCGGAAGAGCACGCCCTTCATAATCTGCGGCATTATCTTCCGACACAGACCCCCATCAAGGATTTTATTCACCACAATACACTGCATGCCTTTCAGGACATGAGGTTTTACGATGCTATATTTAAAGCATCTAAAATATTCGGATACCAGGTTACCCTTGAATTGAATGATTACAGAGGATTGTATCAAAATGGACGTATCAGCGACGATATGCTGGAATACGTTATATCGGTTTCCAAAGGCAAAAATGCCGTACATGTCTGGAAGGAAAAAATGCTACATCAGTATTACAATGATATCAATGAACCGAGGATAGGAAGAATCAGGAAATTATGGCAAACAGATTATCATATTAATCTGGACGATGAAGTACATCCACTTTTATTCAGAATTATCTGCAGTTATCTTGATCAGGGAATAGCCTTATGGCATTTCCCAAATACGGATCTTGGATTTTTGGAATCACTGCGCACCCTTGAAAAGAACAGTCATGTAAGTTTTTTTAAATCCGCGAGGGTAAAAAAAATGCTACTGGAGGGTGGCCAGACCATTACCGGGCTATTGGATATACTGGTAGGAGAGCCACAATTTTATGAAGAGTATCTATTTGATCAGCAGTTTGCTCATCATGCTTGGTCCGGAATGGTTGCTACTGTAGAGGAGTTGCCGCATACTTTATTGTATGAAAAAAAAATCTCTTTTGAAGATTTTATCATTTTCGAATTGTTGCTTGAAATTGATCGAATCGATGCAGCCAGGGGAACAGCGCTTTGGAAACCACTTGCTGAAAACAGGCACATTGCAGAAGCTGATTTGTTTGCACAAGTTCCTGTAACAGAATTGCAGGAGGTCTTCTGTTTGTGGCAGGATGCCTTTGAATGGACTTATTATAATGAAGTGCTTGTTGGATTAAAGCAGCTCAGAAACCAGCCTAAAAAGTTGAATCGAAAAAAAAGTTTTCAGGCTGCATTTTGTATTGACGAACGTGAATGTTCGCTGCGACGACATCTGGAAATGATAGATCCTGATTGTGAAACACTTGGTTGTCCCGGATTTTTTGGTGTAGAATTTTACTTTCTTGCTGAGGGCAGAAAATTTTATGAAAAATTGTGTCCCGCGCCGGTGACGCCAAAGTTTCTTATCAAAGAACAAAATTTATATGTTTCCAAGGGGAAGGATTTAATTTATGCCAAAGAAACGCATTCTTTTTTTGGTGGATTTTTCCATTCGGTTGTTTTTGGCTATTGGGCTGGAATAAAACTAATTTTGAATCTTTTAAGGCCAAAAATGAGTGCTGCTGCGTTTGATGCATTTTCACATTTAGGTAAAGATTCAGTTTTAAGTATTGAAAATATCAGTCCTGATGATCAGGAAAATGGCTTACAAATAGGCTTTACCATCCCTGAAATGGCAGTTCGCGTAGAAAATCTTTTAAGGGGAATAGGTTTAATCAAGGATTTTGCTTCAATAGTTTATTTGATATCGCATGGTTCCAGTAGTGCCAATAATCCGCATCATGGAGCCTATGATTGTGGTGCCTGCAGTGGGCGTCCGGGAGCAACAAATGCAAGGGTTTTTGCTTTTATGGCCAATCACCCCGATGTAAGAAAAATCCTTCAGGAAAATGGAATTGACATACCTGAAGGAACACAGTTTATTGGAGGCATGCATGATACAACCAGTGATTTGGCTGACTTTTTTGATTTGGATATTCTTACAAAAGAAAACCAGAACAGGCATAAAATCAACTGGAATATTTTTGATAACGCGCTTGATTTAAATGCCAAGGAACGTTCGAGGAGATTCGCATCTATAAAGACTGATGCAGATATCAGAAAAGTGCGTCGTGCTATTGAAGCCAGATCGGTTTCTCTTTTTGAGCCCAGACCTGAATTTGGACATGGTACCAATGCACTTTGTATTGTTGGACGAAGAGAGCTTACCCGCGGACTTTTTTTAGACAGAAGATCTTTTTTGAATTCCTATGATTATTCTATAGATCCTGATGGTACATTTTTGCTTAATGTAATCAGGCCACTACCGGTTGTTTGCGGTGGAATTAATCTGGAGTATTACTTCTCGAGGGTTGACAATCAAAAATTTGGTGCAGGCACGAAGCTACCTCACAATGTGATGGGACTGATTGGAGTTGCCAATAGCAGCGATGGTGACCTTCGTCCTGGATTGCCCCTCCAAACCATTGAAGTCCATGATCCGGTCAGATTACTGATGATCGTAGAGCATGTTCCTGATGTAGTGCGTAGCGTTATTCAGTCCCAACAAGATCTTTATGAATGGTTTAAAAATGAATGGGTACATCTTATTTCTGTTCATCCTGAAACGGGACAATTTTACTTTTTCCGTCAGGAATCGTTTCATCTGATTGAACCAGCCGGAGATAAAGTTCCAGATATAGAAGATATACACGAATTTCTGGAAGTTGCCAAAGAAATGGAAACCAACCATATTTTGCATGCTACCAAGGAAAATCTTCCCGTTCACATCCTAAAATCATAACAATGGCATCGTCTCTATTATACTTTATTCTTTTACCACTGATAGGTTTATTTGTTTCAAATCTTCCTTCAAAAAACAATGAAAAGGCAATTTACTTTATTACTATTGCTACCATCTGGCTTCACTTTTTGGGTGTAGCTATTTGGAGTATCATTTTCCTTGCCGGGGGTGGTGTACCTTTTTTTGCGCATATGGTCAGCTATTATCATAAAGGCCATAGCAATTTGTCGTTTGATCTTTACTTTGATAAAATCAGTATGGTATATGCATTAGTAAGCAGTATTTTAAGTCTGCTTGTTATCCGTTATAGCCGTTATTATTTGCACCGGGACAAAGGATTTAAGCGATTTTTCAATAATATCCTGTTCTTTTTTACGGGCCTCAACATTGTCATATTTTCAGGAAATTTTGAAACCTTGATTATAGGCTGGGAAATTTTGGGAATATCTTCATTTTTCCTGATAGGATATTACAGACTAAGATATCTGCCAGTCAAAAATGCCATGAAAGTAGTTTCTTTGTACAGGTTGTCAGACATCTTACTTTTGCTTGCAGTATGGATGTGCCATCTTGCATTCGATAAAAATATCAATTTTATTGAATTGAGCAACACGCTGGGCTGGGCAGAAAAACTGGCAGAAAATAACTTTTATTTCATTGTAATCCCTTTTTTATTTTTGCTTATTGCTTCTATCAAATCAGCCCAGTTTCCTTTTTCTTCCTGGCTAACCAGAGCTATGGAAGGGCCTACCACATCCACAGCCATATTTTATGGGGCACTGGCTGTACATATCGGTATATTTTTATTGATGAGGGTAGAACCATTATGGGGAGATAAAATCTCATTTCGTTTTTTTATTGGTTTTCTGGGATTGTTGACCAGCATTATTGCTACCAGTATAGCCAGTGTGCAATCCACAGTAAAAACACAGATAGCATACTCTTCCATTGCTCAGATAGGAATTATGTTTATTGAAGTCGCCCTGGGCTGGCATACATTAGTACTTATCCATTTTGCAGGCAATGCTTTTTTAAGAGCATACCAACTCTTAGTTTCTCCATCTGTCCTGAATTATCTGATCCATCAGCAGTATTTTAATTTTGAAAGGCCGAAGGAAAAGTCGTGGATCCATGTAGCTCAAAAAATAAGATACTCTGTTTTTATGCTTTCCATTAAGGAATTCAACCTGGACAAATGGCAATTTTCATTTTTATGGAACCCTTTTAAAATGTTGGGAAATGGTACAAAAATTCTTTCCGGCAAGGCTGGATACATCATCATCGCTATAGTTTTACTGATTTCTGTAGGGGTACTTTATACTCCCTTGCATAGCAAAATTGAAAATTACGACGCCAATATTTCTGTTGTTTTAGGTTTATTTTCAGTGCTGATTGTACTGCAATCATTTACAGAGCGAAAATCTGTTTTTAGAGCCTGGTTATATCTTGTTTTGACACAATTTGTTATTGTTCTGGCTGCAGGTTTTAACGATTCTTTAAGTGTGAGAGAATCTTTGTTCTATCTCAGTGGAGTCTTTTTAGCGGGAGGAATAGGTCACTATTGTCTGCACAAGCTGAATAGGGAAGAACCCATACATGATTTGGGAGGGTATTATGGACATATTTATGAGCACCCAAAACTGGGGCTCGGATTTCTCTTTTCAGGCCTGGCGATATCCGGATTCCCAATCTCTCCGACATTTGTGGGACTGGATATTTTGTATTCCAACATGCACAAAGGTGAATTTTTATTGCCCGTACTGATAGCTATTTCCCTCGTGTTTCTTGAAATTTCTGCCATACGGTTGTACAGCAGAGTTTATCTCGGGCCTCACGTTAAATTGTACCACCCTGTAGCTTTCAGATCATCCTGATTTTTACAGGCAAAATCCCTGCACTTGCGCAGCAAATTTAAAGGTAAGCTATTTTGAAATTCTGGAATACCAATGATGCTTATTATGGATTCAATAAGCATCATTGATTTCTATCCAGTATCCGTCCGGATCCTGAAGATAAATTTGTCTTATACCGTCTGCTCTTGTGGAATACTTACCCTTGTTTCCATCGACATCTTCAAATGAAATCTGGCCTTCTTCCAGTTGTTTAATGATGGTACTGATGTCTTTAACAGAGTAGCAGGTATGATGATTTTTGAAATAAGTCAAATATTCTTCGGCACCTTTGATAATATGAAGACTTGTATTTTGCGAGGTTTCCAGCCATATGTGGGCATCGTCATTGAAAGGGTCTTTTATTCTTTGCAATCCCAGTATATTCTGATAGAAGTACCCCGATTTTTGAATGTCTTTTACATATATGGCCGTATGATTGATCCGGATCTGTGCATTTAAAGCTAAAGACGTCATTATGAGAGCAACTAGGGTCACAATGTTAAGTGGGAAAGAATTCATTGCAGGCATATATGTATGGTTTATTTTGCTGGTCTGTTTGTGTTTTGAGCAAAGAAGGGATTTGATTTTTACTAAATCCCAATTCTCTGGCCATCAGACATTAATCCTTTTCACCTCCTCCATCGTCAAATCGGTGAGTTCGCAAATGTCCTCAAATGGCATATTGCGCTGCAGCAGTTTTCGGGCAACTTCGTACCCTCTTTGCAAACTACCTTCCCGTTTCCCTTTTTCGATACCTTCCGCGATAAAGTGTTCTCTGAGTGTCATAGTCTTTCTTTTAGTAGGTATATCCAAATGTTTAGTTACGGTTTGAAATTCCTGTGGGTTGAAGTAATCCACACTAAATATATAAACGATTGTAGAAATAAAAAAGTTCCCTCGGTTTTCTTTATACAACATATTGATAACCCTGGCATATTCCTCCA
>Ga0172372_10007980_pt1 | contig 14128 bp, 11 predicted proteins | sample LakKiv5m_2_FD_114544 | JGI IMG/M metagenome (GOLD analysis project Ga0172372, IMG submission 114544) | Freshwater microbial communities from Kabuno Bay, South-Kivu, Congo - kab_092012_9.5m | ecosystem: Environmental > Aquatic > Freshwater > Lake | place: Democratic Republic of the Congo...
GCGTACCTGAGGCGTCTCCCGCCGGCGGCCTTCCTCCCCGTTCATGCCTGACGACGGGAAGATCCGATTCCATCCCGACGAGGTCGACGTCCCCTTCGTTCCCGGGGAATCGCTGCTCGCTCACGCCTTGCGCGGCGGCGTCCCGCTCCTCTCGCCGTGCGGCGGGGAAAGCCGGTGCGGGAAATGCCGCGTGCGGGTCGCAGGCGCAACCCACGGCGGAGACGACCCCGGAACCCTCGCGCGGGAAGAAATCGCCGCGGGGATCCGCCTCGCATGCCGCTGCTTCCCCTCTTCCGGCGACGTCTCCGTGACGATCCTTCCCGGGAGCAGGCCCGCGCGCCTCGCGGCGTACCTCGACGGAAAAGACCTTGCGGGAGAAGATCCGTTCCTTCCCCTGTGCCGCGCCGCCCCAGGAGGCACTCCGCTCGGAATGGCGCTGGATCTGGGGACGAGCACCCTGGCGGGCACGCTCGTGGATCTCTCGGACGGAACCGTCCTGTCCCGCGTGGCGGCGGACAATCCGCAGATGGCGTGCGGCGAGGACCTCATCTCGCGCGTGGTGTACGCCGAAGAAACGGCGGGAGGATTCGAACTGCTGCGCGGGCAGCTCCTCGCGGGGGTGGACGGCGTGGTGCGACGGCTTCTCGAAGCCTCCCCGGCATCGGGGGAAGTCACGGACGTCGTCGCAGCGGGGAACACCGTCATTTCCCACTTCCTTTACGGTATCTCCCCTTCCCCGATCCGGCGGCCGCCGTACCATCCGGTCCGGAAGGAGTACCCCGCCGCGCCGGGAGAAACGTTGGGGACCGGTCCGGCGACGGCCCGGTCGACGTGGCGGATCTTCCCGTCTCTCGGGGGATTCGTCGGCGGCGACGTCGTGGCGGGGATCCTCGCTTCGGGAATGCATCGGCAGGCGGAGATCAGCCTGCTTTTCGACGTCGGCACGAACGGTGAGGTGGTGCTCGGGAACCGGAATTGGCGGATCGCCTGTTCCTCCTCCGCCGGGCCTGCCTTTGAAGGTGGAGAGGTCGGCTGCGGCATGCGCGCGTATCCGGGAGCGATCGAGTCGGTCCGGATCGAGCCGGAGACCGCGGCGGTCGAGTGGACGGTGATCGGGCGGGGCCGACCGGCGGGCCTCTGCGGCTCGGGGATCCTCGACCTGTGCGCGGAGCTGTTCCGGGCCGGGATCGTCGATCGTGCGGGGCGATTCACCTCTCGCGGCGCCGCGCGGCGCCGCACGACGGAACGCGGCGAGGCCTTCGTCGTCGTCCCCGCGGAGAAGAGCGCCACCGGCGCCGACGTGTCCTTCTGCGAGTCGGACCTGAAAAGCGTCCTGCGGACCAAGGCCGCCCTGTGCGCAGCCGCCGAGTCGCTGCTCGCGGCGGTGGGGTTCCCGCTCGAATCGGTGGACCACGTCTACATCGCGGGGGGATTCGGCAACTTTCTCGACCTGCGATCCGCTCTCGCCATCGGGCTGTTCCCCCCGATCCCCCTCGCCAGGTTCGTCCCGCTGGGAAACGCATCGCTGGCCGGCGCCCTCGGCGCGCTGCGGAACCGGCGGCGCTGGAAGGAGGCCCTTTCGCTCGCCTCCGGGACGGTGTACCACGACCTCTCCTCGGATCCCGGATTCATGGAGCGGTATCAGCGCGGCCTCTTCCTCCCCCACACGGACGAGGAGAGATACCGCTCCGTGCTCGCCGCGGAGGCGACCCGATGACCGCGTTTCCCGGACTCTTCCCGTGCACAGGCGTGGGATCCCTTCCGCACCTCGATCCCCGCGCCGCCGTGGCCGAGGTCCTGTCCCGCTTCAAGGAAATCCCGTGCTGGCCCCAACTCCCGCGCCGAACCCCCCTCGAACACATGTACCCGCAATACGCGGCGGCCCTCCCCGGTGCCTCCGTCGTCGGAGAACGCCTTACGATGAAAAGCGGGGAGGCGCTCCTGACGGAGGCGGAGGCGTTCTACGGGACGTTCCTCTCCGGCGATCTCTCCCCCTTCGCCGTCCCCGAGGAGCGCGCGGCGGGTCTCCACGCGCTCCTTACGGCGGGCGTCGGCCCCTTCCCGGCGGTGAAGGGCCAGGTGACCGGCCCCGTTTCCTTCGGGCTCATGGTGTGCGACCGGGAGAAGAAGCCGGTCTTCTACGACCCCGTGGGCCGCGACGTTCTGGTCAAGTACCTTCTCCGTGTCGCCCAGTGGCAGGCCGAACAGCTTCGCCGCCTTTCCGGAACCGTGATCCTCACGGTGGATGAGCCGTACCTCGCTTCCGTGGGTTCCGCCATCGTCTCGCTTCCGCGGGAGGAGGTCCTTTCCGCTCTCGACGAGATCTTCGACGGGCTGCCCGGCATCCTGTGCGGGATCCATTGCTGCGCGAACACCGACTGGGGGCTGGTCCTCGCCTCGAAGGTCGGCTACCTCTCCTTCGACGCCTACGAGTACGCCGACTCGCTCCTCCTCTATCCGGGAGAAGTCTCCGCATTTCTCGCCCGAGGCGGCGTGCTCGCCTTCGGGGTGATCCCCACCGCGCGCGAGGCGATCGACGCCGAGTCGCCGGAGTCGCTCGCCGACCGGATGGAGGGGATCCTCGACCGGTTCGCCTCCCGGGGGATTCCGCGGGATGCGGCCGTCCGCGCCGCCGTCATCACACCCGCCTGCGGTCTCGGCACCTTGCCCGAGGAGACCGCGGAGCGCGCGCTGCGGCTGACCGTGGAACTGTCGGCCCTGCTGCGGTCCCGGTACGGGGGGAACGCCCGGTGACACTTCGAATCGCCGTCGCCGGCAAGGGAGGCGTCGGCAAGACCACCTGCTCCGCCCTGCTGCTGCGGGCGCTCGCCCTGTCGGGAGTTCGCCCCCTTCTCGCGGTGGACGCCGATCCCAACGCGAACCTGCACCAGTTGCTCTCCCTTCCGCTCCCGGAGGGGCTCGGCTCCCTCCGGGAGGAGCAGCGAACCGTGGCGGGCGGGGCGGTCCCCCTCACCGAACGGATCGCCTCCGAGGTCGAGCGGCGGGTATCCGAGGGGGACGCGGTGGATCTCGTTGCGATGGGGCGCGGCGAGGGGCCGGGATGCTACTGCTACGTGAACAACCTGCTTCGCGAGGCGCTCGACCGGATCGAGGGCGGCTACCGGGCCGTCGTGATGGACAACGAGGCGGGGATGGAGCACCTCTCCCGCCGATCGGTGCGGCGGGTCGATCACCTCGTCCTGGTGGGCGATCCTTCCCGGCGCGGCCTCGAGGCCGTGGCGGCTCTGCGCGATCTGGCCGCGGAGCTCGCCCTGCCGGTCGGAAAAACGTGGCTTCTCCTGAACCGCCCGTACGGCGTCTCCGGCCGCGCGGCCCTGGATGGTCTCGACCTTCCTCTCCTCGCGGCGCTCCCGCACGATCCGCGGCTTCCCTCGTGGGAAAACGAGGGGCGGTCGTTCCTGGACCTTCCCCCCGGCGAGTCCCCCGCGGCGGACGCCGTCGCGGACGCGCTCCGGGTCTCCCTTTACGGATCCGCGCCGTGAACGTCCTCTTCGCGACCCAAGGGAAGTACGGCGAGCGGATCGCTGAATACATCGCGGCGAACCGCCCGCAAGGGTGGGAGGTCCTTCGCCTCCCCCTTCGACGGAACCTTCCCATGGTGATCGACGATCCGGACGAGGTCCTGCCTGCCGCGATCCCCGCCGCCGATCTGCTCGTCTCCCTCCACGAAACGCCGGGAGCCGCGGAGTTGATCCCGGACATCGCGCGGCGATGCGGCGCCGCCGCCGTCCTCGCCGCCGTCGACGACCGCGCCGTCTGCCCGAGGGGGTTGGAGAACCAGATCGGGAAGCGGCTCGGGGCGATGGGAGTCGCCTTCGTCTTCGCCCGGCCGCTGTGCGGGTTCGACGGCGGGCCGCACCCGCTCCTGTCCGCCTTCGCTGAAAAGTTCGGGCGGCCGAAGATGCGGATCGACGCCGACGGAGACCGGGTCGGCCGCGTGACGGTCGAGCGGGATTGCCCGTGCGGCGCGGGACGCTTCGTGGCGAAGGTCCTGCCGGGAACGCGCCTGTCGGAGGCGGCGGACACCGGCGCGCTGCGGCACCACCATCACCCGTGCATGGCTTCCATGGAGGTCGACCCGGAGCTGTCCGATACGCTGATGCACCTGTCCGGGTACATCTTCCGTGCCGCCATCAACGCGGGGTTGCGGGGGAAGCGATGAAAACTTATGATGCTGACAATACGGCGTGAGCGTGGTGATCCCGTGGATATGAAACGCGATTACTATGAGGATGTCCGGTTGTTCAAGAGCGGTACGATCCTGGCCTGGTCCGTCGTTTTCCTGGTTTTCCTCTTCACCCTTCCCATCTACACGCCTTCCTATAACATCTACCTGTTGAACGTCATCATGGTTCACGTCGTTCTCGCGGTCGGACTGAACATCCTGGTCGGGTACACAGGCCAGATATCGCTGGGACATGCGGGCTTTTTCGCCATAGGCGCGTACGGCACCTCGCTCGGCATGACGCACCTGCACTTCCCCTTCCTGGCCGCGCTCGTCGCCGCCGCGCTCATCGCCGCGTTCTTCGGCTTCGTCATCGGGCTCCCGGCGCTCAGGCTCGAAGGTCCCTATCTGGCGATCGCCACGCTGGGCTTCGGCTTGACCATCATGCACATCATCGGCCGATGGAACATCTTCGGCGGCCGAATGGGAATCACCGCGCCGCCTCTCGATCTCGGGATTCCGAAGTCATCCTGTAGCTGGGTGATCGCGGGTGATGTGAAAATCTATTACCTCATACTGATCATCACCACCCTGCTGGTGATCGCGGCGCGAAACCTCATGAAAACCCGCGTCGGCAGGGCGTTCATGTCCATCCGCGACGACGATATCGCGGCCGAAGTGATGGGCGTGAACCTCACGGTCTATAAAACCTTGTCTTTCGCGGTAAGCGCTTTTTATGCCGGTGTCGCCGGCGGGATGTACGGTTTCGTCGTCGGTTTCTTCGACCCTTTCACATTCAACCTGATCCTTTCCATCCTTTTTCTGGTCATGGTCGTGGTGGGAGGGCTCGGTTCGATTCTGGGCGCGATCCTGGGCGCATCCCTCATCACGTACCTCCAGTACGACCTGCTGAAAAACGTGGAAAACCTCCCCGTCCTGGGCGAGCTTTTGGTGTCGATATCCAGGCGGTGGTTTACGGTCATCGGGCTTGCGAACTTCTCCGGCATCGCTCTGGGGCTCATCATGATCGCGATCGTCATTTTCGAACCCCTGGGAATGTTCGGGATATGGATCAGGATCAAGAAGTATTGGAAGACCTGGCCATTCTGAACATGCGCGTGGTGAACCGATGTTCGAATCGCTGCTGATCGAAGGGCTTGCCATCGGGGCCTGCTACGGCCTCTTCGGGGTCGCCGTCGCCATTATCTACAAGACATCGGAGGTGGTGAACTTCGCCCAGGGCGAAATGGGCATGGTGGCGACCTTCGTCGCGTACCACATTCTTTCCGTTCACGGAATGTCGCCCTGGGTGGCTTTCCCCGTTACGATCGCCTTTTCCGTACTATTGGGGATGGCGATCGAATTCTGCCTCCTGCGGCCGGCCAGGAACCCGACCGTCCTCGGCATGATCATCCTCACCCTGGGCGCCGAGATGCTGCTCATGGGGCTTGCCGGCTGGAAGTGGGGCGCGGAGCAGAAGGATTTCCCCTTCAACCTCTCTCTCGTCACGACCCACGCGATTCTTCCGGGGTTGGCGTTCAACGAATGGACCATCGGGGTTTTCGCCCTTTCGATCGTCATCATGACCCTCCTTTTCCTGTTTTTCCGGTATTCGAAACCGGGAATCGCCATGCGCGCGACGCAACAAAACGTCAACGCGGCCAGGATCATGGGCATCAATGTCGAGCGGATATTTTCGATCACCTGGGGAATGAGTTCCCTGATCGGGGCGATCGCGGCCATGTTTTTCGCCGCGCGTTCCGTGCTCGATCCGAACTTCATGATGGAACCCTTCATGCGCGCTTTCGCCGCGGCGGTGCTGGGCGGCCTTACGAGCATCCCCGGGGTCATCATCGGGGGCATGATCCTCGGCATCGTCGAAAACTTCTTCGGTTATGCCTGGCCGGAGTGGAAACCGATCGTCGCCTTTGTCCTGATCATCCTGGTCATCACGATCCGGCCGAGCGGTTTATTCGCGAAGCATTACGTCAAGAAAGTGTAAGACCCCCGGCGATCGGCGTCCTCCGGGACGTACCGAGCCGGCAGGAGATACGCGATGGGCAGGCGGACGACCATCATCCTTTCCATCTTTGCGGCGCCGATCGTCATCGTCCTCGTTCTCTGGGACGCCCCCCGAAACAGGGTGGAGATGTTCCTGGAAAGAGACGCCATCGAGAAGGTCGCCCGCGCGTATTTACGGGCCGAGGCAGGAGGAGATTCCAGGCGGGTTTACGCTTTTCTTGCCCCGTCGTCACCGTACAGGCGAACGCACTCCTACGAGGAGTACCTGAAGGACGTCGCAGACGATCCTTCCGGGAAGATCGATACATATAAAATCGTGAACGTTTATCGCCTGCGGGATAACGACAACCGGAGAAGCTACCCCGGCGTGGACAAGTTCGTCCAGGTCGAGGTGGAAGTCACGTTCACCAGGGCGGGGCCGAACAGCGTCTATAACTACAGCTTCACGTTTCTCAAGGAAAAGGGCGTCTGGTACAAGGGCTGACGGGGATCGGTTTTTTCACCGGGGATTCCAACATTCCATCCAACGCATTCCCACAGAAGGAGGTCGTGATGAAAAAGACAGTCCTCGCGGTAACGGTTCTATGCACGGTGTTTCTGATTCCCACCTTCGCCGATGCCGCCGCCAAGCCCGGCTTCGACGACAAGGAAATCAGGATCGCCCAATGGGGGCCGCAAACCGGTCCGGCCGCGCCTTGGGGATCGGTGGCCCGGGGGAGCGCCCTTCTCTTTAAAATGGTCAACGACGAAGGGGGCATCCATGGGCGGAAGATAAAATACTTCATCCGGGACGATCAATATAACCCCGCCCAGACGAAGGCCGTGGTGAAGGAACTGGTGGAGCGCGAGGGGATTTTCGCTTTCGTGGGCGGCGTCGGCGCGGCCCCCGGCCTGGCCGTCAAAGAATACCTGACCCAGAACAAGATCATCTGGGTCGGCCCGTCGACGGCAATCACCGAATACGTCTTCCCCGTGAATCCTTATCTCTTCGCCGTCTACCCTCTCTATGACGACGAGGCGAGCATTCTGACGAAATACTCCGTCAAGAAACTGAACGCCAGGAAGATCGCCTTCTTCTATCAAAACGACGCGTACGGCAAGAACGGATTGGCCGGTTGCAGGCACAGAATGAAAGCGCTCAAGATGAATCTGGTGGAAGAGATCTCCGTGGAACCGGGTGAAAAAGACCTCTCTTCCCAGATGCTGCGCCTGAAGAACTCCGGCGCCGATCTGGTGATCATGTGGGTCAACCCGACCTCCGCCGCCATCGCCCTGAAAACCAGCGCCACGATCGGGTTCAAACCGCAATGGGTCTCTTCCAACACGCTGTCCGATTATCCGCTGATGAACAAGATCACCGGCGGTCTCTGGGAAGGCGTCATCACCGGAGCGTTCGCCATGCCGCCCACGACCGATCATCCGATGATGAACAAATATCGCGAAGCCGCGAAAAAATACGCGCCCGAGGAACGGTTCGGCACGTTCTACCTCGCCGGAATTCTTTTCGCCGAGCCGATGGTGGACGCCCTGAAGCGCGCGGGGCGGAACCTGAGCACCGAGGCGGTCCTGAAGCAGTTGAATTCCACGAAGAACTTCCAGGGTATCGGTCCGGTCGTGAACTGGACTTCCAGGGCCCATCAGGGGACCGACTCGATACAGATCCAGAAATGCGGCCCGAATTCCAGCTACATCACGCTGCAGGATTGGACGCAGAACGAAATGGCGACATGGAAGAAGAAATAACGGAAACGGCCTTGAAGGTTTTCGACACATGACGCGCTTCAACGTTGAAAACCTGAGCATCTCTTTCGGGGGCATCAAGGCCGTCAGCGGCGTCGGCTTCGAGGTGGAACCCAACGGAATATTCTCGATCATCGGGCCGAACGGAAGCGGGAAAACCACCATCTTCAACATGATCAGCGGCATCTACAGGCCCGACGACGGCGGGATCTATCTCGAAAACGAGAATCTTGTCGGCCTGCGCCCGGACACCATCGCCCGCAAGGGGGTCGCGCGCACCTTCCAGAATCTCCAGCTGTTCGGCAATGCCACCGTCATGGATAACCTCATGCTCGGAAGGCACATCCACATGAGGACCGGCATCCTCGGCGGCGCCTTCATGCTGGGGAGGCATGCCCGCGCGGCCAGGGAAGAAGTCGAGCACCGCGAGATCGTCGAGCGCGTCATCGATTTTCTGGATCTCCAGTCCCTGCGCGACCTGCCTGTGTCCAGCCTCCCTTACGGAAAACGCAAACTCGTCGAACTTGGAAGAGCGCTGGCCCTGGAGCCGAAAGTGCTGCTTTTGGACGAGCCTTCCGCCGGCATGAACACGGAGGAGAAAGACGACCTGCGCATCTGGATCAAGGATATCCAGGAAGACTATGAAGTGACGATCCTGCTGATCGAACACGACATGAACATGGTGATGGGCATTTCCGACAGGATCCTGGCCATCAGCCAGGGGCTGAAGATCGTCGAAGGGACGCCGGAGGAGGTGCAGAGGCACCCCGACGTCATTTCCTCGTACCTTGGGGGAAAAAACGGATGCTCTCGGTAAGGAACATCGAGACCTGGTACGACCTGATCCGGACGCTCCACGGCATCTCCTTTGAGATCAGGCAGGGGGATATCGTAGCGCTTCTGGGGAGCAACGGCGCGGGGAAGACCACCACCCTAAAAACGATCATGCGCCTTCTGGACGACGACCAGCCGGAAAAGGGAACCATCGATTTCATGGGCAGGAGAATCGACCGGATGAACACGGAGGAGATCGTCCGGCTCGGCATCAGTTACGTGCCGGAAGGCCGCGAGGTCTTTCCCGAGCTCACCGTCATGGAAAACATCCTCATGGGCGCCTACACCCGCGGTGACCGGCGGGAAATCCAGGAAGACATCGACGGCATCCTCAGGCAGTTTCCCATTTTGAATGAACGCAGAAATCAGCAGGCAGGGCATTTGAGCGGAGGCGAACAGCAGATGCTGGCGATCGGACGGGCGTTGATGAGTCGGCCGAAACTTCTCATGCTCGACGAACCGTCGCTGGGTCTTTCCCCCTTGCTTACCCGGGAGATATTTTCGATCATCCGGAAGATCAACCAGCAGGGCACGACGATCCTTCTCGTGGAGCAGAACGTGAATATGGCGCTGGAATATTCCCACTACGCTTTCCTGATGGAAAACGGACGCATCGTTCGCGCCGACAAACCGGAAATCCTGCGCGAAGACGACGACGTCAAGGAATTTTACCTCGGCATCGCCACGGAAACATCGGTCAAGGGCTACAAACGGTACCGCCGAAAGGTCCGTTTCCGGTGAGGATTCATCGACGTGGATGAAGAAGACCCCATCCGAACTCTGCCACAGGCGCTGAGGGCGTTGGCGCGGAAGCAGCCCGGCCGCACCGCCATGCGCATGAAGGCCTATGGCATCTGGCACGATATCACGTGGACGCAATACCTTGAAAACGTGAGAGAGGTTGCGATGGGATTGCACGCGCTCGGCGTAAAGCGCGGCGATCACGTGGCCATTGTCGGCGAGAACAAACCCCAGTGGCTCTTTTCGGCCATGGGCGTGATGTCGCTGGGCGGCATATTCGTCGGTGTTTACACCACGAATCCCGTGACGGAATGCGAATATGTCGTCGGGCATTCCGAATCCGTCGTGTTTTTCTGCGAAGACGAGGAACAGTTCGACAAGGCGCTGGCGTTTCGCGAACGGACGCCGCGTCTCGGTAGGATCGTGGTCTGGGACATGGAGGGGCTCAGGCACTTCGACGACCCCATGCTGATGAGTTTCGACGACCTGCTTGCCTCCGGGAGAAAAACAGACGAGGAAAACCCCGGCCTGTTCGAAAAATTGTCGGATGAAGGCGATCCCGACGAGACCGCGTCCATCATTTACACGTCCGGCACCACCGGCCCGCCGAAAGGGGCCATGATCGCCCACCGGAATTATTCATGGGTCGCCCGCCAAAACGGGAAAGTCAACCAGATGACCCCGGAAGACGAAACCATCTCCTTCCTGCCGCTCAACCATGTGTATGAACAGATCTTCGACCTGATGATGCACCTGCGGGCGGGGCATATCGTAAATTTCACCGAAAACACCGATACGGTGATGAACGACCTGCGCGACGTATCCCCGACCCTGTTTCACGCGGTGCCGCGGATCTGGGAGAAGTATCATTCCGGAATCGTCCTGAAAATGGCGGACGCCACCTGGCTCAAGCGCACCGCCTTCCGTCTCGCCTACAGGATCGGTTCCGGGTACAACGATCGCAAGCTCGCGAAAAAAAAGATCCCCTGGTATCTTTCCTCGGGGTATCTGCTCGCCACCTTCTGCGTTTTCCGGAAACTCAAGGAGCGGCTCGGATTCGACCGGGTGCGGATCGGCTTTTCCGGCGCGGCTCCCATTTCGCACGAAATCCTGAAATTCTTTCAAAGCATCGGAATTCCGATCCGCGAAGGGTACGGGCTTACCGAGACCACAGGCATCACGCACATCTCCGACGAAGATCATTTCAAATTGGGGACGGTCGGTAGAAGCTTGCCCGGGGCCGAAGCGAAAATCGCCGAAGACGGTGAAATACTGATCCGCCACGGAGGAATCTTCCAGGGTTACTTCAAGGAACCGGAGGCGACGGCGGAGGCCCTGGAGGGGGGCTGGTTCCATACGGGAGACGTCGGAGAAATCGACGCGGAAGGGTATCTCAAAATAACGGACCGCAAGAAGGACCTCATCATCACGGCGGGCGGAAAAAACGTTGCGCCGCAGTATATCGAGAATCTCCTGAAGTTCTCGCCTTACATCACCGACGCCGTCGTTATCGGCGACAGGCGGAAATACATCACCGCGCTGATCGTCATCGACGAAGAGAATGTCGTAAAATACGCCCAGGACCACAAGGTCCAATACACGACCTTTGCGACCCTCACCCGGACGGAAGAGGTGATCGCGCTGATCGCCGGGGAAATCGACAAGGTGAACGGCCAGGTCGCCCGCGTCGAAAACATCCGGAAGTTCCGGCTGCTGGACAAGAAGCTCTACACGGAAGACGGCGAAGTCACTCCCACGATGAAGGTCAAGCGCAAATCCATTGCAAGGGACTACAAGGACATCATCGAGGACATGTACAAGGACCGGGACTGAACCCGGGAAGGAATACGGGGTCAGGCGGGGCGGGGGGCGTCGAGGGCGGCGCGAACGGCCTTCGCGAGCATGTCGGCGCGATACGGCTTCGGCAGGAACGCCGTTCCGGGAACCGGTTCGGCGGGGGAGCTGCCGCTGGAGAGGATGATCCGCATTCCCGGGTCGATGCTCCGGATCGCGCGAAGGACCTCCATTCCGGACCGCCGTGGCATCGTGAGGTCGAGCACCACCAGGTCGATCGCCTGACGGTTCGACCGGAAGATTTCGATCGTCTGCACGCCGTCCTCGGCCAGGAGCACCGTGTACCCGCGCATCTCCATCACCTGGCGGCCAAGGTCACGGATCAGCTCCTCGTCGTCCGCGAACAGCACGGTCTCCTTCCCCCTCCCGGAAGGCGCGATCTCCGGCGACCTCTGCGGCTCCACGGGAAGCTCCATCGCCTCGGGAAAGTAGACCCAGAAGGTCGTTCCTTTCCCCGCCCGGCTCTCCAGATTGATCCACCCGTTGTGCTGTTTGACGATGCCGTACACGGTGGACAGCCCCAGCCCCGTTCCCCGCCCCATCTTCTTCGTGGTGAAGAAGGGCTCGAACACCCGGCGCTGCGTCGCTTCGTCCATCCCGGCGCCGTTGTCTCCGATCGAAAGCCGGATGTAGCGGCCTTTCCGGGAGTACGGGAAGATCCGACAGTAGTCGTCGTCCACCTCGACGTTCTCCGCCCGGGTGTAGATCCAGTATCCCGTCAACGGTCGCCCGCCCGCCTTCTCGTCGGTCTCGAGGCTCTCCATGATGGCGTCCCTCGCGTTGACGCACAGGTTCATAAGGACTTGATGGACCTGGTTCGGGTCGACGAGAGCCGGAAGCAGATCGTCCGCAATCGAGGAGGTCACCCCGATCCGGCGGTCGATCGTCTGGAAGAAGAGTTCGGACACCTCGCGGACTACGTTCCCGAGGTCCACGGGCCGGCACTCCGTGGGGGCGCGCCGGGAAAAATCCAGAAGCTGGCGCACCAGTTGTACCGCGCGCTCCGACGCTTTGATCCCCTCGGCGATCGGGGCCGACGCCGGGGAGCCCGGCGGCACGAAGCCGCGCGCGAGGTCGAGGGAGCCGAGGATCCCCGTGAGGATGTTGTTGAAATCGTGCGCGATCCCCCCGGCCAGCGTCCCGACGGCTTCCATCTTCTGCATCTCGATCAGCTGCTTCTCGAGCAGGCGGCGCTCCGTGACGTCGATCCCGGTCACGATGACGGAGACGATCGTTCCGGTTCCGTCGTGCAGCGGGGCATGGTTCCAGGCGATCGTCCGCGGCGAACCGTGCGAGGTGACGATCGACGTTTCCATCGGGGGCGGCGTCCGCCCGGCGGCGACTCCCCGGATGGCGTCGTGGTGGAGATCGCGCGCCGGCTCCGCGTCCAGCAGGTCCCACATCTTCTTCCCCACCGCGTCCCGTGCGGAGATCCCCGTCACCTCCTCGCACTGCCGGTTGAAGAGCAGGATCTCCCCCTCCCGATTCACCTGCAGGACGAGCGCCCCCGAGATGTCCAGCATCCGATTCGAGAAGTCGCGCTCCTTCCGAAGCTCGCGAAGGACCCGGACCCTCTCGGTCACGTCGCGAAAGACGATCATCCCGAGCGGGCCGCTCCGTTTCGGGAAGAACGAGTCGTTTCGTTCTTCCCGCGGCGCCCAGGTCAGACGGATCTCCCCCGGAAAGGTGGAACCGTCCATGCGAAGAAGAGAGGTTTCCCACTCTCTCCGGGGCTCTCCCTTGCCGGGCGCCCGCAATTCATCCCGCAGCCCGGCCACCGTATCGGGTTCCGCCAGGATCGAAACCGGGTCGGCGTCGAACAGCAGCCCCGGAGAAGCGTACCCGAGCATCTCGGCGGCGGCCGGATTGGCGCGCACCACCTTCCCCTCCCGCACGAGGATGACCCCGTCGCGCTGGTTCCGGAGCAGTTCGTCGTAGGACGTCTTCGCGTTGACGAAGATATCGTGGCGCCTCGCCCCCTGGATCGCGCTTCCCACCCGGCGGGCCATCGCTGTGAGCGCTTTCGTCTCGACCGCGTCGAAGGCCACGGACGTGTCCGCGTGCACGACGAGAACCTTATGTTGGAACCCATGCTGTTCGATCCGGGCCGCGGCGCATCGAACGAGGTCGTGACGGCGGCACCCGTCCCGCCAATCGGCGGGGAGTTCCCCGCCGACTTCCCTCGCGATGATCGTCCCGCCCGTTCGTAAGGCGTTTCCGGGCGGGGTCTGCCCCTCGGACGCATCGTCCCATCGGAGGACGACTCCCCGAAGAAACTCCGCGGCGTCCCCCGCGCTGCATTCCACCCGGATAGATCCGTCGGCTTCGGCGACCCCCACCCACACGAGTCGGTAGCCGCGGGAGCGGGCGAGAATGCCGCACGCGAGGGAGAGGACCTTCTTCTCATCGAGGACGCCCACGAGGGAACGCTCGACCTCGGTGATCAGGTCGAACCGCGCCTCGAGGCGCTCCTTGTACCGGAACCACTGCCCCGTGAGAAGGAAGCCCGAGGCGAGGAGCAGGGAGATGAAGAATTCGGCGATCACCACCGGCTGGCTCGAAATCGATGCGTCCATCGGCAGGGAAGAGGAGAGGATTCCCCACACCGAGAGAAAACCTTTCAGTAAAAGGGCAAGGGAGACGAAGGACCAGACGCGGCCGAGCCGGCCGGTCGAGAGAAATACGACGGACTGCCACGCGGCGGTGAACTGGAAGACGGCCGAGACGCACTGGAGCGCGGCGAGCAGCATA
>Ga0172372_10007982_pt1 | contig 14122 bp, 13 predicted proteins | sample LakKiv5m_2_FD_114544 | JGI IMG/M metagenome (GOLD analysis project Ga0172372, IMG submission 114544) | Freshwater microbial communities from Kabuno Bay, South-Kivu, Congo - kab_092012_9.5m | ecosystem: Environmental > Aquatic > Freshwater > Lake | place: Democratic Republic of the Congo...
AGTAGGTATGGCAATGCAGAGACAGTGAAAGCCTTATTAGAAGCAGGGGCCGATCTTGAGGTAAAAACTAAGGATAATTGGACAGCGCTGATGCTTGCAAGTAGGTATGGCAATAGTGAGATGGTAAAAGCTTTATTAGAAGTAGGGGTCGATCCTGATGTAAAAGATAGTGATAATTGGACCGCGCTGATGCTTGCATGTAGATATGGCAATAGAGGGATGGTGAAAGCTTTATTAGAAGGAGGAGCCGATCTTGAGATAAAAGAAAATCATTATTGGACAGCGCTGATGCTTGCAAGTAGGTATGGCAATGCAGAGACAGTGAAAGCCTTATTAGAAGCAGGGGCCGCTCTTGAGGTAAAAAGTAAGGATAATTGGACAGCACTGATGCTTGCATGTAGGTATGGCAATAGAGAGACAGTGAAAGCCTTATTAGAAGCAGGGGCCGATCTTGAGGTAAAAACTAAGGATAATTGGACAGCGCTGATGCTTGCATGTAGATATGGCAATAGTGAGATGGTAAAAGCCTTATTAGAAAAAGGTGCCGATCCTAATATAAAAACTAAGGATGGGTGGACCGCTCTGGCGCTTGCAAAAGGGTTAGATGCTACTGAGATGGTAAAGATGTTATTAGCAGCGGGAGCCAACTCATAGCTCAAAAGAAACATCTTTTAGTTCAATGAATTTTTAATAGAGTTCTTCAATATTTAAATCTGCATGTAATTCATTTAGCACTAGATACAATAGAGTCTAAAAGCTTAGAGGATTATTTTTTAACTTTCAAAGAGGAAGCCCTATTTAAGAGTATAAATTTGATTCAAAGCGTATCTAATGAAAAATTAATCCAGCATCAGAGATAGAAATGAATTAAAAATTTTTCTTTTATTTTAAGCTGAGTTCACAGGATTTAAAATGTGGATTCTAAAGGTGATTTCTCTTTCAAGTGAAGGAATATGAAATTTTTTATTATATTAGAGAAAGTCAAAAGACTCGTGGGGTGATTGTTTGGGTATTTAATATTTTCATATATTTATGTACTTTATTTTGATTTAGATTTATTATAGATATAAATATGAGACGTTAAAAATATGATTAAAAAAATTTTTATATTGTTTATTACAGCCTTAGTCCCATCGCTCCTTCCAGCCTTCACGGAAATTAAAAACTCCAATCGTAGCACACATGACTTAAATTCTACTGAGATAAAAGAATTAAGAAATCAAAGTGTTTCATATTGGGCAGATGAGTTGGATGAGACCACGGTCCTTGATGGATGGGCAACTTATAAAGATTATTATGAAAACCAATGCTCTTTTATACTTTCTTTTGATGAATTTTTAGTCCGAATTCAACAAGGGGTGACTCAAGATTTAAATTCAAAAGATTTTTTAGAGTTAAATATTGAAAATCACCGCCTACATCGTGCATTTGATGCGAAACTACCTGAGGAGGCTTATCCAATTGAGGATCGCCCAAGAGGCATTGAAGATGTAGAGAGTGTTAAACACTTTATGAACCGGTCCTCACCTGTTAGCCCAATTTTGGTGGGTATTATTCAAGATGCTGATGGAAATGTTCGTAAAATTAAATTAGATGGAGTACATCGACTTATCGCAGCTCACATCTGTAAACATCCCATTAGGGTCGTTTGGGTTGATTTAACTCCAAAAAAGAACCTTAAACCAAGTTCATAGGACATTTTTCCTTTCAGAGAATTCACCCCATTCTTCGATTGATCAAAATCATCAGGGTGATCCTCAATTGAAACTTTTTGAGGGGTGTTGTAACATTTCTCCATTACCTCAGGTAAAATCAGGGAGTTAGCAGCTATATCATCCGTAACTTCTAAATTAAGTTAGCTCCTCTGTTTTTGGGTCCACTATTCTTAAAAATTATATCTAGCTTTTTTGTTTCTCTATAAGCTGAAGTTTTACATTCCATTCACTTTCTTTAATTACTTTAAACCACAAGAATCCATTTCAAGAATTAGCCTAAATATGATGAGTTCTTGAATAAAATCTGATCCCGTAGATTTTATATTTTTACTCATCCATTCCTATAAATACTCTTTATATAAGGAAAAGGTAACCTTTCGACGGTTTAATAAATTTTTCTTATACCCCTTTGATTTACCCTTTGCGTAGTGATTCATTTTAAGCTCGTTTGTTTTCACTGGAATAGAGCTTAATTTCTATCTCTGAGTGAATGGAATATGTTAAGATTCTTTTCTCAATGTAAGTTTTGAATTTTTCATCAAAGGCCAATTACATTGATAAGAGAATCGGGAAATAAATTAAAGTTTAACAAAATGTAACTATTTGCAAGTAGTCGGGTCAAAGAGATTTACTCTAGTGGAGCGCCCTATGTTCAGCTTGAAACAAGCATCCTCTATAAGAAATATCTTCATTTTTTTGGAGGTCTTGATTATTTAATTAAGAGGGGATTTAGCACTGAGTATGAAAATAAAACTGTGCTTCAAATAGGAAGCTTAAGTTTCGGGCCAAAAGTGACTTTTTCAAAGTATAGAGGGTTTGAGCCTTATTTAGGACTTGGCCTTTCCCTTGGGTTAATTCATACAAGAGATCATAGTCCCTATCTCCACTCTGTCACCAATACCTTTTCTTGCGGAGTTGTGACAAAAAGTGGGGTGAAATATATTCTAAAGAAGGGTCTTTTTTTTGATTTTTTCTTTGATTATAACTATCAGCCGATTCATAGAGAGTATGAACCAGCAGCTCCTAATGAAACAATCAACGTTGGAGCTTATAAAGTTGGCCTTGGTGTGGGATATGACTTTTAAATCGGATATACAATTGGCGCAACGCTCTGAGCCGCAAGAGCTGCTGTAAATAGAAGAGTTATTCTACTTATCGGAGATGGCTCTTTTCAAGTTAGATGCTAAGATATTTCAACCATGATGCGACAGAGGTTAAATCCGATTATTTTTTTAATCAATAATGATGGGTATAGAATTGAAAGGGTGATTGTCGATAACGAATATAACAATATTGCCTCTTGGAAATACCATCTTCTCCCATCTGTTTTAGAGGATGGAATTGGCTTTGATGTGAAAACAGAGCAGCAGCTAGAAGAGGCTCTTGATTGTAGTAAGCTTTGTATGATTGAAGTGCATATGGGACGATTCGATTGCTCCTCTTCTTTAAAGCAAGCAGGTGAGGCGATGGCCAAATCAAATAAATTAAAATAGCAAATTTTTATAGCTTTTCAAAAAGAATCTTTTTATTCTTTTTCATCAGATAGGAAAAAAATGAAAAGGTTCTTAATTTTAATTCTTTGTTTTTTAATTTTTTCAAATGCAGCGCCATGTCATGACAGTGAGTGTCCTTTTTGCTCCAAAGAGATTCTAAAGCTCCAATCTCTTGACGAAAATAGCAGCGCTATCGCTTTATACACTCATCGCCCAATTACAAAAGGGCACAGCTTAATTATCCCAAAAAGACATGTTGAAAAATTTCATGAGCTGACGCAAAATGAACTCTTTGATATACAGAAGTTAATTAATCAGATACATCAACTCTCTGAGAGTAAATTAGAAGTTGGTTCTTATTTACTGCTGCAAAAAAATGGAAAAGAAGTTGGGCAAAGTGTAGATCACCTGCATTTTCACTATATTCCAAGGCATAAAAAGGAAAAATCTGTTTTGAAACTTGCATTTGAAATGGTTATGAATCTGTTTTTATCTCCTCTTGATAAAAAGGAAATTTCAAATTTTGTTCAAAATTATAAATTTTTAGCAAATGAGCAAAAAGAGAGGGTAAAATGAAAAAAATAGCTTCAGTTTGTTTCTTTTTTATAGCGCTTATCTCTCTTGGTTTTTTTGCTCCGGAGTTCTCCCTTGAGTTTGTAAGATCTCACTTTCTCTTTTTTAAGGCACTTGTTTCAAATCACTTTTTTTTAGCAAGTGCTCTTTTTTTTTTCTCCTATATACTAGTTGTTGTCTTTTTGATTCCGATTTCCTCCCTTCTCACAATTTTAGCTGGTGTTTTTTTTCCATTTTATCTTGGATTTGTCTATGTATTGATTGCTGCAACTACAGGCTCTTTAATCTTATTTGCTCTTGCTAAAACGTCCTTTGGATCTAAAATTCAAAAAAAGATTGATCATAAGGTCTTTCAAAAGGTCAAAGAGGGTGTAGAAAAACATCAAATCAATTATTTGATGTTTTTAAGACTTGTTCCTTTGTTTCCTTTTTGGGCTGTAAATTTAATTGTTGCAATTATGGGGGTCTCAATCAAAAAATTTCTTTTTTCCACTTTTTTTGGAATTATGCCAGGTACTTTTTTTTATGTTCTTGCAGGGAGCGGAATCCAAGAAAGCTTTGAAAAAAGTGGACTAGTTGGAGTGGATGCTATTTTAAATAAAAAGTTAACACTCTCTCTTGCCGCGATCGCTCTTTTTTCCTTAGTTCCCATAATTTTTTCTAAATTTAAAAATAAAGAGGAGAATAAATGAAAAAATATTTCTTGATCTACCTGATGATTCAAGGTTTTTTTTTGTACTCTGAAATTTTATCTCCATGTCCTTTAAAAAGAAATTGCGTTTGCAGCTGCAGTGATTCTCCTATCTATTATATAGCTCCATTTGACCTTCTAGGGGGTCTTAACGTCTCAATGGAAAAGCTTCAAAAAGCACTTCTAGATTTTCCCCGCGTTAGACTGATAAAGGTGGACGAAAATTACATTCATGCTGAGTTTACGACTCTAATTTTTAGATTCGTTGATGATGTTGAGTTTTTATATAATCCTCAAAAAAATGTCATTGACGTTAGAAGTGCATCAAGAGTTGGTTATAGTGATTTAGGGGTCAATCGCGCCAGAGTGGAAAAGATTCGCTCTGAATATCTTAAACATGAATTTGAATAAAAAATCTTTTAATCCTTCCGTTTTTAAAAAAAATTATATTTTTTTAGATTAAATAATTATTATTTATTTAATTTATAATTAAAAATTTATTTTTAATCTCAATTATTAAAGTTTGAATAAAATTGATAAAATAGGTAAAATAAATCACCTTTATTAATTTTATTTTTTCAGAATAAAAATGGAGATTAAATAATGACAATTGAAGAGATCAACTTTGAAACATCAATTAATGATCGAGAGACTCTTACTCTTAGAGATCCGATTTTCTGCCCAATTCAAAAAGAAGAAAGAAAGCATCTTTTTCATACAGCAGGCTTTGTGAACCGCATTTTTAGAGATCGTCTCATCTTTCCCTTAATGTCAAGGACTGACTCCTTCTCGAGAAAAATTCTTGAGAGAGAAGATTGGTTCTCCTCAGATTTGTTTTGGAATTCTGAATTTATAGACTTAAGGTATCCAAGGCACCACGAAGTGAGATCGATGTTTAATCGGTACGATCAAGAGATTGTTATCAATGAAGATGGAAAAGAAATAAAAGTTAAATGCCGCATTTTAGAAACTAAGGGATGTCCTAGAGGGGCAGATGAGAAGGTTCTTAACCATTTAATTGTGCAAGGAAATGTATCAACTCTTAATAACAACATGCCAGGTGTCTATCCCTTTTTATCCTCTTATCTTAAAAATAAAGAGCTGAATCCCCAGCTGCCGCACGCTAGATTCATTGTATTGACCCACTATGGACATACAATCAAAGATTCAAGGAAAGATACAGGTTTAATCTCAAAAATACTTAAAAAGTGGATCTATGTAGAGGAGCCTCTAAAAGAGACCAACTATCTTCCAGGTGATATGGAAGAGTGGGGGTTTGTCTTTAAAAAATCCCTCGAGACCCTTGTGAATGAATATGGATCGCTTGATCTTCTTGCTGCCCACTCCCTCGGAAATATTCCAGTAGTCGCTCATTTAAATCATGTTAAAGATGAAGAATTTATTAAGCTGTTTCCAAAGACACTTTTTTTATCTCAAGGTCCATCCTCTTCCTACGAAATAAGTAAAAACATTCCTTTTCAGTGGTATCCTTGGGGATGGTGCCTAGGGTTTGGAGGTGCAATTTATGGATTTATGAAGCTTGTCGGTTGGACGCTTTCTTTAGATCAAGTTTTAACAAACCGCTTAAATAAGATTGCAGCTAAAGCGGAATTTTCAGAGAAGCTTAAAGAGACAAATATCGTTATCACAGAGGTCGATAAAGATTACTACTTTCCAGACAAGGCAAGTCTTGCAGCCTCTGATGTTTTAGAAGATTTTAATGAAAAAATTAACCTCTATCGTTTAACATTTAACCCCCCATTATCCTGGGGATGCAAAAGAGGGCAGCATAATTATAATTTAGGGCTGCTGCAAAGGCAGGATTTAATGAAGGAAAAACTTCATATAAATGGTAATAAAACCATTCATTTAGAGAATCCAAAGCAGATTGTCGAATATGAAAAAGATCATCCTCTTTTCATCAAACATGGAGAAAGTATAGTGGATGCTGTTTTAAGGCCTATTTTCGAGAGAGCTGTAGAAAACTGCCAGGCCTGCAGTTTAGAGGGACGAGTGATCCCAATTGAGCTTGGGGCTTAATAGGAGATATGTTTTTAATGAGAATAAAATTGGAGACTAAATGATGGACTCTGTCAATGTGAATTCGAATTCGCAGATTGTGAACCCGCTTTTGAAAAAAGAGAAATTAGTTTGCCCTGTGACTGCTAAAGAAGGAAAACTTCTCTTTCAAAAAGCTAATTTCATCAGCAGATATGTAAGAAAAACATTTTTCTTTCCTTTGAGTCCAGCTAGGATGAGTAGTTCTTCAGCAAACTCATGCTCTAAAATGTTTTGGGAAACTTCTTTTGTTGATCTAGATTACCCGAAAAAAAAGCAAATCCAAGACCATTTTAATCGGTATGAGCAGATCGTAGAAATTGAGGTAGAGGGAAAAAAGCTTGAGCTTAAAACACTTGTGATTGAATCGAAAGATATAAAAGAGAGCGATAAACAACCTTATAACCATCTCATCGTTCAAGGTAACACTTCAAATTTAGAAAATAATACTCCAGGAGTCTATCCTTTTTTAGAGTCTTACATGAAGGAAAAAGAAAAGGATGAAGGTGTTAACCCTGCAAGATTTGTGATCTTCAATCACTATGATAACTTTTTAACGGATCATGAGGGAAAGAAATCGACTTACTTGCCAGCAAGCATGGATGCGTGGGGGTTTTTATTTAAAAAAACGATAGAAACATTTTCTCATTCATATGGAAGATTTAATGCTATGTCGGCGCACTCCCTTGGCAATATGCCGATGATAGCTCAACTTAAGCACTTTAGTGAAAGTGATTTCAAAACCTTATTTCCAACAACGCTTTTCCTATCAAAAGGACCAAGTTCGCTCTATGAAGTCAGTAAAAATGTTCCTTTTGAACTTGGGATTTATCCTTTCGGATGGCTTTTTCTGATTTCTCCGATCCTCTACTTTTTTGCTAAGTGTCTTGGTTGGAGTTTAGAGCTTGATGAAACTCTTTTAAAATATTTTCAAAATCTTCCAAAAACAGAAGAAAATTTAAAAAAGTTAAAAGAAACAACTATTATTTTAACAGAGGTTAAACATGACTATTATTTCCCAAAAAAAGCAAGCCTCCCTTCTTCACAAAAAATGAAGGATCTAGAAAAAGAGCCTATCAACCTCTATAGGCTTAGCTTTAACCCACCAGGAAATAGAACCGTTAGAAAAGGACAGCATAATTACTATTTAAACGGTTTCCAAAGAAGATATCTTTATAAAGAGGAGCTCTCTTTGAGTGGGAAAAAAATCCTAGAATTAAAAGATCAAAAGAAAATCTTTGACGCTCATTTGACTCAAAATCTATTTCTTTCGCATGGAATGAGTATTTCAGATTTGATTTTGAAAAATTGCATTAATTTAAAAACATAGAGTTTATTATGGTAGTACTTATTCAAGAGCCTAGATTTGTTTTCCAGCCAAAACAGATTAGGCTTAATCAAAAAGAAGATCATCTTCCTCTTTATACAAGAGCTAAAAATGCAGCAATTCCTGTAATCAGAAGAATAGGATCTGATTTTTATGCTTCAGCAAAAACAAGTTTAAAAACATCGGTTGTGATTTCCCCATTATTTCTTAGGTTTGCCTCAATCGTCCAAGCTGGATCGTTAGCTGCTGTCGGAGCTGCGGCTTTAACAGCATTTGTAGCTTATAATATTGCATCGACTGTTTGGTTGTGTACTATTAAATTTAATGCCTATCTTTTAGAAAGAGCTCCTCCAACAAATTCTGCGATCAAATCAACACTTTCAAATCAGATCAATCCATCTCATATTAAAGTAGAAGAAAACATCTTTGATTTTTCACAGATCCCAGAAAGTATTAAAATAGAAAATTTATTGACTTTTTTAAATCAAAGCGACTTTTCAGCTTTTGAAAAAAACAATATACGAAATGGAATTAATATAATTGTTCAAAACATTAATGGGAAAGTTGCTTTTCTTGGAACTCCTCCAGCAGGGACAGCTCAGCTCGATGTTTTTTATAACAACTTAAAGAACATGCTTAGATTTATTGTTTACCAATTAATTAAAGAAGAAAGAGAGTTTTTAGAGGCAAGAGGAGGAACCCCTCCAGCTCAAGGCTCTGAGGACTTTAAAAAATATCGCGTAATTTTAGATGGGAAAAAAAGGATTATAAGCGAAATGTCTGCAGTTTCAGGTGCCTGCGGAGGAAGATGGATGGGAGAGGCTTTAGTTCTATATACCATGCAAAAACCTGCGGGATCCCAGTCATTTGATAAGGCTATTTTAAATCATCTTTCACTTGTTAGAAGAGATCTATTAAATCATTTAATCCACAATGAAAATAATGATGATACACACTTCTATGGAGCTGTCATCCAAGCAGTTGGACCAGCGCTTGGTGTTCCTGGTTCTGATTTAGCTCTAGAGCATCTACGTCACCTTCAACCTTCTGTAGTAAATAGATTCATTCAAAACTTCACCCGCCTTTATTCATCTACAAAAATCCTTGATGAAATCAAAGCTCACTTTAAATCAAATCAAGAATTTAGAGAGCAAGCTTATGACTGGATCCAAGATCAAAAAGCAGATTGGAAACAAAAACAGTATCAACAGAAAGCCAATGCATTACTCAATAATTTAAGAAAAGTTGCTTCTCAAAAAGTTCAACAAAAAGCTTCCAAAAAAGAGCATATAGATCTTCTATTTGGATTTATTGAACAGCTTAAAAAAGAGCCAGGGTTTTCAAATGAAAATTATTTAACGATAGATTCTATTCAAAAATTGTTTGAGCAGTTTTTAGAAAGTGATAAATTTAAGCCGTATTTCAATGAAAAATTGAAAAAGGAAGCTGATTTTTTTAAGGGTAAAAATGTCTTAGGTGGACAACCTCAAGTATTAAGAAATATCTTTCAACATTTGATTGAAGAAGAAGATAGAAACTCCAAAGGAGCCCTTCTTAAAGGAATTAAAGAGGTATTTAACGGAAAAGAAAATAGCTTTTCTTCAGAAGTATCTCAGGAAGATATCCAACTTAAAAATATCAAAAAGCTTCTTCAAGATCAGCAGCTAGTTGACGTTGAGATTCGCTCACTTGAGGAAATTTCAAGAGCTGATTTCAAAGAGAAAATTGAAAGGGGCTTTGAAAGAGAAAGGCAAAGGGAATTTTTATCTGAAATTGTAAAAGAAGATGGAAGTTTATCAGATGATGCTTGGAAGTGGATTTTGATAGAGAATAATATTTTAACTCCAAAGTGCCTCTAATTGTTTTTCTTTACATATTAAATTAAAAAAATTAAACAGAGCTTTTAATAGTGAGTTCTTATGGTTAAAAGCTCTGGACTTCAGAAAGGTTTAAAAGAGAGGCATGTGAGCCTCATCGCTCTTGGTGGAACGATTGGCTCTTGCTACTTTCTTGGAACAGGGTATGTTTTAAATCAAATAGGTCCTGCAGCTTTTTTAGCATATGCTCTTGGTGGGATCATTATTTTCATTACAATGGCCTGCTTTGCAGAGCTACTTGTATCAGTCCCACTTAGAGGCTCATTCATTGCTTATGCCAATAACTACGGATCCCCTTCCTGGGCTGCCGGCGTTGGTTGGTCTTATTGGATCAGCTGGGTCATTTGTATCCCTTCTGAGTGTATAGCAGCTGGGATCCTAGCTCACCACTTTTTCCCTCAGGCAGGCATCTTCGTGTGGACTGTTCTTTGTGGTTTTTTAGTCACATTTGTCAATTTACTTCATGTTAAAGCTTTTGGAGAGATGGAATTTTGGCTCTCTCTTGTTAAAATTGGTCTTATTTGCTTCTTTGCTCTATTTGCTGTTTTGATTTTTTTCGGCTTAGTTGGAGCAGATCGAGGTCAGATTATTGGAGGAAGATATCTTCTAAATAATGGAGGACTTTTCCCAAACGGTTTTTTAATATTTTTTTTTAATATGGTTGTTTTACTTAACAACCTTCAAGGAGCAGAAATCGTTGGAATCACAGCTTCTGAGGCTCATAATCCCCAAGTGACAGTTCCAAAAGCTTTAAGAAAAGTCACGATCCGAATCGTAATGCTCTATTTATTTCCAACCTTTCTTTTAGGTCTTGTCTTGCCTTGGCAAGATTCTAATTTATCGCAGAGCGCTTTTAGCCAAGTATTTGCTCAAAACGGTTTTTCTCAGGTCGCGCATCTTTTTAATTTCTTGATTATTGCAGCCTCTATTTCATTTGCAAACAGTGGAATATATGGCTCTTCCCGCTGCCTTTATTCTTTGTCGGTTAAAAAATTAGCCCCAATTGTTTTGAAAAAAACAAATAAAGATGGAGTTCCTTTTGTATCGATTTTATGCACGTTAATAGTAGTTTGGATTTTGATAATAGGATCCTATTTTTTTAATGTGCATGATCTGTATGCAATTCTTCTTGCAAGCTCTGGATTTACTGGTTCCATTTGCTGGATCTCGATTTGTCTTTCGCAATATGTCTTTCGCAAAAAGAAAGAGGGGAGCCTAAGGAGCCTCTCCAAGATAAAATGTAAGGTGATTGGCTATCCATGGCTCACACTTTTTGGAGTTGCTATTCAAATTTTTTGTCTTTTAATTGTTGTTTTTAGCTCAAGTTTAAGAGTCTCTTTTTACGTTGGAGCGCCAGCTGTTGCGATTCCAATGCTTTTATACTGGATGGGAGCAAAACATAAAAAAAGTAAGGCAAATTTTTAATTCTTTCAGACAATTAGATCTATCAATTATTATTTTTTAGTTTTTTATTAAAAAAGAGATCCCTCATGACGTTTTCGATGTTTTTAAATTATTTTATTTCTTTATTTATGATTTGCAGTCCACTCACTGCTATACCTGTGTTTTTAACGCTCAGCCGAGGAAGATCTAAATCTGAAAGAAGAGCAGCTGCAATTATTTCTGGACTTTCTGTCTTTATTATCCTTCTCATCTCCACTTGGACAGGGGAGTCTCTTCTTTCATTTTTATCGATTCGAATTGCCTCCTTTCAGTGCGGTGGAGGAATCGTTCTTTTTTTACTAGCCCTCTCTATGCTTAATGCTCAAGTGAGTCAAATTAGACAAACAGAAGATGAAGTTGTAAAAAAACCAACATTTGCAATTGTTCCACTTGCTATTCCTCTTATGGCTGGACCTGGAGCTATTTCTGCATCTATTGTTGCATCAACGACTTTTTCCTCGATTTTAGATAAAGCTATTTTATCTCTTGCTGCATTGGCTTTAGCGTTTGTTGTTGCATCTCTTTTACTTTTTGCATCTAAAATAGAAAAATATCTTGGATCCACAGGACTTAATATCATCTCAAGAATCGGTGGTTTGATCCTTGCTGCAATTGCAATTGAAATCATTTTTAAAGGAGTAGAGGGTTTTATCAAAACCTTTCCTAGTTAATGGGTTAAAAACTCTTTAGTTTTTTTATAAAAAAATGTATTTTTTTTCTCTTACATTTTTTGATTTGAATTTGGTTTCATGAAGTTTTTTTATCTGCTAGCGCTCTTTATTACCACTTTGATCTATCCTGTAGATATTTGCTTTTTAACAACTGAGGCAACCTCTGCAAAAGAGTTTATAGAGCTGGCACGGGTGCTTGAGGAAAAAAAGATTTCATGGAAAATTTTAGCAGCGGATGAGGCAGAAATTTTCTTAAAAAAAGAGGGTGTTTGCTACACCAAGCTTAGCCTTTGGACTTCTAAGGGACAACTTGGCCTTTTGAAAGATCATGAAATAGAAGCGATTGCAAAAGTGACCGCTAAAAACTGTAAAAAAGCAAAGGTTGTAATTACAGAGGTGAGTCTTCCTCTAATGAGAGCTTTTCATAAAGAGCTCTCCATGATTTCTCAGGCTCAGCGCTGGCTTTACTATGATAGCTCTCAAATCAAACAGTGCCCTGAATATTCAAGAAATCTTGATCGGTTAATGCAACTTGAGCCAAAGGGGATAATTTTTTCCCAAAAGGACTTCATTTCTAAATTCATCGATAAAAAAAATGATCCAGCAGATACGCAGGCAACCTCTTAAAAAGAAATAAAAACTCTTTTAAAAAAAAAATCAAAATTTTAAGTTAAGCCAAACCTTTTAAAGGAGGCTATATGTTGAAAAAAAAATTAGGAATTTCTTTTGGAGTATTGGCTTTGTTTACTGCAAACGCATTTTCAAATCCCATTCTCTCTGAGTCTCAAAACACTTTAAATGCTTTTGAAACTCAAAGAGGTGTTGGAAAAAAAATTGAGCAAGGAGAGATTGCCTCTCTTTTGATTGGAATTAATTATGAAAGATCCTCAGCTGAGCTTTCAAATTGCATAAACGATATCGATCATGTGTTAAATTATGTCTTAAAACCTGTTTTACAAGTCAAAAAAGAGCATATTATTTACATGTCTGATAAAGATATTGGAACTGAGTTTTATCCAACAAAAAAAAATATTTTAAAAAAAATCTCAGAATTTGTTTCTCTTGTTAACCAATCTAAAAAAGGATATTTCCATTACTCAGGTCATGGATCTAGGGTTAAAGATGTTTCAAAAGATGAAGTGGATGGATATGATGAGGCTTTAGTTCCAGTTGACTATGAAACAAGCGGATTTATTTTAGATGATGAGATGTTTTCTCATATGGTAAAAAATCTCAGCTCAGATGTTAGACTCATTGTAACAACTGATTGCTGCCATAGCGGCACCATCTTAGATCTTCCCTACAAATGGGACTCTTATGGAAGATTAACGATTGAGCAGAAGATCTCATCGCTTCAAGCTCAAAACCTCCCGGAAATTATCATGATTAGTGGATGCAAAGATAATCAAACATCTGCAGACGGCGGTCCAATTACTGTAAATGGAGATGGATCTGGGGCTTTAACAGGGGCCTTTCTAAAAATCTTAAAAGATTATAAATTTAAAATTACCTACAGGCAGCTTCTTGTTGAGGTGAATCGCTACTTGATGCTCAATGGATTTACTCAAAGACCAGAGCTTAGCTCAACTAGAGTGTTAAATTTAGATGATTATTACATCCCTCCAAAAAGAGAGCTTGTTTTAGCAAACTAAAAAAAAAGCCCCAAGTTAAATTTAGCTCGGGGCTTTCAAATCAAAAGTAGTAAAAAACTGAACCCTCTTGAGTAAAAATCATAGCATTGATTGAAAGATCCTATTCACAAATGAGTAGATTTAATCCGTGAAGATAAAAAAATCGCAGCAATTTTTAGCATCATCTGTTTTCTCTCTTGATTAAAGATCTTGCAAAAAACTGGGGTCTTTGTCAGAAGTATCCTTTAAGGATAAACCCAGAATTTAGTTGGCTTTATCGATTAACAACAAGGAATCTATATGTTTAAATATCCTTTTTTTTCATTTTTATGTTTGATATGTATATCATTTCAAACGTTTGCTGATTTTTATGTTCCATCTAATGTTATTCCAAAAGAAGAAAGCGGGGATCTGCCCAATGCGTCTTTCTATCAGCTCTCAAGCGATGGAGTAATAAAAAATCAGGTTGAGCTTTCAAACGCCGCAATTGTTACATCAGGGATCAAATATAAAAATACTCTTTATTTTGCGGGGGGGGGGGGGGGTGGAAAATGTTTTAAAAGTTTTTCTTCAAATTTTTTGGTTTTTTGTTTTGGGTTTTGGGGAGAGGCAAAAAAAAATTTTTGGGGGGTTAGAGGGAGGG
>Ga0172372_10007983_pt1 | contig 14120 bp, 14 predicted proteins | sample LakKiv5m_2_FD_114544 | JGI IMG/M metagenome (GOLD analysis project Ga0172372, IMG submission 114544) | Freshwater microbial communities from Kabuno Bay, South-Kivu, Congo - kab_092012_9.5m | ecosystem: Environmental > Aquatic > Freshwater > Lake | place: Democratic Republic of the Congo...
ATTACTATTACCCCTCTTGCTTTTATTATGAAAGCACTAGTTAACGGAATGAAAAAGTATCCTAATTTTAATTGCTCACTTGAGCCTACTGGTGAGAATATTATTTATAAAAAATATTATCACGTTGGAATTGCTGTTGATACTCCACACGGTCTAATGGTCCCAAAAATTAGAAACGTTGATCAAAAAGATCTACTAGCCTTAAGCAATGAACTTAGAAAAATTAGTAAATTAAGTAAGGAACTTAAAATTGATAAAAAAGAATTTTTTGGAGGATCAATGACCATATCTAGTCTTGGCGGAATTGGAGGAAGTTTTTTTACACCAATTATCAACCGTCCTGAAGTTGCAATAATAGGAATAGGAAAAACAGAAACAAAACAAATATTTATTGATGGAAAGTTCATAGCAAGAGCAATGATGCCAGTTTCCCTTTCTTATGATCATAGAATAATTGATGGGGCCGAGGCAGCAAGATTTTGTCAAGATTTAAAACTTAGTCTTGGTAAAAACTTTGCTTTTAATTTATCATTTTAATAATGATAAGTGGTTACTGCGAAGAAAAATATTATCCAGTTAAAAAAATATTCGAAAGTTACTTTTTAAATCAAGAAGAAATTGGAGCCTCATTTGCAATATATAAGGAGGGAAAACCATTAATAGATTTATGGGGCGGTCAAAAAAATAAAAATAATAAAAATTGGGAAGAAAATACTATCGTAAATGTATTTTCAGCAACAAAAGGTATTTATGAAATTGTTATTTCAATTCTAATTGATCAAAACATTTTAGATTTAGAAAAACCCGTTTCTTATTATTGGGAGGCTTTTAAACAAAGTAATAAAAGAGAAATCACACTAAAACATATTTTATCTCATCAATCTGGACTCTATAGGTTTAAAGAAAAGATTACACAAGAAGATCTTTTGGATTGGGATAAAATAATAAATATTTTAGAAAATCAGGATCCAGATCATCCATGCGGTCAACAAACATATTATCATGCTAAAACACATGGATTTTTAATCGGTGAAATTATAAAAAAAACAACGAAAAAAAGTTTAGGAGAATTAACCTCTGAATTAATATCAAAAAAGCTAGGGTTAGACTTTTTTATTGGAACTCCAAAAAATAAACTCTCTACGATTGCCTTTCTTTACGAGGATAAAAATGAAACTAAAATTTCATCTGAATTTGATGCATTTAACAACCCTAAACATGAAATAAGTTTTTATAATAAAGAAAATTGGCAGACTACTGAAATTCCTTCAATGAATGGTCATGGTAACGCAAGATCTATTGCTAAAATTTATGATATTTTTGTAAACGACCTAATATTAGAAAAAAATATTTTATTATCAAAATCATCAATTAAAAAATGCTTAAATGAAAACATCAGCAGAATTGATGAAAGTTTAATTTTGCCAATTAGATGGTCAGAGGTAGGATTAATACTTCGTGGCGGGTGGTTATTTGGGAAAAATAAAGAATCTTTTGGACATAATGGTTGGGGTGGATCTTTGGGTTTTGCTGATCCAATATTAGGAATAGGAGTTTCTTACACTACAAATAAAATTAATCCAACAATGGCATCAGATAAAAGAATAATAAATTTATTAAAAAAATTTTACGAGATAATATAAAAATTATTTTTTTATGTAAGGTCTAAACCAAGAAGGGTTACCCTGATAAGCATTTATAAGTCCTAATATTCTATACAAATGTATATTCTTTTTTTTAGAATTAAAAAATAATATTGCTAAAATAAATTTATATAATGAAGAAATCAATTTTTTTAGAGTTACATAATAAGCCTTCACTAAGCCAAAATGTTTTACATTATAGTAAAACAAAGACCACATCCAATGCCAGTTTCTACATAAATCAATTTCAAGGTCATCTCCTGAGCCTTTTTTAGCTGAATGATAAACTTTAGCATTATTTATTATATAAATCTTTCCACCAGAGTCATTTATTCTTTTACAGAGGTCTATTTCTTCAAGAAATAAAAATATTTTTTCATCAAAAAAATTATTTAATTTAATTTTTTTTAAATTTAAAATCATTGCAAATCCTTCTACATAATCTACCTGAAAAAATTCCTTATTTATTATTTCATTTTTATGTTTTTTTAAAAAGTAACCAAAGTTTGTTTTTAAATTTGGTGCTATTATAGAAAAATCATTATTTAATAAATGAATTGATTTTTTTATCTCAGGTAGTGTATTTTTGTCTAAATAGGCGTCAGGATTGATGATAAATGCATACTGAGTTTTAACTTTTTTTAAACCTAAATTATTTCCTTTGCCATAGCCTAGGTTTTTGCCAGATATTATTACTTTAACATTTGAATATTTTCGCTCTAAATCTTTCTTAATAAAAAAATTATTAGAGTTTTCTATAACAATAATTTTAATTTTAGAGTCTATAGATTTAATACACCTATGAATTACGTTCTGACTACGATATGTAACTATTATAAAAGTTACATTTTTTTTAAATTTATTCATAAATTTAATATAAAACGTTTATATATAGAATATTAAATTAATAAATTTTTTTATGAAAACTGCTGTCATTACTGGTGGGTTAGGATTTATTGGTAGTAATTTAATAAGAGCTTTAATGAGAAATAATTACTTTATAATAAATATTGATAAAATCTCATACGCTTCTAATTTTAAAAATATACCTTCCAATATAAAAAACTATAAATTTTACAAATTAGATATTAACCAACAGGATAAATTCAAAAGTATATTAATAAAATATCACCCAGATAAAATTTTTAATCTTGCGGCTGAAACGCATGTTGATAGGTCAATTGAAAATCCGAAAAGCTTTATTAATTCTAACATCTTAGGGGTTTTTTCTATTTTGGAGTCTTTAAAAGATTATAAAAAATCTAATAATAAAAAGATTAAGTTAATTCATATATCTACTGATGAAGTATATGGTGATATAAAGCCTGGAAAAAAATCAATTGAAACAGATCGATATAATCCTAGCTCACCCTATGCAGCAACTAAAGCAAGTTCTGATTTATTAATTTACTCATATATTAGAACTTATAAAATTCCTGCTATTATTACTAATTGTTGTAATAACTATGGTCCAGGTCAATTTCCAGAAAAACTTATACCTACTATTATTTATAATTTAATTAAAAATAATAACATTCCAATTTATGGAACGGGAAAGAATATAAGAGAATGGATATACGTAAATGATCATTGCGATGCACTTATAAAAGTTTCTGATCAAGGAGTGTTAGGAGAGCAATATAATGTTGGATCTGGAATTAAATTAAATAATTTGGAAGTTGCTAAAAAAATTATTTCTTTATTTAAAAAAATTAATAATCAATATTGCGATTCTAAAATTATTTTTGTTAAAGATCGCCCGGGACATGATGTTTGCTATTCTCTTAATTCCTCTAAAATTAAAAAAATTATAAAGTGGAAACCGAAAAATAGCTTTGATCTTGGAATAGCCAAAACTATAGAATGGTACATTGAAAAATTTGACACGTCTTTTTTTTATAAAAAAAATTTTGGAAAAAGAGTAGGATTGATTAAATGATAGAAAAAGGAATTATTTTAGCAGGTGGGATGGGAACAAGACTTGGACCTTTAACAAAATCTACAAACAAACAGTTACTGCCTGTATACGATAAACCAATGATATTCTATTCATTATCAATATTAATGCTTGCTGGGATTCGGGATATTTTGATTATCACAAATACTCATCAAATAAATAATTTTAAAAAAATATTTAATAATGGAGAAGACTTTGGAATCAAGATTACTTATCTAGAACAAGAAAGACCAAACGGATTACCAGAAGCTTTTATATTGGGTGAAAAATTTATAGATAATAAAAGTGTTGCGTTAATTCTTGGTGATAATTTTTTTTATGGGCAAGGTTTTACAAAAAGATTAAGAGAAGTAATAAAAAATAAAGATGGAGCCACAATTTTTGCCTATCCTGTAGTTAATCCGCAAGAATACGGAGTTGTTGAACTTAATAATAAAAAAATAGTAACCATTAAGGAAAAGCCAAAAAAAACAAAATCTCGACTTGCAATTACTGGGCTGTATTTTTTTGACAAAAATGCATCCAAATTGGCAAAAAAGCTTAAGCCTTCAAGAAGAAATGAATTGGAAATAGTAGATTTAATTAAGGCTTATTTAAGGAAAAAAAAATTAAAAGTAGAGCTCATGGGCAGAGGAAGTGCTTGGCTTGACACTGGAAATCCAGAAAGTCTTTTTGATACTTCCCAATTCATACAAAGCATAGAAAAAAGACAAGGATTGAAAATTGCCTGCTTAGAAGAAATAGCCTTATCAAATAAATGGGTAACTAAAAAAGAAATACATAAAAGAATTAAATTTTATGGAAGATGCAGTTACTCAGAATATTTAAAAAAATTAATCTAATTATTTATTTTAATTATTAATGAAAAAAATATTAATAACTGGTGCAACAGGTTTTATTGGAAAGAATTTATTGCATTATTTTTTAAAAAAAAAATACTTTATCTATGCAATATTAAGAAAGTCAAAAAAAAATATTAAATTTTCTAAAGAACATGAAATAAATAAAAATTTTAAAAGCATAATTTTTTCAGATATTTATAATTTAAAAAAACAATTATTAAATTATAAAATTGATTATGTAGTTCACTCTGCAACCCATTATGTAAAAAAGCACAAATCTTCTGATATTAATAAAATAATTGAAGCAAATATTCTGTTTCCAACCATAATTATTGATCTACTTTGTAATAAAACAATAAAGAAATTTATTAACTTCGGAACCGTTTGGCAGCACTATAATAACAAAAAAGACCATGCTCATAATCTATACGCATCTTCAAAACAGGCTTTTAATATAATCTTTAATTATTATAAAAATCATTTTCCAAAAATAAAATTTTTTAACTTATTAATTAGTGATACGTTTGGAAAAAATGATAAAAGAAAAAAATTAATTCCAATTATAATAAAAAGTTATAATGATAAAAAAACTACTCTTATTCCAAAAAATTTATCTATGAACCTTGTAAATGTTGAATATATACAAAAAATTATCGAAAATATTATTAACGAAGATATCAAACCTGACACTTACGTAATAAAAGACAAAAAAAATCTGAAAATATTTGACTTAATCAAATATTTAAATCAAAAACTTGATAAACAAATTAAAATAAACTGGACTAAAAATAAAGTATTTAATGAAAAAATAATTAATTTTAAAACACTTAATTTTAATAAAAAGAAAGATACAAAAAAAGAAATATTAAAATTATTTAATGAAAATATTTAATACTAAAATAAAGGATCTCAAAATTATTCAGCATAATAAATTTTTTGATAATAGAGGGTTTCTTAAAATCACATTCCATAATAAAATTATAAATCTTAATAAATTTGTATTTGAATATTCTGTAACTTCAAAAAAAAATGTTGTCAGAGGTTTGCATTTTCAATATAAATTTCAACAAGCTAAATTAGTATATGTTTTAAAGGGAAAAATATTTGATGTTGTTGTAGATTTAAGAAAAAACAGTCCAACTTTTGGAAAATGCTACTCGATAATTCTATCTGATAAAAACTGTAAAGCATTATATGTTCCTGAAGGATTTGCTCACGGTTATTTTTGCTATGAAAAACTAAATATAATTTATTATAAACTATCTAATTATTATAAACCGCAATATGAAAGTGGAATTAAATGGGACGATAAAAAAATTAAAATTAATTGGCCTTCGGGTAAAAAAATTATATCAAGCAAAGACAAAAGTCTTAAAGATTTAGATTTTTTTAAAAATAGATTTAAAGCATTATGAAAAAAAAAATATATTATGGACTAGCGGTTTATGACAAAAAAGAGATTAATGCCGTAAATAATGTTTTAAAAAATAAAAAATTAACACTCATTGATGGTCCTTTTGTAAAAGAATTCGAAAAAGAAGTCGCAAGACTTTTTGGCAAAAAATACGCGCTGATGGTTAACTCTGGATCATCTGCTAATCTTTTAGCGCTTGCATCTTTAAAACTTAATAAAAATAGTGAAGTAATTACACCAACTTTAACTTTTTCCACTACTGTTGCACCCATATATCAACTTGGATTAATACCTAATTTCGTTGATGTGGAAATCAATAAATTTATAATTAACGTTGAAAAAATTGAGAAAAGTATAAACAAAAAGACTAAAGCAATAATAATACCAAATTTATTAGGCAATATTCCTGACTATAAAAAAATAATGAACATTGCTAAAAAATACTCTCTAAAACTAATTGAAGATTCAGCAGATACCATAGGTTATTCTGTTAATGGAAAAAATTTTGGAAAATTCTCAGATATAAGTACAACTAGTTTTTATGCATCACATATAGTGACGGGAGCTGGCTTTGGAGGGATGGTTTGTTTTAATAACAAAAAACTTTATGAAGAAGCTAAAATATTAAGAGGCTGGGGAAGATCTTATGCCACCTTTAATGAGAGTGAAGATATAAAACAAAGATTCTCAGCTAAAGTCTCTGGAATACAATATGATGGTAAATATATTTTCTTAAGAATGGGTTATGATTTTCTTCCATCTGAAATATCAGCTGCTTTTGGACTAGAACAACTTAAAAAACTTAAAATTAATATTGATACAAGAGTAAGAAATTTTAAATATTTAACTAATTTTTTTTCAAAATTTAATAATTTTATTAACCCTCCAATAACTAATTTAAACGCAAGAACTGGATGGTTAGCTTTTCCACTAACAATAAAAGAAAATAAAAAATTTAATAGAAGAGATATGCAAATATTTTTTGAAAAAAATAATATTCAAACACGAACTATCTTTACAGGTAATATACTAAAACAGCCTGCTATGAATAATTTAAAATATAAATCAAAAAAAGATTCTGCCATAATAAGTGATAATGTTATGAAAAATGGAATCTTATTAGGTTGTCATCACGGAATGAACGTTCAAGATTTAGATTATATTTGCGAAACTTTTATTAAATTCCTCAAATTTAAAAAAGTTAATCTTTATAACTAAATCTTACTTATTTGCATTATTTTTGATTTTTATCCATTCTAAAATTTCTTGAATAATTGCTTTCAATGAATATTTTAGACTAAAGTTTTTATAATGATTTTTAAATTTTTTAATATCACTTATGTACCACTGGTGATCGCCAACTCTATTTTGAGAGTTAATTTTATAATTCATTTCAATTTTTGATATATTTTCAATAATATTAATTGCTTCTAAAATAGAACAGCTATTATCTCTTGATCCGCCTATATTATATACCTCACCATTACGTGGAAATTTAAAAAATTGCCAAAAAGAATTTATTAAATCATAACTGTGTATATTGTCTCTTACTTGCTTTCCTTTATAGCCATAAATATTATATTTTTTTTTTTTTAAATTCACTTGAACTAAATAATTTAAAAATCCATGCATCTCAGCTCCTGAGTGATTTGGTCCGGTAATGCACCCGGCTCTGAAAATTCCTGTCTTAAGTCCAATATTTTTACCGTATTCCTGAGCTAGTAAATCTGCTGAACATTTAGAAACTCCGAACAAACTATGTAATGAATTATCTATAGTCATAGTTTCATTAATGCCATTATATAATTTATCATTTTTTTTTAATTCCCATCTATTTTTTAACTCAATAAAATTAAGTTTATTAGGAGTATCTCCATAAACTTTGTTAGTTGAAACTAAAATAAATATTGCTTCAGAAGCATACAATTTTGTTAACTCCAAAATATTTAAAGTTCCTAAAGCATTAACAGAATAGTCTGTTATCGGTTCTTTAATTGCCCAATCATGAGAAGGCTGTGCTGCAGCATGAATAATTATTTTTATATTTTTTTTATTTTTTAAAAAAATTTTTTTTAATTTGCTAAAATCTCTGATATCGTAATTAAAATGAGTAAAATTTCTAATTTTTTTAATTAATTGATCTTTTCTCCAATTAGTATCTCCACTCTTTCCAAAAAAATATTTCCTATAGTTATTATCAATTCCAATAACTTCAAAACCTTTTTTTGATAAAAATTCTACAGCTTCTGAGCCAACTAATCCTGAAGAACCCGTTACAATCGCTATACTCATAATCTAACTTAAAAAAATTTATTAATTATTCTTACTTATATCAAAATATACCCACGGCCATGTTAAAACCCTACTATTTTTCTCAAACCAATAAGGCATGAATCTTTCTGTTAAAAATGAATAAATTCTTTGTTGCCCATATCCTGTTAGATTGCTAAATCCAAAATATTGCTCACATTTAAAAAGCCAATTAAATAAATTTTGATAAAATCTTTCAACTAATTTTTTATTATTTGATAAAAAAATACAATGACCTTTTAGTTTTGTGTTTATTGTTAAGTACTGAAGAAATGTTTCTTGATCTTCTAGAGGTAGAAATGAAATAGCTTTATCTAAAAAAAATTTTCCATGATACATATTAAAATGAAGCCTAATATTATGTTTTTTTTTTTTAAAAAAAAGGAAAGGATCTTTAATTAGTTCTAACTTTGCCTTTTTGAATAATTTACTAAATTTCTCCACTTCAACACTCCAAGGGTCACATAAAATGACATCATATTTTTTCCAATGTTCGCTAACTTCTAATTGTAATATACTTTTTAATTGATTAATATTATTTAAATCTTTCATAAATCCTTGATGACCGTTTGAATTTAATATTTTATTTCTGTTTTCAATTTTAACAAAATATCTTCTGTATTGACAAATACCAAACCACTCGCCTTCTTTTATATCCTCTCTTAATTTATTTTTCCAAAACCAATAATGAAATGTTGTCTCGCTGTAATATGGATTTTTACTAGAAATATTTTTTCCAACAATTTCTGTTAAGAAGTTTTTTGGATACACGTTTTTTCCAACACCAAATGGTGTTAATCCTAAATTAGATATTTCTGCTAATGGTTTATGAGTAATACAAAAAATTTGTATTTTTTTATTTTTCATAAATATCTAAATTATTTAAATTAATAAAATAAAAATTATTTCTTTTTTATAAATGCAATTTCGTTAAAACGCCCTTTATAGATGTTAATAAATTTAAAATTTTCTAAAAAATATTTTTTATTTATAGAATCAATATATTTAGAATTAAAATCTTTTTGAGATTTAATATTATATAAAATCTCTCTAAGCGAAGGTTTTTCGTTATAAATGTTCATATCCGCTCTAGTATCTGGAAAATCAAGTTCTTCGATAACAAAAAAACCTTGGGATTTTAATTTCTTAAATAATATAAATAATGAAATAATCTGATCTTTCAAATAATGACCCGCATCTTCAATTATAATATCATATTGTAAATGATTATTTAAAATTACATTATTAATTGAACTTTCTGAACTTGTGTCAATTTTAAAGTTAATAATATTTTTTGATGAAAAGTTAAATATATCAGGATATAAATCTCCTGAATATATTTGTGAATTTTTAAAAAAAATTCTGAAAGCAGCTGTAGCACCTCCTTTAAAAGTGCCAAGTTCTAATATATTTAATTTTTTATTTTTAATACTCTTAAAATACTTATCGTAAAATAAAGAATATTCATGCCCTGGAATTTTTTCTTTTTTTTTTGATTTAGTGTATTGATTATAAAAAAAATTACCTTTGTCACTATTAAAATATTCGAATAAATAATCAAATTCTTTATTTATTAAATCATGATTAGAAATAATTAATTTGTCTAAATTAATTTTATTTTCTAAAATTATTAAATGAAATAAGAATCTTACTAAAATTACCATTAGTAAATAAGTTTTAAGAAAAAAATTAGCCTTTAAGAAACGATGCTTATAATAAATTTGATAAAAGGTTGAAATCTTCATTATTTAAAAATTATTTTTTTTTTAATAGATTTGTCTATATTAAATAATCCAATCTTGAAATTTTTTAATATTATTCAAAATATACTTAGGATAACTACTATCAATATTTTTTTTTTTAAATACATCAGCTCTTCCTATAATATCTTTATGATTCTTAATATTCTCCTCTATAACTCTTTCATCTAAAAAAATTTCATTAATCTTATTAAAAAAAACATAATTATCTTTGTATTCACATAAATTTCTATATTTGAATAATAATTGACTTGGCGTTTTGAGATTGCAAAAATGCCATCCACCATTTTTAATACTATAATTTAAATTTTTCTTATCTACTCTCCAAAATGGTCTTCTTTTAATCTTTAATTCCCTTAACCATTGAGGAGTCTTAAGATATTTCTTAACGCAAGCTTTGGAACCTCTCCAAATAGGTTGGGAATAGTTAAAAAGATTTAGTTTATAATAGAATTGTTCTTGCTCAAAAACACCATATTTTCTTTTAAAATCAAAAATTACAATTTTTTCTGGATTAGGTATCTCATCCGCATCTGAAACAATAATTAAATCATCATCATTGGCAGATGAGAGACCTCTTAAAATACAATTCCTCTGAAAATTTTCTCTAAGCCATGGATTTTCTCCATCAGGCATATCATCGACTTTTATATAAATAATTTTATCTGAAAATTTTTTAAAATTATTAATGTCAAAATTAAATTTTTTTTTATTATTTTGCCAAGTCCTGTTTGACTCAACAATGACAAAATAGTCTACAAAATTATCTAAAATATTAAATCTTAAATTTAATAAAAAATCTTCATCTAGATATATTACGCAATCATATACTTTCATATAATATTTGAAATTAGTTATAATTAATTATATAATGAATTTATATTTCCGCCTAAATATTTAAAGTCAATAATGTTTAATAATTTTTTCGAAAAAAAATTTTGGTTAATTAAAAATCTACGATCCTTAAAAAATTGGCACAAAAGAAATTTTAGATCACCTTCTCCATCATTTATCAAACTAAAAATACTTAACAGTGAAAATATGGATAATTGTTTATGGATTGAAACAGGAACATATTATGGAGAAACTACTTATTTTTTATCTAAAATTGCAAAAAAAGTTATTTCTGTAGAAGCTGATGAAAGATTATTTAATCTAGTGTCTTCTAAATTTAAATTACTAAGTAATGTAGAAATTTTTTTATCAAAAAGTGAAGAAATTCTAGGAAAAATATTAATAAAAGAAAAAGATTTTAGAAATTTATGTATCTATCTAGATGCTCATTTGTGCAATGATCATATTAAAAATATAGACACCTTTGGGTCCAAAATTAACAGTACTCCGATTGTTAAAGAGTTAGAAATAATAGAAAAAAATATAAAAAATTTTAAAAATGTAAAAATTTTTATCGATGATATAAGATTATTTAATTTAAATTACCATAACTACCCTAATATAAATGAAATTGTTGATTGGTGTAAAAAAAATGAACTACAATGGACTATCGAACAAGATATATTTATTGCAAAAAAATTCTAATTAATCAAATTTTTGGCGGAGAGAAAGGGATTCGAACCCTTGATACCTTTAACAGTATACACGCTTTCCAAGCGGGCGCCTTCAACCACTCGGCCATCTCTCCTATTCTTAATTTTATTAATTAAGTTTAAGAAAAATATCTCTTTCGATCGGAAAACAAAAGATGTCATTTTCTATTGGAAAAAAAGAATAACTGTTATTAATTATAGCACTTAATGTATTTTCTAATTCATGATTTTTTATATGGGACCATTCAAATATTATTAAAGGTCTAATTTTTTTTATTTTTACAAAAAAATCATTTACAATCTTACAATCATAACCCTCTGCATCTATTAACAAAAGATCAAATACCTCAATATTATATTTCTTTAAAAGTTCATCAAAACTTATTTGGTTTACTTTCTCTTGAACAATATGCCTTTTTTTAATTCCGTGCTTAACTAAATGCTCTTTGTAAAAAGATGAAATACCGCTAGCTAATGTTCCATATTTATCAGAGTGCTCTGGATTTACTTTATATAAAAAAAGGATTTCATTATTTATACTTAAAGCAGAATTTTCAAATTCTACATTTTCAAAATTTAAATAACTATTTTGCAAATCTAAAAAATACTTTTTTATTGGTTCTAACAGTAAACTTTTCAATCTAAATTTTTTTATTATATTATGTACATGGTCATGAGATATTCCATCATTAGCACCGATTTGAATTAAAGAATTAATAATTTTTTTCTCTGCAAGATTTGCTATAATATTCTCTAATCTTAAAGATGAAGAATTTGCTAAATAATTTTTATTTTTAATATAATTCTTTGGTAGTAATTTATATCCCAATATACCGCACATTTTTTTTAAAATTTTATTCATTTCTAATTTTTATTTTCAATTCTATAAGACGATGATTTTAGCATTAAAGAATTTAATATACCTGAAATCTGAGCAATACTAATTAAAATTCCTGAATTATTAATTTTTAATAAATTAAAAATAAATGATATAATAGCAGTTATAAAATTAGGAAAAATTTTCTTAAGGGCATAAATATATGAATAATTTTTCTTATAAAAATAGAACTTAGACCAACAATAATGCCAGTTTCTAGAAAGTTTATATTTCAAATCATAATCTAAATTAACGATCTTTCTATCTTTATTTTGAAATTTTATTTTATCACAGACAAATAACTTTAAATTATTTTTTTTTAATTTTAAGCATGCGTCTATATCTTCAAAATATAAAAAAATATTCTCATCAAAAACTTTAAATATTTTCCTATCTTTTAATATTTTTTTATTTAGCATAAATCCTGAACCAAAAACTACATCTACTTCCTTTATTTCTAGTTTTGAAAGATTTTTGTTAATAATCTTTGATTCCTTTATCTCGTAATTTTTATAGATTTTTTCATTGGTATAAGTTCCGGCTAATATTCCAAAATTTTTTAATTTGTTTTTATATTTATCTAGTAAAAAAAAATTATTATTGCTTATAACTACATCTACAGTTGAACAGTAAACAAATGTTGTTTTTGATTTTCTAATCCCTAAATTTAAACCGGCTCCATATCCTAGATTTTTTTTAGGAATTAATACTGTTATATTTTTATACCTTCTTTCTAAATACTCTTTAAGATTCTTATCTCTTGAATTTTCAATAACAATAATGGGTATTCTTTTTGATAAATTTTCTACATAATTATGAACAAGATCGAACGAATTATAAGAAACAATTACTATCGTAATATCCATAAATTATTGATTTTTATTTATTTTTAAAACTTCAATGAAGGCTTCCTGGGGAATATCAACACTTCCGAACTGTCTCATTCTTGCTTTTCCTTTTTTTTGCTTTTCTAAAAGTTTTTTCTTTCTATCTCTCGCTCCTCCACCATGAATTCTACTGATAACATCTTTTCTGTAACCAGATATTGTTTCTCTTGCTATAACTTTTCCGCCAATTGCAGCTTGGATTGGAATCTGAAATTGGTGCCTTGGTATTAAATCTTTTAATCTTTCACACATTAGCCTACCTTGTCTTACAGCAAAATTTTTATGAATAATCATTGATAATGCATCGACCATTTCTTCGTTTACCAATATAGATAATTTTATGAGATCACCTTCTCTATAATCGCTTAACTCATAGTCAAAACTCGCGTAACCACTAGAAATAGATTTGATCTTATCGTAAAAATCGAAAACAACTTCATTTAGTGGTAATTCATAAGATAAAACCGCACGATTTCCTGAATAACTTAAACTTTTTTGCTTTCCTCTTTTTTCTTCACATAATTTCATAATTGAACCTAGATATTCATCAGGAAGTATTATTGTTGCATTTATCCAAGGTTCATTAATAGATTTAATAAAATTTGGTTCTGGCATATTAGCTGGATTTTGAAGATCCATGACTGTGCCATCATGTTTGTTAATCTTATAAACAACACCCGGTGTTGTGGTAATTAAATTTAGATTATATTCACGGTCTAATCTTTGAACGATAATTTCAAGATGAAGAAGTCCTAAAAAACCACATCTAAAACCCAGTCCTAAGGCAGCAGAATTTTCAGGCTCATAAACAAAGCTAGAGTCGTTTAGTTTTAATTTTGCAAGACTATCTCTTAATAAATTATATTCTGTGCTGTCAACTGGG
>Ga0172372_10007989_pt1 | contig 14115 bp, 12 predicted proteins | sample LakKiv5m_2_FD_114544 | JGI IMG/M metagenome (GOLD analysis project Ga0172372, IMG submission 114544) | Freshwater microbial communities from Kabuno Bay, South-Kivu, Congo - kab_092012_9.5m | ecosystem: Environmental > Aquatic > Freshwater > Lake | place: Democratic Republic of the Congo...
AGGCTCCCGCATCAAACAGCACAAATCGAACCAGCTTTGGTGCCTGATGCCAGCGTACAAAATCCATGGTCGTCTTGATCAGGTTGTTTGCCGCCAGATCCAGCGGATAACCCCAGGCACCGGTACTGATTGCTGGAAACGCGATGCTGGAACATCCGAGGTCTTTGGCATGGAACAGGCAGGCCCGGCAGGCTGAGGCCAGCTGTTCGGGTTCTGAGTTTTTGCCACCCTGCCAGACCGGACCAACAGCGTGGAAGATCCAGCGTGCACTGAGCTGCCCGGCAGACGTCACCACCGCGCTGCCTGTGGGGCAGCCGTTCGGGAACAGGCGAGCAGTCTCCTGCAAAATCTCTGGTCCGCCGGCCTCGTGAATGGCACCGTCCACGCCGCCCCCCACTGCCAGCTGGCTGTTGGCCGCATTGACGATTGCATCCACCTGCTGCCGTGTGATGTCACCCTGCACCAGTTCAAGCTGACACAATCCCAGTTTTACAAGCATGACTTTGCCTTGGCCTGAATCAGTTTTGCGGTTCTGCGATGACAATGGTCCGACCGCCGCGACCAGACGTAATTCCAAAGACAATATACTCGGCCGGAGTCGTCAGCAGATTCTGCATCTGGTGAATTTCTCCCGGATCCACGAGGACAGCGTCGCCCGGGCCCAGCACCCGACTGTCGTCGGACACTGTCATTCGCACAGAGCCTGCAATCATCAGGAACACCTCCTGCATGTCCTCGTGGTAGTGCCGCTGAAAGCTGGAACTCGCCGGCAACAGAGCCCAGTTCAGCATTTGCACCTGTCCCTCCTGAAACAGTTCCCGAGTTGCAATCACTCGCTTTAGAACTCCGGGGGATCGAGGATCTTCGTGGGAGGCCGGTACGTAACCGGAATCACTGGCTGCAATCCATTTCATACCTTGTTCCTGCTGAATTACGGCGAAAATGAGGCTGCAGCACCGACGACGGGCTGCTGCGTCCAATCCCCTGTGCTCTCTCTTAAAGCCTTCAGCCGGTGAATGCAACCTCAGGATCCAATCTGAGAAATCAAGGCAACTTTCATTGATTTTACGTTCAGAAATGCAGTTGCAGGCACCTGCGGCGCCCTGCATTTCACGCGGATCGCCAAAGAATCACCCTGAGTTTGGTTTTCACGATCGCCCGGCATCTGTAAACTCCCGTCGCGATCTGCCGGACCTGCCTGCTTACACCAGTGTCCGGCATCTCAGCAACTCGACAGTACAGGAACGGCGTCCTTTCATGAATCCTCCCACCACTGCATCCATTCACGCGTCGGACGCCGTGATTGATGCCAGCAAAGTGATTGCAGCCTTGCAGCAGCAGAAGAAGGATGTCGCCGGTGCGGACGAACCACGGCTGCGATTTCGCCGTTCTCGCCGTACAGCTTCGCTGACGGGTTTTCGAATCCGTTCTGTGGGCGCCTACGCGCCAGAGCAGGTCGTTACCAACGAGCAGCTGGAACAGCGGTACGGTTTTGAAGAAGGCTGGATTCTGCGGCGTACCGGTATTCGTGAACGGCGTTTTGCCGACGACTCGCAGGGCACCAGCGATCTGGCAGTGGCCGCTGCCCGCAAAGCCATGCAGTCTGCGGGACTGCAGGCTGCAGACATTGACCTGCTGATTGTTGGCACATTCACGCCCGACTTCACCTGCCCTTCCACAGCGTGTCTGGTCCAGGACAAACTGAACCTTGACGCACCGGCCATGGACCTGCAGGCCGCCTGTTCCGGATTCATGTATTCGCTGGCCACTGGTGCTCAGTTCATTGCCACCGGCAATGCAAAGTGTGCTCTGGTCATCGGTGCTGATGTCAACAGTCGAATTGTGCGGCCGGACGATCAGGGCACCGCTCCGCTGTTTGGCGACGCGGCCGGAGCAGTCATACTTGAACCAGGCGATACTGCTCAGGGGCTGGTGTGTTATCAGCTGGGGGCCGACGGCGCCGGCGGCTGTATGCTCGACCGGCCCGCCGGCGGCACGCTGCACCCGGCAACTCCGGAGTTGATCGCTGCCGGACAGCATTTCCTGCAGATGGACGGACGCAACGTTTTCAAATGGGCCATTCAGGCCGTAACTGACAGCATCCGCACCGTTCTTGAGCAAGCCGGCAAAACACCGGACGACGTCGCTCTGTTCGTACTGCATCAGGCCAACATTCGCATCATCAATCATGCGATGGAAGAACTGGGAATACCGGCCGGCAAAGTCTTCAACAATCTGCACATGTACGGCAACACCTCAGCTGCCTCGATTCCGCTGGCACTTGACGGAGCACTGCAGGAAAACCGCATCCAGCAGGGTGACCTGATCATGATGTGCGGATTCGGCGCCGGACTGACATGGGGCACAGGACTGTTTCGCTGGTGACTGCCAGCCTGCCAGGCTCAGTTCCATTCCGGGTTACGCACTTCTGTGTTCAGCAGCCGATGCAGTCTGCGCAGGCGACGACGGCAAACTTCCCAGATGCCGTAGGGATTATCTTCCAGGATCAGTGACGAGTCGGCTGAAAGCAGATGCCAGTCGCCGCGAGCAATCTCGCCCTCCAGCTGCTGCGGCCCCCAGCCGGAGTAACCGCTGATCAGACGAAATCGCTGCTGGCTGGGTTCCTGCAGGGGAGTCCTGACGACAGTCTCAAATGAATGTTCGCTGCCAGCCAGAAAGATCCCGGGCGACACTTCGCGGTCGGAAGCTGCCAGCCGGGCACAATTGTGCAGGATGAACAGCGATGTTGGCTCTACCGGACCACCGACAAACATCGGAGCAGCCGCATCATTGACATTTTCTGAGTTTCCCAAAGCTTTGCCGATGGATGTGGCTGACGGTCGGTTGATCACCAGACCCATCGCACCTTCTTGCGTATGTTCCAGCAGCAACACGACACTGCGAAAAAAATTGGCATCGCGCAGATGGTCGGCCGCAGTCAGAAAACAGCCCTGCAGCGATCGAAATTCGTGCTCTGACATGGTCTTCGTGCATTCCTGCTGGTGCAGCGCGACAGGTATTTCCGGTATCCGCAGTCAACTGACGCTGACGTCAGATTATAGGTGGACTGACTTCGCCTGGAAAGGGGGCAGCAAATTGTCGGCAACCGGCCAATTCGTTCATTTCCACTCCACCCAGCCAACACCCTGAAAGAATTGCCCCGGATTCTCATTTCTGCGTGGGATCCTGAACTCCGCTGCGGTAAGATCAGGCAGGTTGAGAAATCACGCCACACCCCTCCCACATACCGGTCAGACCTGATGAAAGTTGCCCTGTTCATACCCTGTTACGTTGACCTGTTCTATCCCGACGTTGGTCTGGCGACTGTGCAGGTGCTGGAATCTCTTGGTGTTCAGGTGGATTTCCCTGAGCAGCAAACCTGCTGCGGGCAGCCGATGGCCAACAGTGGCTGCATGCCGGAAGCTCGCCCGCTGGCTGAAAAGTTCATCGACACGTTTGCGGGTTACGACTACATCGTCTCACCATCGGGCAGCTGTGTGTCGATGGTCCGCAACCACTACGATCACCTCGTCTCTGCCAGTGATCAGCAGGCAACTTTGGTGCGCAGGCAAACTCTTGAGCTGGGCGAATTCCTGGTGCAGGTGCTTGGTATTCGCAGCCTTAGCGGCGTGTTTCCTCATCAGGTCGGCCTGCATCAAAGCTGTCACGGTCTGCGTGAACTGCGGCTGGGCCCCTGTTCAGAATCGATGACCGCTCGTGAAAGCCTGCTGCAGCTGCTCCTTGGCAGTTTCACGGGGATCAGTTTTTCTCAGCTGCAGCGGAAGGATGAATGCTGCGGATTTGGCGGCACTTTTGCAGTGGGTGAAGAAGCCGTCTCGGCGATGATGGGTGAGGATCGAATCAATGACCATCTGCAGGCAGGAACTGAGGTGCTGACGGCGGGTGACATGTCGTGCCTGATGCATCTGGACGGAATTATCCGACGGCGGGCACTGCCCATCAGGGTGCTGCATTACGCCCAGATCATGGCTCAGGCCATGCAGCAGGCTCCCGACGCCCGTCAGAAACGCACCGCAAGCACTGGTCAGCACTAAGCAGACTCGAACGCACCTGAACAAACACCAAACATCACAAAACTTTCAAGACTTTACAGTTACCTTTTCGGATGGCAGGCAGACATGGGACATCCAGCACTCGCCGCTGACTTTACGGCAGATCGGGAGCGTGCCCGATGGCATGATCGTGCGTTGTGGTTCGTGCGGGAAAAACGCGATCGCATGGCCACCGGTGTTCCGGAATGGGAAAAACTGCGCGAGACTGCTTCGGCAATCAAGCGGCACACGCAGTCGCTGATGTCCGACTACCTGCAGCAGTTTGAAGAAAACGCAACCCGTCACGGAGCTGTCGTGCACTGGGCGGCTGATGCCGCCGAGCACAACCGGATCGTGCTGTCGATTCTGCAGCACCATCGGGTCCAGCGGCTGGTCAAAAGCAAAAGCATGCTGACTGAAGAATGCCATCTCAACCCGTTCCTTGAACAGCATGGCATCAGCGTGATTGACACCGACCTCGGTGAACGCATCGTGCAGCTCCGCGAAGAACCGCCCAGTCACATCGTGCTGCCCGCCATTCACATTAAGAAGGAAGAAGTGGGCGATTGTTTCCATGAGCATCTGGGGACAGAAAAGGGCGCGTCAGACCCGAAGTACCTGACTGAAGCAGCACGCGGACATCTCCGCAGCTGCTTCTGCGAAGCAGGTGCCGGGCTGACAGGTGTGAATTTCGCCATCGCGGAAACCGGCGGCATCGTGATCTGCACCAATGAGGGAAATGCTGATCTGGGTATCGGAATGCCAAAGATCCACATCGCCTGCATGGGCATGGAAAAACTGCTGCCGCGAGCAGCCGATCTGTCGGTCTTCCTGCGTCTGCTCGCACGGTCCGCCACCGGCCAGCCCATCACCACATATTCGTCACACTTTCATGGTCCGCAGCAGGGCGGAGAACTGCATATTGTGATTGTGGACAACGGTCGCAGTGAGATTCTGCAGTCTGAATTTCGGCAGGCCCTCGACTGCATCCGCTGCGGCGCCTGCATGAACACCTGCCCGGTCTACCGTCGCAGTGGCGGGCACAGCTACGAAGCCACAGTCCCCGGACCAATCGGATCCATCCTGACCCCGCTGCAGTCACCCGCAGAAAACAGCACTCTGCCGTTCGCCTGCAGCCTGTGCGGATCCTGTACCGATGTCTGTCCCGTCAAAATTCCGCTGCATCATCAGTTGTTCGCCATGCGTGAACGACTCGATCAACAGCAGCTGACGGGTACAGGAAAGAAACTGCAGATGAAAGCGCTGTCGGTAGTGCTGTCCAACACCTGGCTCTACAGCCTGGTGGGAAACATGGCACGCCTGGCGCTGCGAGTCCTGCCAAAATTTTTGACTCAGAATCCGCTGACACCTGCCGGCCAGTGGGCGCGACAGCGTGAACTGCCTGAAGCTCCGCGAAAATCCTTCCGGCAGCTTTACGCAGAACGTCAGCAGAAGCACAAACACGACTCTCCGAACAGCCAGACATAAGCCCTCGATCGGAATACTCATGCTGAAATTTGAAACGTCTGCCGTCCTGCCGTGTTCGGCTGCCGCGCTGCGAAGGTTTCTGGGATGCCCGGCGAATCTGCCCGAGATCAGCGACCCGGATATCGAACTGCAGATTCTGTCAGCCCCGGAAACAGTGCACGAGGGTGCTCGAATTGAATTCCGCATCCTGTCCTTTGGATTGCGGCACCGCATGGCTCATGAATACCGCCTGGTCACTGAGTCCGAGATTTTTGAAGTGCTGGTGGATGGTCCATTGCCGGCATGGCAGCATCGCCAGCAGCTGCAGGACCTGGGGCCGACGGAGTGTCGTCTGACGGACACCGTAGAATTCCAGCTGCCCGGCGGCATGCTCAGATTCATGCTCACTGAGGAACGAATTCGGGAATCACTGACAACCGGCATGGAGTTTCGATATCAGGCACTGCAGCAGCTGGCCGAAACCGGAGTGATCACATGAACGTCCGCTTGCCATCCCGGCAGCCGCAGCAGCAGCCACCTACCGTATTAATTGGCCTGATGGCCTTTGCCGCTTTTTCGCTGGCCTTCATCGGCATGGCGACAGTAGTGATGCCTCAGTTTCTGCTGATGATCCTCGTCGGCAGCGGCATGCTGCTGTTCTTTGCAGCACAGTATTTCGTCTGGGGACGCTGGCTGTACCCGCTGGTACTGCGTCAGGAGCAGCAGCGGGAACAACGGGAACAGGCAGCCGCAGCCGACGCAGCAAATCGAACAAACAACGGTACCGACGCCGGTGATCAGCGATAAAACACAGCATTTTAAAATGGCAAACGGCATGCCAGTCGCCTCGATTGACGAACAGTCGGTCGGCAATCACCGCACGGTACACCGGGGCTCAGCAGGATCTGAGCCCGGTGCTGACCGTTGCAGCCTGGACGCTTCGCGGTGATCACGATGCATCCGCACTGGTGACTTTCCGTGTCCCCTGGCACCGCGCTGCCCAGAACACCTTTCGGCTGCTCAGGCGGCCGGTGCATCGCGAGTAAAGTCGAACATGGGCGAGGACAGGTAGCGTTCGCCGGAGTCTGGCAGAACAACCACAATGTTCTTGCCGGCACTTTCCGGACGAGCAGCCACTTTCAATGCGGCCGTCATGGCAGCTCCGCAGCTGATTCCCACCAGAATGCCTTCTTCGCGAGCAATTCGCGGAGCCATGCTCATGGCTTCCTCATCTGTCACCTGCAGCACTTCATCCACCAGTGACATATCCAGAATCTCGGGCTTGAATCCGGCTCCGATGCCCTGAATGCGGTGCTTGCCAGGTGCTCCGCCGGAAAGCACCGGACTGGCAGCGGGCTCGACAGCGACGGTGTGCAGCGCCAAACCTTTCTCCTGCTTCAGATAGCGGCTGACGCCGGTGATCGTGCCACCAGTACCAACTCCGGCGACAAACACATCCACTCGCCCGTTCAGATCTTCGAAGATTTCGGGCCCCGTGGTGCGGAAGTGAATTTCCGGGTTTGCAGGATTGCGAAACTGCTGCGGCATGAATGTGTTGGGCTGCTGAGCCAGGTCTTCTGCTCGAGCAATTGCGCCTTTCATTCCTTCAGCACCAGGCGTCAGGATCAGGTTGGCGCCAAACGCCCGCAGAATCATGCGACGTTCAATCGACATGGTTTCCGGCATGGTAAGCGTCAGTTTGTAACCGCGAGCAGCACAGACGAAGGCGAGAGCAATTCCGGTGTTGCCGCTGGTCGGTTCGACAACTTCCATGCCGGGCTTGAGACGTCCTGATTTTTCCGCGTCCCAGATCATCGCCGCACCAATACGGCACTTCACGCTGTACGCCGGGTTGCGTCCCTCAATCTTGGCGTAAACCGTGCCGGGCAATCCGGCTGTCAGACGGTGAATACGAACCAGCGGACTTTTGCCGATGGTCAGAGAATTATCGTTGTACAGTGTCATGGGAATGTACCTTTCACCTGATGCTCAAAACGCCGCCAACAGCCGGAAACCAACTCGGCTCAGCAATGAACTCCTCCGCAGCAGGTCCTGGCCTGTGCGGGTATCGGCAGGCGGGGATGTTCAGCCCCGACTGAGACGGCAACAACAGCGCCAGTTCATAGCAGAAGCCGGAGTTTCAAGGAATCCCGAATTCCCCGGCAGCCCATTTCTCCGTCAATTCCCAGACCTCCAGCCGGTTTTCTGCTTGTCGAAGCGACCAAATTAACGGATTATCCTGGGACACCCGGCGGTGGCCCGCCCGGCCTCACCGCACTTCACCGGGTCAGCTCGGTTTTCTGCAGTCTGAACAGGTGCCCCCATGCAATGCTCGCGTCTGCTGTGGCTCACACTTCTGCTGCTGCTCTCTGGACTGCAGTCCGTTCAGGCTCAGCAGACGGGCCACTGGGATCAGGCTTTTCGCACGACCGGCAGTCAGGCCTTCAAACACTTCTCGCCGCTGCGAGCCACATATGCCAACAGCGGCTGGCACTCCGGCTGGGGCAACTACGGATACAACTGGTCAGCCGGGGTTGGTAATTTTGGTTATTACGGATACAGCTGGCATTCGGCCAGCACCACAACCTGGATTCACACTCTGCCATTTTCCGGGCAGCGGGTAACGGTCTCGGCGTGTGCTCCGGGGCTCTTCCAGGTCTCACCCCTGCTTGCTCCGGCTCGCTCTGGCCTGTACACCACCGATCCCTGCACGGGGCTGCTGATTCCTCTGGAGTGGTGGTATTACGGTTGTCTGCCGGGTTTCGGCGTCTTCCCTCGTCCCTGGGGTTTGTTCTCCGTGCCCATTGTGTACTCCCAGTCCACATCGCTGGCACAGACTTCCATCAGCCCCGGCTGGGCATCACAGGATACGTCTGTCCCGGACCCGCGGATACTGAATCGTCTGCTGGCCCAGGCTGAAGCCGATGATGCCGCCGCTGCCGCTCGAAAGTTGCCCACCCCCGAAGAATTCCCCGCTGCAAATGCCGCACAGCGACAGGTCACGGCAGCCGAACGCATTGATTCGCTGCGGCTGATCTCACAGGGTGATGATGCATTTCGCCGCGCTGATTATGCGACGGCAGCCACCAGCTACCACTCGGCTTTGCGACTGACTCCGGATCAGCCTGCCGTCTGGCTGCGGGAAGTGCACCTGAACATTGCTCAGGGACGCTATGAACGCGCAGCTGCCTGTCTCAAAACCAGTCTGACGCTTGCCGGTGCAGCACAGTCCGTACGTCTCACTGCCAGTTCGATTTACGGCAGCGATGATGCACCCGAACTGCAAAAGTCCTCGCAGCGACTTTGGCAATGGCTGACCGAACGACCTGAATCTGCCGATCGTCTGCTGCTGATGGCAGCCTTCGAACTGCTGCAGTCGCACGATACTGTCAGCAGTGAACTGATCACTCAGGCTGAGCAGCAGGGCGGATCGGCAACCTGCACTGCCGTACTGCGACAGCAGCTTGCACAAACACAGCCGGTCAGCAATTTAGTGCAGGCTGAGTCCGCTGAGATCTCTGATAGTGCCGATCTCGTCGCTGATCCGGCAACGACACCAAAGCCGGCTGCCGAAGACTCAGCCGGCATTGTGCTGAAGGGTCGCCGTCAGAAAAAACTGTAAAACACTTGCCCAGACCGGCAGCGATCATGTGGCTTGCAGAATGCTGCTAAAGTCCGCTGCACGGAAAGCTGACGCCTGAGATCATCTGCCGCGCAGATTTCCAGCGAAATCCGCCTCGATTGCAGGTCCGCAACTTGCACAGCGATGAATCTGACGACATGCAGCAAAAAAGCAACACGCGCTGCCAGACGCATACCGGCTCCACCGCCCCCTGTCACAAATCCGGCCTGAAAAACACCGTTTGCTGCACATTACAGCCGGACTAAGCTTCCTTCGCTGGCTCAGATTCAAACAGCTTCCCGGCGGGTGAAAGCAGCATTGCAGGCAGCAGCAGCAGGTCACCAGCCAGCGCCAGTGCCAGCAGAAATGCCATCAGCACAGCAAACCGGCTGGTGGGCACAAAATCACTGAAAGCAAACACCAGCAGCCCCAGTCCGCATGAAACTGAGGTCTGAATCATCGCCGGGCCGCAGTCCAGATATGTAGCCAGCACGGCACTGCGTCGAGTCGCTCCGGGCTGATGCAGTTCGCGGCGAAAGAACGTCAGAAAATGCAGCGTGTCATCGACCGCAATTCCCAAAGCAATACTGGCGGTCATCACCGACCCAATATCCATCGGCACGGCCAGCAGCCCCATCAGCCCGAACGCAATGACGATCGGGAACACATTGCAGACCATCGCCAGGACACCGTTCAGAATCCCGGCCTGCACCAACGTCATGGTCAGCGTAATCACCGCCAGGGCTGACATCAGACTGTTAAACAGGTCGCTCAGCAGCTGCCCCTGAATCTGATGGACCAGCGGCATGATTCCCGATGTCGAAATTGAAATCTGATGCCGTGCTTCCGCAGGAGCCTGCTCCAGCGGTTCCACCAGAGACTGTTCCAGTTGTTTCAGCACATCACCGTAGTCCAGCGGCGCCAGAGCACTGACTCGAGCCGTCAGCCGCCAGACATCACCTTCTGCCGTTGTTCGCAGCATCGCAGCCTGTTCAAACTGCGGCCTGGCCAGCCGAATACCTTTATTCACAAGGGATGCCTGAATGCTGCGTGAAAGTCCCGGCATTCGTGGAGGATCAGGAAACAGCGTAAGTGCCGACATCACTGCTTTGACCGTCGGCTGCTGGTGCAGTACTCGATCCACCTTCCACAGCACATCCATCCGCTGTCGATCACTGAGCTGGCAATCAGCGGCAAAATGCAGCAGCACCTCGATCGGCACCAGGGCGCCAATCCGATCTTCCAGCCATTCATAATCCTGCATGATGCGACTGTCGGGTTCATACAGCGTTTCAATCCGCACCGATGTCTTCAGATCAGGCAATCCAGCCGCTGCCAGTCCCATCAGCCCAAACAACAGCAGCAGAAAAATTCCGTTGTAATCGCACAACAGCGCAGTCAGACCGGACCAGGCTCCGGAGCGATTACCGTGTGGCTGAGCCGTCACAGTGTTCTGCTGATCCGCTGACGCGCGCTTACGCCCCAGCAGCAGCATCGAACAGGGAATGGCGGTCAGCACCGCAGCCGCCGTACACAAGACTCCCACCGTTCCATAAATTCCGAACAGGCGAATCGGCAGCAGCCCGCTGACCAGCAGCGATGCAGTTCCCATTGCTGTGGTTCCCAGCGACAGCATGCTGGGCAGCCAGCCCCTGCGAAAACACTCCACCGCTGCCTCCCGCGGCTCCATCGTGTTCAAGGCATTCAGATAATAGTTCATCAGGTGAATCCCACCCGATACAGCCAGTACCTGAACCAGCGGAGGCAGAATGATCAGCAGAGCACTGAGACGCTCACCGCTGTAATAAATCACCGCAAGAATCAGCGCCTGGCAAAAACAGGCTGTCAGGAACACCACCAGTGCCGCAATCACGGACTTCAATGAAAGCAGACAGATCACGAAAATCAGGATCGTGGACGGCAATGCAAACTTCGTCAGGGAACGGTGGCTGGATTCGTCCACGGTCAGACCGTCAATGACCGGCCCGGCCAGTTTCAGTTCCTGCACCTTCGTGCCGCAGACTTCTGCTGTGACCTCGCAGATTCGAGGCACCAGCTTTGCACGCTGTGCCAGACCGGCAGAATTCAGCGTCACAACCAAAGTTGTCAGTCGGCCATCCTTACCAATCAGCAGTCCCTGCAATCGCTGCACGGCCTGAACTTCCGTCATTTTCACCGTGCGGGCGAACGACGATTCCCCTGCAACTTCCCCGGTAACTTCCCCGGTAACTTCCCCGGTAACTTCCCCGGTAACTTCCCCGGTAACTTCCCCGGTGAGCTGACCCGTAAGTGCCAGGAGTGTCTCACGCCCGCAGGCTACCGAATGAAAGTACGAATTGCCGTCGGCATCCTGGAATTCTGCATCCGACCGCAGTCGTCGCAGGGCCTCATCCAGCCGCCGATCCGTCCACCAGCACTCAGGCCAGCTGATAATAACAGCATCACCTGGCCCAAACTGTTCGGAAAAATGATCGTAAACCTTCCGCTCGGAAAACCGCTCGTCCACCCAGTCAACAGGCGAATTGTTACTGGCCTCCAGCGCCCGGATTGCCCCGTAAACAATCAACGGCAGACTGACCAGCAGATACAGCATCAGCAGTCGGATACGAGCCTGAATCTGCTGCATGCAAAAATCCGCACAAAGGTGAGCTCAGGAATTGCGTCTGGCCAGAGGACCGGCCGGCAGCCCCGGATAACCCGGCACCCGCGTCATATAATCAGCGTAAGACTGCCCCAGATAAAACAGCAGTCGCCGATCCTTCAGCACACTGCCGACGTAAATATAGACAGTCCAGACGCCGGTGAGAACAGCATGGTCCAAAGTCATTACCGGAGTGAACCAGATCAGCCCCAGAAAGCTGAGGTACACGGGGTGCCGCAGCAGGTGATAGGCACCGGCAGCCTGAAAGGCTCGTCGCGGCATCCGCTGGCCTCGATACCAGTGCAGCCACTGCGTCCAGCCGGTCTGATATCCCAGCCCCGTCAGACTGATGCTGTACAGCAGGGCGATCCACGATCCGTAAAATCCCGTCAGCATCAGCCCGGCCGGAATGCCCTGCAGATCCCAGAGCAACTGATCGGTTGTCTTCCAGAACCGGAACAGCAGCAGCACACCCAGACAGGTGCAGACACAAAAAAAGGCTCCATGCATTTCCGCAGGAAACCAGCGGCGAAACAACTCACGAAAACGCGGATGCAGCAGCACGCTGTGAGGCACAGCAAACTGCAGAGCCAGCAGCAAATCGGTCCATAACCAGCCGGATGCCGGCCTGCTGATCCCGTATCGCAAAAAGGAAAACAGAAAGACAACTGTCAGTGCAAACAGTGCCTGAGTCCCCAGGCCAAAACAAACACCAGCCAGTCGCCGCCATGTCAGTGGCACGGTCGCAGAACCAGCGGACTGTTCCACGGCTGCCGACACTGAGACCGACGTCATGGCTGTCGCTCCGCAATAAAACAGCCGTACTTCATGGCACCCGTATTGTAGGCATCCAGCAGCGTCTGAAACCGATCAATGAAGATCAGCTGGTCAGGATCAATCCAGGATGCCAGTCGCCGCATCCCCAGTCGCTGACAGCGGTCGCGGCAGATTTCCCATGTCCGTGAAACCCGTCCAGTCCAGTCCTGTACGGCTGTCATCCGCAGACCTGCATCCGTCATCCAGCCGCAGTAATCTTGCTCAGAGCCCAGCGACGGACAGAAAAACCCTTCGCAGACATCGTAGACGGCCTGCTCTGCTGCAGTGCTGAGCGGATCATCACCGGCCAGCCACGCGCAGATCGCCATGCGGCCTCCGGGCTTTAACCAGCCCGCCGCCCGTTTGAAAAATGCGGGCTTGTCGAACAGATGTTCCGTGCACTCCACACTCCAGACAACATCCAGCGACGCTGGATCGAACTGAGTCGTCTCGGCATCCTGGCAAAGAAAAGATGCTCGCCCGGAAACGCCGCCCAGCATGGCGGCACAGGCCGCCCAGCGACGCTGAAAAGGACTCAATGTCACTCCGGTTACATGGCAGCCGAACCGCTGAGCCAGGTGCACCGAAGAACCGCCCATCCCGCAGCCAATGTCGGCAATCCGCTCACCACCGCGAATTCCAGCAGCGTGTGCCAGCCGATCAGTCAGCTGCTGGGCAGCGACCTGAGGCGATTCATTCGCCTCCCAGTAACCATGATGAATGTGCCGTCCCCACAACAGCCAGTAGAACAGCGTCGAAATGTTGTAGTGCTGGCGAATTACGTCTTTACGCACATCAGGACAGGAAATCATGCAACCGTACCCAGGTTCAGAAGGATCGAGGAATGCGGTCAGCGTGATTCCGTGGTCGCGGCATTCAGCCACACGTCACCATGGATTGTCAGCCGGTCAGCGACACCAACTGCCCCAAACGCTTTCGAGTAGGGACGAATGCCAAATGCCGTCTGCAAAATTGTAAACGAACCTCGAAGATGCGTCCGACCATCCTTTTCTTCCGCTGTAACCCGAATCCGCAGCGGTGCCGTACGCCCGTGCAGAGTAAATTTGCCCGCCAGCTCGTACTGCGGCAAGCCCTGTGGTCCACCCTTGCCCGCCGCTGCCACTGGCTGCGACGATTCAATCTCAAACACTGCCGTCGGATGACGCTGCACGTCCAGCACAGCAGACCCCTTCATGTTGTCGTTCACCTGTTTACGAGTTCCGGCGTCAGTGGAACCCTTCAGCCCCACATAGCGACGGGCAGCGTCGGTGTCCGCATCAAACGACTGCATGTTGAACTCAAGACGACCGGCAGCTGCCGCAGCCCCCAGACTCACCTGGCCACTTTTCAGACGCCCCTCAACCCCGTGATCATGCCCAAGGCCAGTCTTGCCCACAAACACGTAAACACGACTGGCCTGCAGGTCCACATTCCCCTGCTCATCCAGACCACCGCCCGCTGCCAATGCCTGACAGGTCATCTGCAACAGCAGCAGACATGCAAACTGAAGGAACTTC
>Ga0172372_10007990_pt1 | contig 14114 bp, 4 predicted proteins | sample LakKiv5m_2_FD_114544 | JGI IMG/M metagenome (GOLD analysis project Ga0172372, IMG submission 114544) | Freshwater microbial communities from Kabuno Bay, South-Kivu, Congo - kab_092012_9.5m | ecosystem: Environmental > Aquatic > Freshwater > Lake | place: Democratic Republic of the Congo...
CCTGCGCCAGGCCTTCGATGCCGATCCACTTCTCGAGGATCGCGTTGTCGAGATCAAGGGCGGCATGACTGCCCGCCAGAGAGACAAGGTCCAGGAGCGCTTCGAGCAACCCGGCATCCACGTTCTGCTCGCCACCGACGCCGCGAGCGAGGGCCTCAACCTCCAGCGCGCCTGCCATCGCGTCATCCACTTCGAGCTTCCCTGGAATCCGAACCGCCTCGAGCAACGCAACGGCCGCGTCGACCGCTACGGGCAGGAGCGATCGCCTCGGATCCGCTACCTCTTCTATCCCGACAGCCCCGAAGAGGACGTCCTCAGTCGCCTGGTCGAACGCATCCAGGCAATGCAGAAGGACCGGATCTCGACGCCCGACATCCTGGGCGTCCTCACTGGCACCGATCTCTTCGACCGCAGCCTCGTAGAGCTCGACGGCACCAGCACGGACGTAGAACAACGCAAGGGCTCCCTCGTGCGCATGTTCGAGGACCGAACGGCGGAGTTCGTGCGCGATGTGCAACCCCTGGTCGCCGCGCAGGGCGACCCCTCTGGCGAGATCGCCACGATCCTCGAACACCTGAACAGCGCCCACCCACTGCTGAAGGATGACGACGGCCTCGAATCGCTGGTGGTAGGACTTCTGGGACCCGCCCACGTCAAGTCCACCGATGAAGAGGGGATCCACCGCATCGCAGTCCCCCCGCGCTTCAGTGGCCCGCGGGTGGCGCCGGTCTATCCGCGAGCAACCTTCCGACGCTCCGTCGCGATCCGACACAAGAGCGAGGAGGTGGACTTCATCACCCGCGCGCACCCGCTCGTGCAGGCGATCGCCGATCAGGCGCGTCGACGGTTCCTGTTCGTCTACCCGGATGAACGCGGCCTGCCGGCGCGGCGTGTTGCGGTCCGACGCGCTCCGCCAGGCCTCCCTGCGTCCGCCGTGTTCACGTTCCTGGCCGAGGCTTCCGGCACGGCAGGAGTGGTCCTTGAAGAGCTTCTCGCCATTCAGGTGGACCTCGCGGGCGCCGTCCTCGCCGTCGGCGAAGAGGCCCTGCACTGGCTCGACCCGTCCGTGGTTGCAGGAGAGGTCCCCCAGCCCATCGTCGATCAGCTGTTCCAGCCGAACTTCGAGGCCATGACGCTCTCGGCGGCCCGCCAGGTGGAGCAGGACTGGAAAGCCCGTGTCGCGGAACACCGCAAGGTGCGCGAAGCTCGCGCGGTGGCCTTCCGAACGGAACTCGAGCGCGACCTCGCCGATCGCCTGGCCGAGATCGACGAGGAAGACCGCCGCGCCCGGGAACTGGTCGAACAGGGCGGTCAAGGCCTCCTTTTCGGCAAGGGCACCATGCAGAGCTTCGAACAGCGCCGTGAGGCGGCGCGTTCCTTCGCAGAAGTCCGCCGCCTGGAGATCGACGCCTTCGCCACCCTCGAGGAGCCCTCCGCCCCACGCGCCCTTGGCGTCCTCCTGCTCGTCCCGGAAGGGGACCGATGACCTACCGGCACGTCCGCAACGTCCGGAGCTTCTTCTCCGACTACTACCTGGGCAGCGTCTTCCACCGTGGCGAGGGACGGGGACGACGTCGGAAGCTCTCCGATCGGGACACGGATCTTGCCAATCGGCGCCTGCAACGGATCCGCGAGCAGGCCGAGGACCGCTGCGAGGACGCGCCGAAATGCCGCGAGCGCTTCCTTCGGCCGCTCTTCCGCGACGTGCTCGGCTTCCACATCGGGGCGGGCGAGGAGCGAATCCACGGCCTCCACGGATCGGCGGAAGACGAAGCCGCGGGACTCCGCCCCCTGGCGCTCCTGTGGTGCGGTGGCTGGGACGAAGACCTCAGCTCCGGCCGCGGCTCGTCCTCGCCTCAACACCAGCTCGAAGCTGCCCTCGATTCCGCTGGAGCCCTGTACGGATTCCTGGCCACGGGCGAACGCCTGCGGCTGGTCCGCGCTCCTGGCGAAGGCCCGCGCCGCAGCTACCTCGAGATCGACCTCGCGGGGCTGGTCGAAGACGAAGATCCCGAGTCCTTCGCACTCTTCTTCCACCTCGCCCACGCGAACCAGTTCCTCGCGAAGGGGGAGAGCGAAGCCCCCATCCGCCTGATCGAGGCCGAGAGCAAGAAGCAAGCGGAGAAGGTCTCCGAGGACCTGAAGCGCGCCGTCTTCTCGGCCACCGAGATGCTCGTCGGCGCCCTGCTCGCAGACGCCGAAGCGCGCGGCGCGACCGTGACCAACGCCGAGCTGCCCGCCTTCCGCGACGCCGGCCTGACGGCGATCTACCGCCTGCTCTTCATCCTCTACGCCGAGGACCGCGACCCGCGCCTGCAGGAGCATCGGATCTACTTCGAGTCCTACTCGCTCGATCGCCTGATCGGCGACCTCTTGCACGACCCCGCGCACGTCTGGGCATCCAACCGCTCGACCCTGTGGTCGCGTCTGACGGCCCTCTTCCGGGTCTATCACGCGGGGCTCGCTCCCATCTCGCCCTGGCAGCACATCCCGCCGCGCGGGGGCAACTTCTTCGACGCTTCGACCGCCGCGGGCAAGCTGCTCGATGAAGCCCGACTCGGCGACCGCGAGGTGGCGGCGCTCCTCCAGGCGCTCGCCACGACGGCCCCGCGCCGAGGTGTCGGCCGCGAGCGCGTCTCGTTCCGCGAACTCGACATCGAATCCCTCGGCTCCGTCTACGAGGGCCTCCTGGAGTTCGAACCGCGCATCGCCAGCGAGACAACCCTGGAAGTCAAGGCCGCCGGGCGCACCTACGCGCTGGTGCCTTCCGAACTCGTGCGGCTCTGCGAGGAGAAGCAGCTCTCCTTGACTGGCGAGCTCGCGCTGGTCGAAGGCACGACAGCCGAGGCGCTCCATCCGGAGCGCGCTTCCGACGACGAGGATGAGGAGGACGGCGAAGAGGAGGTCACCGAGGAGTCCGACGGCGAGGACGAAGACGGTGACGGCCTCAAGAAGGGCAGCTCGGCGCGCCTCCTGCGCTGCTTCGAGACGGGCACCTTCCACTTCGTGCCCGGGGGCGCCCGCAAGGGCTCGGGCTCCTTCTACACACCACGACTGCTCGTCCAGGACATCGTCCGCCATGCCCTCGGCCCCCTGGTGGCCGGCAAGTCGCCTGGCGAGATCGAGCGCTTGCGCGTCCTCGACCCCGCCTGCGGCAGTGCCCACTTCCTGGTGGAAGCCATGCGCTTCCTCGGCCAAGCACTCCACCGCGCCTACGTCGAGGAGTCCGGCACCGCGGCCCCTTCCGAATTCCGCGACACGATCGGCCAGGGCTGGGACGACGATTGGGAAGCCTCCGACGAGGCCGCGCGCGCTGCGAACTCCGAGGCGCGCGCCTGGTGCAAGCGCCGGATCGCCGAGCGCTGCCTCTTCGGCGTCGACCTGAACGCGACCGCCGTCGAGCTGGCGCGTGTGGCGCTGTGGATCGAGTCCCTGGCCGGCGACCGACCGCTCTCCTACTTCCGCCACCACATCCGGCACGGGAACTCGCTGCTCGGGACGTGGCTCGACCGCCTCGATGTCCCGCCGTTGACATCGATGGGATCGAAGGGCCCGAAGAAGAGCGACGAGACCTTCTTCGGCCAGCTCGTGCGTAGGTGCGTGCAGGAGGCCGCCCGGCTGCGACGGATGATCGACGAGATCACCCCGGACGCCCTGCGCGCGGAGGGCGCCGAGCCTGAGAGCGTGGACGAGTTCCGGTTCAAGGAGCTCCAGCACCGCCGCGCCGAGGACCTTCTCGCCGCCGCGCGCCTCTTGTTCGACCTGCGCTCGGCCTCGGCCTTCCTGCCGACGATCTGGGGCGACATGCCCACCCTGCGGGGCTACGTCGAGGATCTGCCGAAGCTGCAGGGCTACGCTTGCACCCGTGCCTGGTGGCCCGCCTTCACGCTCGTGCAGCAGCGCGAGAACTTCTTCCACTGGCAGCTGGAATTCCCCGAGGTCCTGCTCGGCGAACGCCCCGGCTTCGACGCCGTGCTCGGCAATCCGCCGTGGGACAAGGTCCTGCCGAGCAAGCACGAGTTCTATGCCCGCGCCGACGTCCTGATCCGGGCCTTCAAGGGCAACGAGCTCGACCGACGCATCGCCGAGTTACACCGCGCGCGGCCGGGTCTCGAAGACGAGTTCGAGGCCTACAGCGAGGCCACCAAGATCCGCGCCCAGTCGCTGCGCCAGGGCGGCGACTTCCCCCTCAGCGAAGCGCGCTCGTCCGCCGCGCACGAGGACGTCGCGAAGTACTTCGTCGATCGCGCCGCGCGCGTCGTGGCCGAGGGTGGCCGCGTCGGGCTCGTCGTGCCGAGCGTGCTCTACAACGGCGACGGCTGCGTCGGCATCCGGCGCTTCCTGCTGGAAGAGGCCCGGATCGAGCGCTTCTACGGCTTCGAGAACCGCCGGAAGCACTTCCCGATCGACTCACGCTACAAGTTCGTCAGCCTTGTCTTCCAGAAGGGCGCGGGTAGCTCCAGCTTCGACATGGCGTTCATGCGTAACGACATGGACGAGCTCCTCCTCGAAGGCCGCATGCCGTGGACGGTCCGAGTCACGCGCGAGGAGATCGAGCGCTTCTCTCCGGAAACGCTGGCGTTCCTCGAGTACCGCGGGCCGCGCGATCAGGACATCGTCCAGCGCATGCAGACCGGCCGGCCGACCCTGGGTGGTTCGGGGCCGGGGTCGTGGGGCGTGACTCTCTTCACCGACCTCGCTCATGAGCTGATCTACAACTCGGCTCGAGACAAGGACCTCTTCACCGATCCCGAGACGGGCAGCCTGCACTCGCCCGAGTCCGTCCTCGGCCACGTCCCCGACGACCTCGACGAACTCCTGGCCGCCATGCGCGCCAAGAGCTTCTGGCCCGTCTTCGAGGGCAAGCACATCGACCAGTTCCTCGTCGGCATCAAGCCGATCCGCTGGTGGCTCTCCGTCGAACAAGCCAAGGCGAAGTACGGCAAGCCGCCGCGCGAAGCCCCGACGCTGGTGTTCCGCGAGACTGCGAGCAACACCAACGAGCGCACGTGCATCGCAGCCGTGCTGCCACAGTTTTCTGGCGGAGCTCACACGCTGACCGGAGTGCTCGTCGAGAAGGTGACGCCGGACGCCGTGGCTGCCGTGCTCAACTCAGTCGTGTTCGACTTCGCCCTACGCCTGCGAACTGCAGGCATCCACGTCAGCTTCACCTACATCCTACCGGTCGCTGTTCCGTCCGCGCAGGCCGCGAACCGCCTCCCTCCCGTCGCGCCCCAGCTCGCCTGGCGCGCCAACCTCGAGCACATCTCCGACGACCGCTCTACCTGGCCCACCCTCTGGTCCCAGAACCGCGCCGTAGCCGAAGCCTACGACCTCACCCCCACCGACCTCGCCCACGTCCTCTCCTCCTTCCCCGGCTTCGCCCGCAAGCGCCCCGACCTCTTCGCCTACTTCCAGACGCGCCTCGCCGAGTGGAAGGAAGAACACACCGTGGAGGCAGCTCGTCCGGGAGAAGAGCTGCTCGCCGCGGAGACGCCCGGTCCGTGATGGAGCAGCCGACTTCGGGAACAGGCGACCGCCATGGTGACGACCTGCTCGTCGGTTCCGTGCGGCAGGTCCTGCTCGATCTCGTCGCGTCCGGGCGGTGGCCATCGGCCGCGGAAGTGGTGCAGGCCGTCGAAGAGGGTGTCGGCCTCCAGGGGCGGATCGTGATCCTGGAGGTCCTGCAGGACCTGGCCGAAGACAAGAGCTCGCGGATCGACGCCCGCCGCTACTTCGAGAGCCTCGCTCGCTCGTCAGAGATGCCTGCAGTGCTGCAAGGAGATGCCCCGGCGCCGAGAGGTGTCCTTTCCTCCATCGACACCCTCCTGGAGCGATCACGTGCCTACCGGAGCGCTCCCGCGTTCGGGGAGATGATCCGGTTCATGGGTCGGTTCAAGGAGTACGCCCCCTTCAACAACATGCTGGTTCGCCTGCAGAACCCGACCTGCTCGTTCTTCGCTACGGAGAAGGACTGGGAGCGGCGGTTCCGGAAGCGCCTCAAGGAGGATGCGCGCCCCATGCTCATCCTCGCGCCGATGCATCCGGTGCTGTTCGTGTACGACATCGACCAGGTCCAAGGCGGCTGGACCCCGGCGGAACTCGAGCGGTTTGCGAAGTTCGAGGGCACTCCCCGCCCCGGCCTGCTGTCGCGCATGGTCGAGAACGCCAGAGTTCGCGACCGCATCCTCGTGCAGCGTAAGCCGCTTTCCTCGACATACGCCGGCTTCGCTACGACCGCGAGGGGCGAGGCGAGCTCGAAGATGCGCATCGTCCTGCACGACGGCCTCGACGACCCCAGCGCAGTCGGCGTCCTTTGCCACGAGCTCGCGCACGTCTACCTCGGACACCTCGGCTGCGACTCCGACCACTGGTGGCCGTCACGATCCGGACTCGCCCGGCGCAGCATGGAGATCGAAGCGGAAGCGGTCGCGTACCTCGTGACAGCCCGAATGGGCCTGCAGGGCGCAAGCGAGGCCTACGTCTCGCGCTACCTGGGACGCGATGGCGTCCCGAGCGGTGTCTCACTCGACTCCATTGCCAAGGTTGCAGGACGTATCGAGGACATGGCCGAGCGAAAGCTCTCCGAGCGGCGGGCCAAGGGGCGGGCGGCAGACACCCCCCTGACCTGATCGATCCCCTGGGCCTGGGATCGAACGGGCCGGGGACCCGGGGTCGTACGGGGTCGCCGCCTCAATTGATTATCAAGTCGATATATCAACGTTCCACCATTGACCGGCCCCCTGGGGCCGAGCTAGCTTACTTCCGTGGCCCGCAGAGATGACATCCGCACGCTCCTGAAGCGCCTCGATGGCGAGCCGGCCGATTCGCTTGAGTCGGAGACCCTCGACTTCAAGCGCTGGGAGGACGAGGCGCGTGTGCGGGTTCGGTCGCTGCAGGAGGCGGTCGTCTGCTTCGCCAACGCCCAAGGAGGAACGGTCGTCGTGGGCGTTCGGGATCGGATGCACTCGCGGAAGGAGGCGATCGAAGGAGTCCCGCCCACGGACCTGAATGCGCTGCGGCGCTCGATCTACGACGGGACGGATCCGCACGTGCTGGTCGAGATCGAGCTCCTGAAAGAGCCCGAAGGCGAGCTGCTCCTGATCCATGTGCCGCGCGGGATCCCGCCGCACACGACCAGCGAAGGGGTGGCGAAGATCCGGGTCGGGAAGGAGTGTCGGCCGTTGAAGGGGTCGCAGCTCCCGGCCCTGATGCTGTCGCGGGCGTCGCAGGATCTGACGGCCCAGCCGTTGCCGGACTCCTCGATCACGGATGTCGATCCGGTGCAAGTCCAGACCCTCCGACGGGAGCTCGCGGCGCAGGAGGCGACCTCGACGCTGGCGAAGCTCGGAGATCGAGAGCTGCTCGAGGGCATCGGTCTCGTGCGGGAGTCCGAGCTCACCTTGGCGGCCGTGCTGCTCGTCGGCAAGCCCACGGCCATCGCGCGCTGGGCACCGCAGCACGAGGTCGTCTTCCTGCGCTTCAAGAGCGCGACCCGCTACGACGTGCGGCGGGACCTGAAGGGGCCGCTGTTCGACGTGCTCGACGTGCTGGAACGGTTGCTCGAAGCGCACGTGAAGCTGCAGACGATCGCGACCGAGTCGTTCGGCGAACTGAGCATCCCGGACATCACCTGGTACGCCTGCCGCGAGGCCGTACTGAACGCGATGGTCCACCGCGACTACTTTCAGCAGCAAGCGGTGCAGATCGAGCTGCATCCCGACCGCATCCAGATCTCGAGCCCGGGCGGGTTCGTGGGTGGAGTTGGACCGGAAAACGTGCTGAGGCATCCGCCCGTGCGGCGGAACCCGCTCTTGGCCGAAACCTTCCAGCGCATCGGACTCGTGAACCGCGCCGGGCTGGGCGTGGACCGGATGTGCGAGGAGCTGCTGCGCCTGGGCAAGACCATGCCGCGCTACGAAGCGGACGAAGCCCACGTGCGCTTGACGCTACCTATCGCGACCCACGAAGCGTTCGCCCGGTTCGTCGCGCGCGAGACCCGCGAGGGGCGCGTACTGTCGCTCGATGACCTCATCGCGCTCCGCGGCGCCATGGAGGTCGGGATGATCGATCGCTGGGAAGGAGCGAAGAGACTCCAGGCTGCGGAGGAGCATGCCGCGGAGGTGCTCATGTCCCTGCGAGGCCGCGGCCACCTCGTGCCACACGGTCGCGGGAAGGGAACGTCGTACTCCCTGCCCCGGGAGCTGTCGGTTTCCTTGCTGGGGCCCGAGGAGACCGACCTGGGCCTGGACCTGGACGAGCATGCGGTCCGTTTACGGGTCGAGCGAATCCTGGCGGAGCGCGGCAAGCTGACCAACGCCGAGGTGCGCCGGGTGTCGGGCTACTCCCGCGTCCGGACTGTTCGCCTGATGAAGACCCTGGTCGAACAAGGCTGCGCCAAGCTGGTCGGAAGCGGGCGGGGCGCGCACTACGTACCGACTTCCGGCGGTTCGCAGCCACCGAAGAAGGGCCCCCGGAGGGGGTGAAACGATTCAATGAAGCGCTGAGTCGTTTCTGGCTGCGAGGGTTGCAGGAATGAGTCAAACGAACCTGAAGTCGTGGAGGGAAGTACGGAGATGAAGGCCTCTGCTGTCGCCTGCGTTCGGCACCTCGTGACCGAGTACCGGAGCTTCCTGCGGACCTCCTACCGGTTCCTCGATCCGCACCTCCGGAGTCAGTTCGAAGAGCACCTGAAGCGCGCCGAGGTCGTGGTGAAGGGGCCGTTCGTGAGCCTCTCACGCGACTTCCAGGTGGGGCCGACGCTCACGGAGCTCGTCGCGCGAGGAGAAGCGGAGGCGGAGCTCCAGCGCGCGCACTGGGCTTTCGGGAAGCACCCGGTCTTCGCGCACCAGGCCCGCGCCCTGGCGGCGGGACGTGCGGGCCGTCCCTTCGTCGTGACCACGGGGACAGGCTCGGGCAAGACCGAGTCGTTCCTGCTACCGGTCCTGGACGGCATCGTGCGGCGCAAACGCGAAGGCGTGCGCGGAGTGCAGGCGATCCTGCTGTACCCGATGAACGCGCTGGCGAACGACCAGCTCGAACGCCTGAGGCGACTGCTGCGGGGCAGCGGGCTCGATGTGTCCTTCGCCCTGTGGACCGGGGACAGCGACGCCGTGAGCTCGGCCCTGCGCGAGGAGCCGGCCGAGACGGAACGAACGCGCAAGGACCAGGTCCGCCAGGATCCCCCCGACATCCTCCTCACGAACTACAAGCAGCTCGAGTTCCTCCTCGTCCGCAAGCGGGACCGAGTCCTGTTCCACCGGTCGCTGCGCTATCTCGTGCTCGACGAGCTGCACTCCTATCGGGGTGCGCTAGCCACGGAGATCGCCTGCCTGATCCGGAGACTCAAGGCGCATGCTGGCCTGAAAGCGGGAGAACTGGTGGGCATCGGCACGTCGGCGACGGTGGGATCCGGCGATGCTGCAGCGGCGCTGGCCAACTTCTCGACGGTCCTCTTCGGCGAAGAGTTTCGGCAAGAGGACGTCTTCCGAGAGGAACACGTGACGGTGGCAGACATGGCGCCCCCTTGGGTTCCGCCGTCACCTGCGCTGACCGAACGGGATCTCGATGAGCTGGTCGAGACAGACGAGGATGCCGTGATCCGCCTGGCGGAACGCCTGACGGGGCGCAAGTGTCGGGGAACGGGCAGCATCGCGGATCGGATCGGATCCGTACTGGCCGGCAACCGGATTGCTCAGGCGCTCGAGAATTTCTTCACGAGGCCTGGTTCGCTGGAACAGGCACTTGCTGCGGTCAAGGCAGAGTTGAAAGAGCGCCGGGAGACTCCCGACGAGGCCCTCCAGCTCGAGATCGAGACCTACCTCGCGCTCGGGAGCATAGGAGATGAGTCTTCTCCACCCCGATTCCGTCCGAAGCTGCACACCTTCTTTCATGGGGTCTATGACGTCTGGCTCTGCAGCAACCCGATGTGCCGGACTCTCGTGCCACAGGGCGGCGGGACTTGCACTCAATGCGGCAGCAAGGCGCTACCGGCCGCGCTGTGCAGGACGTGCGGGCAGGACTTCCTCAAGGTCACGTTCAGTGGCGATGACGACACGCTGCCGATCGGAACAGGGGACTTCTACAGCAACGAGGCCACAGGATTCCTCACCCACGAGATCCACGAGCTGCCTGCATCCAAGGATGAAGAAGAGGAAGAGGCACCGGAGGATCCGCCCAAGAAGGGACGATCCCGGCAGAGTCGAGAGGACAGGCTGGAGAAGATCCGCTTCTGCACCAAGTGCGGTCGCATCACGACGTCAGAGGCGCACGTCTGCCCCAACTGCGAGCAGAAGACGACCACGTATCTCCTGCATCGCGGCTCCCTCAATGCCTGTCCGGCTTGCGGCGACATCTACACGCGCGGCGACATCGTGACTCCACTCCGAACGGGAACGGCCTCGACGGTATCGACCCTGACGACGCACCACCTCGACCTGCTGGAGGGGCAGGATCGCAAAGTCCTCGTCTTCGCCGACAACCGTCAGGACGTGGCCCACCAGGCGGGGTACACGACGGACAAGCATCGCGTCTTCGCGTTACGGCACCTGGTCTCGAAGCTCGTGCGTGACGCTGGCCCTGACGGCAGACACCTGTCGGAGCTCCCGAACCTGCTGCTCGACGAGTACAAGAAGCTCAAGATCATCCCCGGCAAGCCGACCAAGCCGGAGGTGCAGAACTGGCTCGCTGCCCTGCAGTACGAGTGCGCAAACGAGTTCACGCGCTACACGCGGCAGAGGGCCTCGCTGGAGAACCTCGGCCTGATCGCCGTGAGTTACGAGTTCCTGGATGAGCTGTCCGACCAGCCCGCATTCAAGGCGGCACACGTCGCCGCCGGCATCTCGGCCGAGCAAGGACTGGTGCTGGCTCGGATCCTGCTGGACGTGATGCGCAAGAACCGCGCGGTCGCCTTCGACTTCTTCCAGGAGTTCCTGGACCCCGAGAAGCGGCGCTACCGGCTTCTCGAAGGATGCGGCATCCGCTTCCCGGACAGGGACCGCGCTCCGAAAGGCTTCGCGCTGGACCGGCCGGACCACATCCGGAAGGCGCGGGCAGGCAGCGTGCTCGGATTCTTTCAGGAGAACACGAAGGCGGGACAGCTCACGGCTATCCACAAGGTCTTCGCGCGCGTGCTCGGCGACAGAAACCTGGCTGCTGAGTTCATCCGGCGCCTGGTTCCGATCCTCGAAGAGCTGACGATACTCGTGCCGGTTTCGGCCTTTCCGATCCCGGTCAAGGAGCGCGTGGCATCGCTACGCATCCTCCAGATCAACCCGAAGGTCATCCACCTCGAGGGCCGGCCGTCGGGCTTCCGCTGCAACGCCTGCCAGGCATGGTGCGCCTTCGACAGTCCCACTTGTCCGACTCCCCGTTGCAGGACAGGTAGCCTGACGCCCGCGATTTCGGACCGGGACAACTACTACGTTCGCCTCTATGGGGACCGCGAGCCGCGGCGCCTGATCGTCTCGGAGCACAGCGCTCAGGTGTCCGGAGAAGACCGCGCCCGGAGAGAGACCGATTTCAAGGAAGGACGTCTCGATGCGCTGGTCTGCTCCCCGACTCTGGAACTGGGAGTGGACATCGGACCTCTGCTGACCGTGGTCCTGAGAAACGCGCCGCCCACTCCGGCCAACTACATCCAGCGGGTCGGCCGGGCGGGTCGCCGACTCCGCATCGGCTTCGTCTCCACCTTCTGCGCAGGGGGAGCGCATGACCGGCACGCGTTCGAGGATCCTCTGTGGCTGATCTCGGGGCGCTTCACTCCCCCGCGCCTGCGCCTGGACAACCCGCGTGTCGTCCACCGCCACCTGCACTCGTACTTGCTCGAGCACCTCGAAGCCGAGCTTCCGGCCCTGATGAAGGAACTCTTGGACGACGTGAAGACACCTACAAGGTGGATGCCGGAGGGCATCGCTGCACTTCGCCAGGAAATCGAAGGCCGGAAGGACGAGCTCGTCGGCAAGTTGACGCACCTATTCGATCTCGACCGTAGCCGGGGGAGAACGGCACGCTACACGCCGGAGGAGTGTCGGGAGCTCGTGGAGAACTTCGACAAGGACCTCACGGGAGTGCTCGAAAGCTGGTGGGCTCGTGTCCGGCAGCTCGACAAGGAACACCAGGAGTACTCGACGATCGGCTCACCTCGCCAGGATGAGCGCAAGGCGTCAGCACGCAAGCGGGCCTACTACGAGATCACGCAGGACCACGAGCGCGCCTACACGTTGAACTACCTGTCGACCCAGGGCTTGTTGCCCGCCTACCAGTTTCCGATCGACACCTTCAGCCTGGATCCAGGGGTTCAAGATACGAGCACCCTCTACCGTGCGGCAGCCATCGCGTTGGAGGAGTTCGCGCCGGGCAACTACGTCTACGCCAACGGCCACAAGCTGCGCTCGATCCGAGTCCTATTCGCGGGTGGACCGGGCAAGACATCGGCGGTGGAGGCACGCTCCGACGCTGAAACCTCGGGCAGGCTTCACTCCTTCCAGTTCTGCGAGAACTGCGACGAGGCCGTCGAAGCGAGCCGCAATTCCTGCGACCGGTGCGGCAGTCCGCTCGGGGAGGCAAAGGACTGCATCTTCGTCGAGGCCTTCGAAGCGGAGGAGAGCCTCCGCATTGGCAGCGACGAGGAGAGCCGCCAGCGAATCTTCTTCGGTCGCCGTGAGCACTTGATCGCCAAGCATGCGGCCGAGTGCCGCCTGCATGCGTATCCACTGGCTCCTGTCGAGCACCGTCGCCTGGCCTCGATGCTGGTAACGAACTGGGGGCCTACGGAGAAGCGCGGGCTTCCAAAGGGCTTCTGGCTCTGCCCCGACTGCGGAAGGCACCGCTCGGGAGACCCCGGCCGCGAGACGGACGATTCGCGCGGAAAGACGTGGGACTCCAACCACGCTCGGTACTGCTCCGGAGTGCCTCAGAACGTGATACTCGGATACAGGTGCCTAAGCGACTGCCTCGTCCTCTCGGTTCAGTCGCCAGAGGACGAAGCAGAGCGCTCGGGCAGGCGTATGTCCCCTACTCTCGCGACGCTGGCCGAGGCACTGACGATCGGAGCCAGCGACGTTCTCGAGCTGGAGCCCGGAGAGATCGCTTCCTTCCCGCGTCGCTCACCCGAGGGGTCGGTCGCTAGCGAAATAGTCTTCTACGAGACGGTCCCCGGTGGTGCTGGATACGTCGAGGAAATGGCCAGGCGACTGCCCGACGTAGCTCGGGCCGCCGCCGAGCGGCTCTACGGACACGACTGCCAGACGGCCTGCTACCTTTGCCTCAAGCGCTACCACAACCAGTTCTGGCATCCTTTCTTGGACAAAGGCCTGGTGCGAGACCTTCTCCGCAACCTTGCATCAATGGAGCCGACTGAGGGCACGCCAGCCGAGGCGGGCTCCGCTGCCCGGTCACTGGAACAGCAACTTCCTGGTGCCCGTCGAGAAGTTGAAAACTCTCGGCGGATACCCGGAACGCCAGGGCCACAGTCTCCGATCGAGTCTCTTCTCTTGGATGCGCTTCGTAGGCAGCCGGGATGTCCTGAACCCGAGGCCCAGTACGAGATCCACCGCGATGGGCGCTTGTTCACCGTGCCCGACTTCGCCTTCCCAACTGTGAAGATCGCGATCTTCTGCGATGGATACGCCTACCACGGCAACAAGGACACGCTTGCCCTCGATGCCAAGAAGCGGAACTGGATGCAGTCTCAAGGCTGGATCGTCCTCACGTACTGGGGACGCGCCATCACCCGTGACGCCGACGCTTGCGCACTTGAGATCCGTGCCGTAGTCGAAGCGCGCTCCCGGGCTTCTGCGCCCAAGGCGTAGTAGGCCGCATCGACGCCTCGCGTGACATCCGAATCAAGGCCTACTGCCCGATGCGCATCCGTGGCGCGATCCCCAAGCTGCCCCCCCTCGGCGGGACGATGCCAGGCGGCCCAACTACTAGTTCTGCACAGATTAGTAGTTCGCTGGTAGTTCGCCCTTCCCCGGGCGGGGATCGGTTGAGCGTTGAACCCGATCCGGGCGGTGTGGCGTCCTCGGGGTAGGTTCTGGCCTGCCCCATGACGACGCACGATCCCGAGGCTCTGCTGGCGCATCAGGCGTGGATGCGGCGCCTCGCGGCGGGGC
>Ga0172372_10007991_pt1 | contig 14113 bp, 9 predicted proteins | sample LakKiv5m_2_FD_114544 | JGI IMG/M metagenome (GOLD analysis project Ga0172372, IMG submission 114544) | Freshwater microbial communities from Kabuno Bay, South-Kivu, Congo - kab_092012_9.5m | ecosystem: Environmental > Aquatic > Freshwater > Lake | place: Democratic Republic of the Congo...
TCTGGAAGGCCGTCCGCTTTCCGTGGTGTTCCAGGTCGCGCAGGAAGACGGGCAGGAAGGCCGTCGATAACGCACCTTCCCCGAACAACTGCCGGGCCATGTTGGGCACCCGGAAGGCGGTCGTGAACGCGTCCATGACCGCGCCGTTGCCGAACTGCATGGCCATCACACCATCGCGGATCAGGCCGAGAATCCGGCTGCCCAGCGTCAGCAGTCCGACTCCGCGCGTCCGCTCCATGAGCGCCCGCCGCGCGGTTTCGTGCTGAGACTGATCTGATCTCTGGTCATCCATGATCCGCCGGTGCTGCCCGTTCTTTCTTCCCTGCTGCGTCTGAGGCATCGTGAGTGACGTTCGACGATCCGTCCGGGAGTCAGGCTGGATTCCCGGACGCAGCCGGGTTCCCCGGAAACAATCGGGCCGACGTTCGCCTGCGTACCAGGCACTCTCGCAGTTTGGCCTCGCTTTCGACAACAGACGAATGACGTGGAGAATCTGAAAACGCTCGCGAGCCGTGTTCCCTCGCTGACGGCAGGTCGGGCCGCTCGCGCGAATTCCGGTGATTCTCGGCGACCAGGGCACCTCGCAGGTGAATCTCGACCAGAAAGCCGCGCGACCGCGAGAGCGTCGAAACGTGGCCTGGCTCCGGCTACTCTGCCGACCGGTTTCAGGGCGACATGGATTCGCTCCGAATCGAAATCTGCGGTTCGAGACCGAACTGCCTGCGGAATATCAGACCGGGACGAGGCCACATTCATGAGCGTGTTTTTCGGCATTGATGTCGGGACCAGCGGGACGAAAACTCTGGCAATGCGCGAGGACGGCGCGATCCTCGCGAAGGAAACCGTCGAGTATCCGCTCTCCACTCCGAAGCCCGGCTGGTCGGAGCAGAATCCGGAACACTGGTGGCAGGCCACGATTCAAAGCGTGCGGTCGTGCCTGAGCAAAGGCGGCATTCAACCCGGCGATGTCAAAGGCATCGGCCTCAGCGGGCAGATGCACGGTTCCGTATTCCTCGACGCCAGCCATCAGGTCGTCCGCCCTGCGCTGCTGTGGAACGACCAGCGGACTCAAGCTGAATGCGACGAGATCGAAGCGAAAGCCGGTGGTCGCGCGGCTCTGATTCAGCTCGTGTCAAACCCGGCTCTGACCGGCTTCACCGCGCCGAAGATTCTCTGGCTGCGGAATCACGAACCGGCGAACTTTGAGCGCACGGTCAAAGTGCTGCTGCCGAAGGACTACGTTCGCTTCCGGCTGACCGGTGAGTTCGCCTCGGAGATGAGCGACGCTTCCGGCACGCTGCTGCTGGATGTGAAGAACCGCTGCTGGTCGCAGACGCTGCTCGACAAACTGCAGCTCAGCCGGTCACTGCTGCCGGACGTGTTTGAATCGGAAGTCGTCAGCGGCAAGCTGACGGCCTCTGTCGCGGAGCAACTGGGACTGCCGGCCGGTGTGCCCGTGGTTGGCGGCGGTGGCGATCAGGCGGCAGGAGCGGTTGGCAACGGCATCGTTCGCGCAGGTGTGATCTCGGCGACGATGGGCACCAGCGGCGTTGTGTTCGCGCACAGCGACCACATCCAGACCGATCCGCACGGTCGCGTGCATACGTTCTGTCATGCGGTGCATGGCCAGTGGCATGTCATGGGCTGCGTGCTGTCGGCCGGCGGCAGTCTGCAGTGGTATCGGAATCAGTTCGGTGAAATGGAAACGGCTCTGGCGAAGGGCCTGCAGACGGAAGCCTACGACCTGATGACGCAGGCCGCGGCAAAGGCTCCGGCCGGTTCCGAAGGCCTGTTCTTCCTGCCCTATCTGACGGGCGAACGAACTCCGCACTGCGATTCCAACGCGCGCGGCGCGTGGATCGGCCTGTCGCTGCGGCATGGCCGTCCGCATCTGATCCGTTCGGTCATCGAAGGCGCGACGTATGCCATGCGGGACTGCCTGGAAATCATCAAGGAGATGAACATTCCGGTTTCGGAAGTGAGGCTGTCCGGTGGCGGCGCGAAAAGCGGCTTCTGGCGACAGTTGCAGGCGGATATCTACGGTCAGGAAGTCTGCGTCACGAACTCGGACGAAGGCCCGGCGTATGGAGTCGCTCTGCTGGCCGCGACGGGAACCGGCGCGTATCGCACGATTGCCGAAGCCTGTGATGCGACCATTTCCGTGACGGCTCGAACGCCCGCCTGCGAGACCGCCAGAGCCGCCTACAACCGCGCGTATCCAATGTACGGCCAGCTTTACGGGAATCTGAAAGCCAGCTTCCCGGCGCTGGTCCAGCTCGCGCAGTCGTGAGGGATTCGTTCGGCTCTTACTTCTCGTGGTCATGAATGGGACGTTGACAAACTCGAAGCGCCAGCGAGTGCGTCCGGCGTATTGAACTCACTGGCTGGCGCTGCGTGCCTGTATGAGATGTCTCGCTGATGTCCGCGCACGGAATAAGTTCACCACGGAGACACAGAGGACACGGAGAAGGACGGACACGGAGAAGGACAAAGCAGGTTGCGGCCTGGCAGAATCTGCCAGCCGGTCGTTGGTTCCCTTCATCTCGAACAGTTCCAGCTGAAGGCCCCTGTTCCGTTCTTCTGTATTCCTCTCTGTGTTCTCCGTGCCTCTGTGGTGAGTTCCTGAATTCATCACAGAGACGCTGAGGACTCATGGAGTGGTCGAGCAACATGAGCCGGTTTCGCGGCGTTGAAGTGTGTGTTCCGGGTTTGTGTGATGAGTAATTTCTGCGGATTTGTGATCTGAGGATGCTGCTCTCCTGCGGAATGACGCCATGCCGAAGTTTTATGAAGGAGCGTTTGCACTGGCCGGGCTGATCGCCGCCTCGGGGCCGGTCATCATTCATCTGCTGAACCGACGGCGCTATCGAGTGGTGTCGTGGGCGGCGATGGATTTCCTCCGGCAGGCCATGCAGCGCAATCGCAAGGCCGTGCAGCTTCGCGATCTGATCATCCTGCTGCTGCGCTGTCTGGCCGTGGCGTTGTTCGGAGCCGGACTGGCCCGGCCGTTTCTGCAGGGAGCGTCTTCGGCCACGCTGCTGATCGGCCTGGTAACCCTGATGGCAGTTGTCGCGGCGGTTGTTTCGGCCGGCAGCGGCATCCTCGCCGAGGAACCTCACAAGCGGCGCGGAGCGTTTCTGATCACGGGCGTGACCGGGCTGGTCGCGGCGCTCAGCCTGCTCAGCATGTTCGCGGGAGCGGGTGACGCGGCCGGCGGCTTACTGGCCGGACGCCAGCCCGTGCATGCGGTGCTGATTCTCGATAACAGCATGAGCATGGGAGTGGAATCGCTCGAAGGTTCGCTGCTGGATCGAGCGAAAGTGAAAGCCGCCGAGTTCATCGACGCTCTGCCGTCCGGGAGTCAGATTCATCTGATTCCGCTGTGCAGTTCCGGCGAGAACGAAACGTCCAGCGTCTGGCGGAACAAGGCGGAAGCCCGTGCCGCTCTGGAACGCATCACACTCACCGATCGCACCGCTCGAGCCAGCTATGGACTGGAACAGGCGGCCGAAGCCTGTCGTCAGGTTCCGGAGCTGCCGTCCAAACGCATCGCCCTGCTGAGCGATCAGCAGGTCAGCCTCTGGTCGGCCGGAGTCAGTGAGTCGCTGCTGCAGGCGCTGCCCGATCTGCAGATCATGAAGCTGGCACCGCAGGATCCGGTGGAGAATGTCCGCATCGTTGATTTCCAGTTGCCGGACGGGGTCGCGGATACGGAGACGCCAGCCACGTTCACGGCCACGATTGAGAACTCGGGCAGTGCTTCTGTCGCCGGCGCGCAGGTCGTTCTGGCGATTGACGAAGTGGACGTTGCCACGCAGTCCATCGACCTTGAGCCCGGCCAGCTCCGGGAGATCGAGTTTCGTCAGCGGTTTGATGCCGTGACGGATACGGGAGCACTCGGCTCCGGAGCCGCATCTTCCACCAGTCTGACCGCCACTCTGACTGTGAAGGCCGATGCCGGCGCCGGTGACGATCTGCCGCGCGACAACAGCCGGCACCTCGTCGTTCCCGTCGTGGCTGGACTGCCGGTCGTGTTCATCGACCAGTTTGGAGAAGACGAGAACCTGGATCGGGGAGACGCGGGAGAAACTCTGCGACTGCGACGCCTGCTCGCGCCGCGCACTTCGACCGACGAAGAGGAGAACCGGCAACTGGTCCGCATCCGGCATGTCACAGTGGATCAGGTCAACGAAGAACTGCTGGCCGATGCGCGACTGGTCGTGATGGCCGGAGTCGAAGCGCCGGGCGAGGCGGTTTCGCTGCTGCGGCAGTATGTCGAACAGGGAGGGCCGCTGGTGATCGCGGCTGGCGCGGACTTCAACCCGGAAGCCTGGCAGACAGAAGCGTGGCTGGACGGAGCTGGAATTCTGCCCGCACCTCTGGAGTCCAGTCTGGTCGGCCAGCTTCCGGAAACCGCGACCGGACCGCTGGTACCGTTCTTCCTCGACTTCAATTCGCTGCAGCACAGCTTTTTTCTGATTGAAGGCGAATCGCGCGAAAGTCTTGAAGACCTCTATCGTCTGCCGATCTTCTTCCGCGCAGCCGGCTTTGATCTGTCGGAAGCGTCTCTGTCCGCACTGATCAAAGCGGAGACCGATCGGCTGACACGCGTACGTACCGAACTGAATCAACTCACGGCCGCAAATGGCGCGGACAGCGATTCCGGATCCGCTTCCGGATCCGCTGCACCGGCCGTCGTCGACGAAGATCGCCTGCGGGAATTGAAGCCGGAGTGGTTGCGGTGGGCTGGCGAGGAAGTCCGTGCCGCGCTGGATGAACTGCCGGTGGCGACACTGGCCGAACGATCGCGGCCGCTGGTGCTCGCTCGATACACCCAGGAAGGCCGCCCGTTTCTTCTCGAACGCCGGATTGGTGCCGGTCGGCTGCTGTTTGTGACCAGCGGACTCTATTCGAGCTGGAATACTCTGACCGGCACGAATGCCATCGTGGTCTTCGATCGCATGTTGAGGTCGCTGCTGAGGGAAACTCTGCCGGACCGCACATTCGACACCGGCGCGACGGTGAGCCTTCCGGCTCAGCGCGCCGCGCATCTGCGCTGGACCGTGACTCCGCCGGATGGTCAGACCGAAGCTCTGAGCATCGAAGCGCTCAGTGCCAGCCGTTCCGGATTGCGGGTTCGACGGACCAGCCTGCAGGGTTTGTATCAGGTGCAGGCCATCGAATCGGACGGGACGACGGAGCAGCAGCGATCCGTGACACCGCTGGCGTTCAACTGTCCGAGCGAAGAGTCAGATCTGGAGACGCTGGACGAAGACGCCTTCCGGCAGAAGATCGCTCAGCCTTCAATCCGGTGGCTGGAGGGCGATGAAGCCTTGAGCATCGAAGGGGCGCGTCTGCGCGGCCGGGATTTATGGAAGTGGATGATCGCCGCGACGCTGCTCTTTCTGCTGACCGAAATGGGCATGCTCGCCTGGCCGCATGTGAAACAGACCGAAGACTCAGGCCGAGTGAAACCATAAGAACTGGTTCATCGTGGCGTTCGCTGGCAGCTCGTTGCGGCCCTCAGGAATGGGAGCGCAATATCTTCCCGAAGTCATCACTAACCCGAAGCGTCAGCGAGAACGAAAGTCTTACGACCTGCGGCCCTCGCTGACGCTTCGAGTTAGTCCTTATTCTTCACGCGGTCAGGAATGAGGTTTCGATTGTTTGACCCGCAGCCGAAGGCGCAGGTGTCGAATGGCTGTCGAACGCCGGAAACACCTGCGCCTTCGGCTGCGGGTCAAACGAAGGCATCAGAGGTCACGAACATCTCACTGCGAGCCACACGAAGAATAAAACTCGAATCGGGAAGTAATTACCCACACGCTCCTTATCCATTGGTGATCCCCAGGAAGGATCCAGTGTCATTTCTCTGGATCGTACAAGCATGATCGAGTGACGCGGCGCGGGAGGCCGCGATCAGCCAGGCGAGCACTCCGGCTCCGAGCGGCGCGAGCCAGTCGTCCTTCATCCTGCCGGCTTCCTCATCATTGAAGGCCGCAGAACTCACCGCCCACAGACCGAGTCCCCACGCCGTCAAGTCGTTCATGGCGGTGATCTCCGCGTTCGAGAATTCCCCGTGCAGAGACGCTGCCAGATTGAAATCTCGAAGTCGTTCGACGGTCGTCGTTGTGACGCCGTGGGGCGGTGATGTTCCTGTGGCGTCCCCCATGATGCCGCTGTATCCGCCAACTCGACCGTCCTGAGTGACACATCCCGGCCAGGTAACCCCGATCACTCCGGGAGCGCTGGTGAGTTGTGCCACGAGGCCTTTCACACACTCGATGATTCCCGCCAGTTTGCCTCCCGCCGGAGTGGCAGTACCGATTGGTTCAACGAGTGCGAACCAGGACTTCGCTTCGGGATTCCAGCGAAAGACACCGGCCCGGATCTTGGACCGTCCGATGTCGATCCCCGTGATGTCAGGCTGCTCGTTCCGGCTCAACGCCTGTTTCAGGATGTCCCGAACGGGGATGACCAGCTCGCCGCCATTCACTCCGGAGCATTCCGTGAATGTGGCTTTGTAGAGATGCAGGATGGCGTGGCCTCCGAGGACATACATCCGATTGAACTGGTGCGCGAGCAGCAGAGAACCCGTTGCCTGATAGACCCGTGAGAAGATGCGTTCCGGAGAATCAAAGTCGGATGCATGGCCGAGAACTGCTCCGGCAGTGACGAGAGCATTCGCCGTGCTGGCGGCCAGCAACTGCCACTGCTCCGAATCATTGGCCCAGACGGGAACGGGGATCACGAAGGTGACTCGGCCGACGGTGAATTCCAGAGTCGAACGGCCTTCGACTTCCATCAGCAACTTGATGGCTGCCGACGGTGGCAGGAAATCATCGGTGTGACTGCCTGCGAGCTGATACCGCTGAATCGTCGCGGTCATGGACTGCGCGAATTCATCCATGCTCCGGAGTGTGCTCCGCGCATCGGGTGCGCTTCGCAGGCCGAGATCAAAGGCCAGCATCTCCGAAGTCAGTCGAGTGACGTTGACGCCATAACTGCGGCAGCGCTGCTGAATGCCATGCCAGACCAGTTCGCACTGAGGCGACTGTGAGAGATGTCCGGGGATCACGATCCGCTCGAACTGATCGAAGAGCCGTAACTGAAATGCCAGATCGACAATGTACTGCCCGGCTCGCCTCAGTCCGGTTTCGACGTGACTCCGCAGTGACGACAGACGAGGAACCCGATCCGGCCGGGGAACATCCTCAATCGAGTTCTCTGACAGCAGCCCCGCGACATCGTCGGCATTCCAGACCTCTTTTTCGCGGGACATCCGGCCGAGCGCCGTACGGATCGAATCATCGCTCAGCAGTGGAAGATACTGCTGAAGACCGAAGCGATCGGCGCACCCGATCATTTCCGCGATGCGCGTCGCCAGTCGCTTTAATCCCAGATACTGATTCACCACCTGCGGATAGTCGGGCGTCGCCGGTCCCAGCACGTTGATCGGAATCTTCCCGGCTTCGGACAGAATCCCGAGGGTGACTGTATCGCTGGGGACCACCGTCACATTCATGCCGGTGCCGGAGGCAATCACCAGCGTTCGGAGTGATGTGCCACCACCCTGACGTGCCATCTGTCGAAAACTGGATCCATCAGTCATGGGCTGGTTCCTTTCAAGGCCACCGGCACGAATGCGGCGGCGAGAGATTTAACGGAGACTGGTTGAAGCGGAATGAACTGCGGATGAGTGGCCGATGGTTTGTGGTGGTATCCGTCGCTCTCCGGAAGACGTGTCCTCAGGGAACGAACGGCGCTTCGAGGAAGAACTCGTTCAGCTCGACCACGCACGTGGCGATGGCAAAGGGACGGAAGTAGCTGTTCGTGCCGAAGATCACAGGTTCCGGCTGCCAGATCGGATTGCCATTGGCATCTCGTTTCACGTAGTCGGGCAGCGAGAACTCCAGAGCGTTCTGCCAGATGGCCGTACCGCAACTGCCGCCTTCTTCCACCAGCAGAGCGTGAGTCGCACCGGCATTCAGTTGCGCTTCGGCCAGCGCGGACACGGAACTGTGCTGGCTGATCAGAATCAGGTCTCCATTGTCCCGGACGCCGACCGATGACAGGTAATAACCATCCTGTGTCTGCAGTCCGCGTCGAGTTGCTTCCTGAAGAATGCGTGCCCCGGTTATCTCCGCCGATTCGCCGGTAAGAAGATACTGCTGCAGGTCCGGAAGGTCGGGTTTGCCACCCGAACGCGGGTTGATGCGAAACTCGTGACGGAGATCGCTCTGACAACCGACGCGGCGTTCCAGCGGCGTTATCCGGCTGTTCTCAACCAGCGGAGTGGCAACGATTGCGAATTCCACTTCACTGGAGTCGCCTGCGATCACAAGTTGATCTGACTGGATTGTTGCCAGACCTCCGCGGAGACGACCCGGTTCTGAAGTCCTGGCATACAGCGCCGCATACTGACGTTTCTCCAGTGGCTCGATCGGGCGGCAAAGATGTGACGGATGCTGATCCCGCTGCCAGATGAACTTGAAGAGATTCTGGTAGGAGTCGCGGAGGCCAAAAGTCAGAACGGTCCGGGCACTGCTGTTGAGATGCGGTCGCATGTGATCGGCATACGCGGGCTTGCTGCCGACGCATTCAGGAACCAGCCAGACCGGATCGGTGGTCAACGTCTTCAACTTGCGCAACAGAACATCGACAGTCTGCTGAAACTCGGTGGGCCGCAGGCGGTCCAGTCCCCAGCCGGCTTCCCGAAGGGCCGCCTCCAGCCTCTCCCGGTCCAGGCTCGCCCACTGATTGCATTGATTCAAGCGGCTGGCGTAAGGACAACTCAGCGACAGGCGGGCGACCATCGCCTGAGGCACAATGATTCGCGATGTCAGTTGAATTTCGACGGGCATGTCAGCCTTCCTTTCGATAGAGACTCGATCAGCGCGCTGTGAACCAGCCTGTCGGCGACAGTTTCTGGTTCCAGACTGATGCGGTTTATCGACCAGTTGCGGCGGGATGTCGCGAGACAGTTCTGCGACAGCCGTGAGACAGAAGTGTGACAGTGCCTGTCACCGGGACAGCGATGGAGAAGTGAATGAACATCCGGAGCCACACGGATACGGTGTTGTGTGATTCCGATCTCGTGCGCGGTCTGCTGCAGGAGCGTCGCCTGAGTCAGGTCGAACTGGCGCGGCTCGCCTTTGCCGTGACCGCACGCAAACCTCTGGACAAGGTGACCAGGGAAGACGCTGAAAGCATGCGCCGCACGGTCCTGCGACTTCTTCAGGGACATCGCATTCACCGCGACACGGCACAACTCTTCGCGCAGGTGCTGGCCGTTCCCGTTCGTCGCCTGGTGCTGCCCGATCTTCAGGGCGGCGATTCCATTCATGAACTGCTCAGCCTGATGGAAGACCATGACCGGCACGGTGAGTTTGAACGAGCCTGCGAACTGGGTGAGCGATGGCGCGAGTTCTTTCCGGAAACATCATCGGATCGCGGGGCGATCTGCGTGATGCTGGCCACAGTCTACGACCACGCGCAGCAGTGGGATCGAGCCATCGAGCGGCTCAATGAATGGCTGGACCAGCCGCATTCCATCATCGACGAAACCATTCTCCGAGGACGCTATCAACGCGCCGTTGTCCGCCGGACCCGGCTGGAAGACATCCTGAATCGCACGATGCGCAAGTTGCCGGCCGTGAGGTTGCGCGCGTTGATTCAGCCGATCAAAGAAGATCTGCTCTACGTCCAGAGCCGCTCCGGAACCAGCATGCAGATCAGCGTCAGCCATCAACTGGCAGTGCTGCAGCTACTCTCCGGACAATTCCAGAAGGCATTGCAGAGCTTCACGGAGTGTCTGCGGCAGCGGCAGGAACGGCAGACTGCTCCGGAAGAGCGGGATGGTCACCGCATCGCCTACGAATACCGCCGTATCGCACAATGCCAGGCGTTCCTGGGAGTGTCTCCGGCAGAAGCTCTGAACGAGGCCACGAGAATTGCTGAGGAAACTCAGCACCTGCGCCTTCTCCAGGAGATTGAGCGCGACCGGCACGCCTGGCAGCAACTCAATCCGAACCAGGCGGCCAGTTGCTGACCCGGATGATTCATGGTGCTTTGCAGCGTTGAAGATACGTCCCGGTTACACGACCGGAAGCTCGAACGCCAGTCCGTGAATCTGCTGACGTGTCACGATATGCCCCAGCAGAGTGGTAGTACTCACATCGTGGATGTCAATTTCCACCAGCGACCCCGCCAGTCGCGGATTGCCATCGAAGACGACGATCCGGTCGCAGTCCGTGCGTCCCACCAGTTGCGTCTTCAGAGTCGCGGGATCGGCCGGAGGTTCTTCGTGATCGTGGTCGTGGTCATGCTGCCGGTGACGCTCTTTGATGGCGGCTTTGCTCGGTCCTTCACAGAGCACTTCCACCGTGCGGCCGATGAACTCGGCGTTGTCCTCTTCGCTGATCTCATTCTGCAAAGCCAGCATCTCGTTATTGCGCCGTCGCTTCACATCTTCCGGCACATCGTCCGGATACAGGTCGTCCGCCTTTGTGCCGGGACGCGGGCTGTACTTGAAGATGAAGCTGTTCTTGAACCGGCATTCGCGGATCAGATCCATGCTCTTCTGATACGACTCTTCGGACTCGCCGCAGAAGCCGACGATGAAATCGCTGGAGACCGCGCAGCCGGGAATGGTCTCACGGATGCGCTGCATCATGTCCCGGTAATCCGCCACCGTGTAACCGCGCTTCATGCGTTTCAGCACGTCATCGCAACCCGACTGCAGCGGCACATGCAGGTAACGGCAGACTTTCGGCAGATCGCGGACCGCCTGCAGCAGGTCGTCGGTCATATCCTTCGGGAAGCTGGTGACGAACTTGATCCGGTCGATGCCAGACGTGTCGTGGATCAGTTCCAGCAGGTCGGACAGGCGATACAGGCGACCGTTCTCGGTATGCCGGTAGCTGTTGACCGTCTGGCCCAGCAGAGTCACTTCTTTGACTCCCTGTGAAGCGAGCGTGCGGACTTCCTGCAGGATGTGAGACGGCGGACGCGACTGTTCCGGCCCGCGCGTCATCGGCACAACGCAGTAGGTACAGAACTTGTCGCAGCCGATCATGATGCGGACGAAGGCCTGCCACGGCGACGGCCGCATCTCCGGATCGCGGAGAGGGTCGTAGCTTTCAAAGCTGGTGGCCACTTCTTCGCGCGATCCTTCGCGCCGGTCGAGGCTGACCGCGATGCGTTTCTGCCGGTCCTGACGCGCGGCATCCAGCAGGCCCGGAATTTCCGCCAGTTGCCCCGTCCCGACAATCACATCGACATGCGGCGCACGCTCAAAAATCCGTTCCTGATCTTTCTGAGCCATACAGCCCATGACGCCAATGACCAGGCCGGGGCGTTTGCGCTTGGCAAATTTCAGCCGCCCCAGTTGACTGTAGATCTTGTGTTCGGCGTGTTCGCGCACACTGCAGGTGTTGAAGAGGATGGTATCCGCCGCATGCATGTCATCGGTCAGTTCCATCTGCTGCTGGCGCAGGGCCGCGACCACCAGTTCGCTGTCCAGCAGGTTCATCTGGCAGCCAACGGTTTCAATGTAGAGCTTGCGATTGTGAGTGGTCTCGGACATCGGGCGGCGGACTCCTGACGGGAATCGCTTTCAAAGATCAATCACGGGCGACGTGCCAGAGACGGAGCGGGACTGGATTCTTCGTCTGCTTCCAGCGACGCGGTCTGGACCTGCTCCTGCAGCCTCTTCAATTCCTCGGTGACAGCGACCTGTTCGAATTCCTGACGGTAGTTCGTGACGAGCTGCACGAAGGAACGCAGTGCCAGAACAGCCGCTCCGACGTACAGAAGAATCTGCCAGACCGTCATGGTTACCTCCGTGTCCCCTGGTCGAATCCATCACCTCGTCGCCGCAGCATCACCTCAAAGACCGGTCATCATCAACCTGAAAATAAAACGGCCGGGAGATTGACCCGGCCGTGTCCAGTCCGCGCGATCTCCGGAATCAATCCCGGACGCGCTCAACGTACTCGCCGGTTCGTGTATCGACTTTGATTCGCGCGCCTTGATCCACGAAGGCCGGAACCTGCACGATCGCGCCCGTCTGGACCGTCGCCGGTTTGGTGAAGTTGGTAGCCGTGTTGCCGCGAGCGGAAGGTTCAGTATAGGTCACTTCCACGATCACGTGCGGAGGCGGTTCCATATCGATGACCTGATCGTTCCAGAACACCAGGTCCACAGTCATGCCGTCCATCAGGAACTTCGCCTTTTCCTCGCAGGCGGACTCCGGAACGGTGTACTGCTCGAACGAGCTGTTATCCATGAAGATATAGCCGTTGGCGTCCTTGTAGAGGTACTGCCCGTCAGACTTCCGGATATCGGCCGATTCCAGGCTGTCTCCGCTGCGGTAAGTCCGGTCCAGAATGCTGCCCTTGAGCAGATTCCTCAGACGCAGTTTGTAGAGCGCCTGTCCCTTACCGGGCTTTACGAAGTTGCATTCCAGCATGTCGTACGGTTCGCCTTCAATCAGGACTTTCAGGCCCTTGCGCCATTCGCCGGCAATGATCTGTGGCATTCGAACTGACTTCCTCTACCGCTGTGAAGAAACGTGAAGACTGCGACCGCCGCTGGCTCCGCCGGGCCGCAGTTCAATGGGAACGGTCCGGAACGCTGGTGTCGCCCCGGATTGACGCCGGGAAACGAGCGGGAAAAATAACAACGCCTTCGCTCACTGCAAACCCGAGGCGCCAGTCGCTGGAGGACGGTCGAGCCGGAGAACGGAAGATCTGGAATGCCCGGCGCCGTTCCCACCCGTGCGCAATTCCACTTCAGTCCTCCAGACAGACAGTTTCACAGTGAAACCCGACGCTCCGGCAGCCTCCGACTGGCATCAATCACTCGCGCGTGCCATTCGCGATCCGGCGGAACTGCTGCGCCGGCTCGGTCTCTCCGAATCGCCGGAATTGTCCCTCATTCCGCAACAGATCCCCTTCCCACTGCTGGTTCCGGAGAGTTTTCTGGCCCGGATGCGCCCCGGTGACAGAGTGGATCCGCTGCTCCTTCAAGTCCTGCCGACATCTCTGGAACTGTCAGACGCAGAAGGCTTTACCAGTGATCCCGTGAACGATCTGGAGTTTCGCAAAGCGCCGGGGCTGCTTCAGAAGTACGACGGACGAGCGTTGCTGATCGCAACCGGCAGCTGCGCCGTGCATTGCCGCTACTGCTTCCGTCGCAACTATCCTTATACCGCAGAGCCTCACCGCCTGGACGACTGGGTTCCGGCCCTCGAGATTCTGCGGAAGGACTCTTCCATCCGCGAGGTTCTACTGAGCGGCGGTGATCCGTTAATGCTGACCGACCAGCGTCTGGGCGACCTGATTCGTCACCTGGAAGATATTCCACATCTGCGAAGACTCCGCATTCATTCGCGCCTGCCGATTGTTCTGCCTGATCGGGTCACGCCGGAATTGCTGGATATTCTGACGGGCACGCGGCTCAACGTCGTGATGGTCGTTCACTCCAACCATGCGGCCGAACTTGCTGGAGACTGCGCGGCAGCCATCCAGCGACTGACCTCCGGACTGTCTGGAATGGTCCTGAATCAGGCGGTCCTGCTGCGCGGCGTGAACGACTCCGTTGAGGCGTTGTGCGCGCTGTCCGAGCGGCTGATTGAACTCCGGGTGATCCCCTATTACCTGCACCAGCTCGATCGAGTCTCCGGAACGGCGCATTACGAAGTGTCGCTGGAGACCGGCCGACGGCTGGTTGCGGAACTGCGACGCCGTCTGCCTGGATATGCCGTTCCGCGTTACGTTCGCGAGGTCGCCGGAGAACTCCACAAAACGGTCATTGATTAGCATCGCTATAATCGGCCGCTTCGATCCTCTCGTTATCAACGACAACCTGCGCTTCATCCTTCACGCCGTCACCTGCGCTGAGACTGTCACAGATCGCAATACGCTCTTCTCCGCGGCGCAACCGTGAATTCCCGGCGACTTGATGTGAATTGCATCGAGTGGGAATGTGTGGAAAGTCCGGGTGGCAGCCGCCCTGCCGGAGGTGCCGGTTCGCTCTGTGCCGACCGTGCCGAATGTGTGCCGTCAGTCCAGGTGCAATGTGTGAAAGCGCCAGAGACGGCACGACGCAA
>Ga0172372_10007992_pt1 | contig 14110 bp, 12 predicted proteins | sample LakKiv5m_2_FD_114544 | JGI IMG/M metagenome (GOLD analysis project Ga0172372, IMG submission 114544) | Freshwater microbial communities from Kabuno Bay, South-Kivu, Congo - kab_092012_9.5m | ecosystem: Environmental > Aquatic > Freshwater > Lake | place: Democratic Republic of the Congo...
GTGATCGAGGTAGTCCTGCACCGTCCAGTCGAGCGCGTAGGTGCCCCACCGGCTGGACGCGTACAGGGGATCGTTGGGCCCGGGATCCCCGCCGGTCCAATGGTAGCCGTAGCCCATGATGAACAGGCCCTCGGACGCCGCGGCGAGCCGCTCGTAGTCGAAGGCCCGGCTCCAGTCCACGGCGGGCGTGGCGAGGTACACGTCCCCCACCGCGGCGGCGAGCTCCTCCACGAAGAGCGAGAACTCGTCGCGCAGGTCGGCGTCGAGACCCTCGAAGTCCACGTTCACGCCGTCGGCGCCGTAGGCGGCGACCTGGTCGGCGAGGTTCCGCACGAGCGCGGTGCGCCGAGAGGACGAGGGCAGGATGGCGTCGTGCTCGGAGTCGTAGAACGAGGTGACGCAGAGGTGGACCCGGACCCCGTGGGCGTGGGCCACCGGCACCACCTCGGGGGCCACCCCGGTCCAGTTCCCGAGGGAGGTGAGGCCCCCGTCCCCGTCCACCCCGACCGAGAACACGGCGAGGTGGGTGAGGCGGTCCCAGTCCTGGTCCATCGCGTCCTCCCAGTAGGGCGCGTAGCCATAGACGACGGCGCGCGCCGAGGCGGGCGGAGGAGCGGCGGGGGCGGGCGGCGCCGCGGAGAGCGGCGCGACCGGCAGGTGTGCGTGGGCCGCGGCGTCCACCGCGTGCGGACCGAGAGAACCGGGCATGGCTTCGGCTTATCCCGGAGCCCCTCCGTCCGATGGGGGGACCCATGCGCCGCATCGCGTACGTCCTCCATCAGTACCCGCTCGCCTCCGACGCCTCCGTCCACGCCGAGCTCGTCGCCCTCCGGGAGCTCGGCGCCGACGTGGCCGTGGTCGCGCTCGCCCCCGGGGACCGCCGACACCGCTTCGGCCCCGGCCCGGCCGGCGTGCCGCTCCCCAACCGCTGGGACGGCGAGCCGGATCACCTCCTCCCCACCCTGGCCGAGTTCGACCACCTCCACACCCACCACGCCGGCGTCGGCGCGCGCGCGCTCACTCCCCTCGCCGCCCGGGTGGGCCGCCCCTGGTCGGTGACCTGCCGCGGGAGCGACCTCTTCCACGCCGACACGCGCGTGCACCCCGGAGCCTGGCGGGAGCTCGCGTCCGCCGGCGCCACCGTGGTGGCCGGGTGCCGCTCCCACCGGGACGCGGTGGTGGGCCACGGGGTGGATCCCGCCAGGGTGCGGTTGATTCCCCACGCCGCGCGCCTGGCCGAGCTGCTCGCCGAGGCCCCTCCTCCCCCCACCGCCTGCCGCAAGCTCCTGGCCGTCCGCCGACCCGCGGGAGAGGACGGCCTCCCCACCCTGGTCGAGGCCTGGCGCCGCGCCCGCGTCCGCGTCCCCGCGCTCGAGCTCGAGATCATCGGCGGAGAGGGGCTCGTGGACCCGGCGCCGGCGGGGCTCCGGCTCTCCCCCGACCGGGCACCCGCCGAGACGAGGCGCGCCATCGCCGCGGCGGACCTGGTGGTAGCCCCGGCGCAGGGCGCCCGCGATGCCCGCCCCGACGAGCTCACCGCCCTCCTGATCGAGGCCGGGGCGCTGCGCCGGCCGGTCATCGGGCCGGACCTGCCCGGCGTATCGGACCTGGTCCTGGACGGGGTGAACGGCTTCCTCGTCCAACCCGGCGACGTGGACGCCCTCGCCGACACCCTGGTGCGTCTCGCCGACCGCCCGGGCGAGCTGACCCGCCTGGGCGCGGCCGGGCCGTCCTCCGCCGCCCCCCACGAAGCCCGGCTCGTCGCCGGGCGACTCCTCCGCGAGGCCTTCGCCGCATGAACGTGCTCCTCCTCGACGCCTCCGACCCTGCCGAGACCGCCAGCACCGGGGTCCTCGCCGGCCTCCTCGCAGGGCTCCGCGCGCGTCTGCCCGCCCGCTTCACCGTCGCCGCCCGGGACCCGGCCGGCGCGGCGCTCGCCTACGGCCTCCCGGCCGTCGCCTCGGACGACGTGGTCGAGCTGGCCGCGGCCATCGGCGACGCCGACCTGGTGGTGTGCGGCGGGGCCCACTTCACCGACGGCGAGGCCTCGGACCTCCACCCCCGCCTGGCCACGCTCCACGTCGCCGCCCGGCTGGGCCGACCGGTGGTCCTCTACGGCGTCACCGTGGGCCCCATCCGCTCCGCGCTCGGCCGCACCGCGACCCGCAACGCGCTGGACGGCTGCGCCTGGATCCTCGCCGCCGACCGCGACTCGGTCGAAGCGCTGCACCACCTGGGGGTGCGCGCGCCGGTGGATCTCGGCGCCGGCGGGCCGCTCCTCGGCGAGGAGCCCGCGTCCTCGGGCCCGGCGGCGGGCGCCGTCCTGGGCGTGAGCCTCCCCCGCGGGACCGACCACGGCGGGGCGGAGGAATCGGAGGCGGCGCTGGTCGAGGCGCTCGACGCCTGGCACCAGCTCTGCGGGGGGACGGTCTGGTTCCTGTCCGACCCCACCCCCGCGGGTGCGGGCGCTCCGGACGGGGGCGACGCGGCCCGTCGGATCGCGGCGCGGATCCACGGGCCATCGGCGGTCCACGCCGGGGACGCGGACCCGGCGGCGTTTCGCGACCAGATGGCCCGGTGCGAGCTCGTGCTCTGCGCCGAGCTCTCCCCCCTCCTCCAGACCATCGATGCGCAGGTCCCGGTCCTTTCCCTCGGCCACCACCCGACCACGGCCGACTGGCTGGCCCGGGTGGGCCTGCCCGGCGCGACCGTCGCCCCGGATGCGCGCGCGTGCCTCGCTGAGCGCATCATCGACGCCTGGCACGACCGGCGCGCCTCCCGCGCGGCGCTGGCGGCTCGGCTCCCCGCGCTGCGCGAGCTCGCCGAGCTCCAGCTGGACCACCTGGCGGCCACCGCCACCGGGCTCCTCCCCGTCGCGCCCCGCCCGCCCCGCGCCGAGCTCGGGTCCGGCTGGGAGCGGGAGAGCTGGAACCACGACCGCCCCCACCGCGCGCTCCGGGTGATCGCGGACCTGGCCCGTGGATTCGCCCCCGGGCCCGTCCTGGACCTCGGCTCGTCCACCGGACGGCTGGGCCACATGCTCGGCCCGGCCTGGGACTACACCGGGTGGGACATCGCGGCCTCGGTCGCCTCGGAGCGCCGGGGGTTCCGGGTCCTCACCGCCGACGTCGACACCGAGTGGCCCCTGCCGCAGGAGGCCCGCTACAGCCTGGTCATCGCCTCGGGGGTGCTCGAGCACGTCGAGGGGATGGGCACGGTCCTCGACCGGGTCCGGGAGCGGCTCCGCCCCGACGGCGTGGCGCTCCTGACCCTCACCAACCTCGCGCACTTCGCGCGCGGGGTCGGGCACGACACGCGACACCCCGGCTGGCGCTTCGAGCTTCGCCCGGACGACTGGCTCCTGGCGTTGCGCGAGCGAGGCCTGGAGCCGATCCGCGTGATCCCCACCACGGTGGGCTACGGCCCCCCGCCCGACCCCACCGACGAGGAGCCGACCGACCTGGAACGAGACGGACAGGGGGCGCCCGGCCTCGCGCGCGCGCTCCGGCTCGGCCACGAACTGATCGCCGTGTGCCGCCGGAGCGAGCCGCGCCTGGGCGGGGACGCGATCGAGGCCCGGCTGGCACGGGGCGACACCAGGGGAGCGATCCGGATCGCCACCCGACGCGCCCGGTCCCACCCCTGGGCGGCCCGGGCCTGGGCCGATCTCGGGGTCGCGCTGTTCCGCGCCGGCCGGCGCGAGGCCGCCGCGGACGCGCTCCTCCGTGCCGCGGCGCTCGACCCGGCCCATCCCGGGATCCGGGACGACCTGGCCGCGCTCGGGCTGCGCATCCAGCTCTCCGACCCGGAGAGCGCCGTGCTCCACGACCCGGAGGACGCCGACGCCTGGGAAGGGCTCCGCGCCCAGCTCGAGGCGGAGGGGCTCTTCCACGCCGCCGCCACGGTGGGTGCGCTCGCACGGGCACCCCTGCGCCGGGTGGCCTGACCGGCGTCGGCGCGGTGCCGGTTAGCTTCGAGGTGTGCTGCTCGCCTTCCCGCTCGCCGTCGCGGCGCCGCTCTCCTTCGACCTCGAGAGCTCCGCCCTCCGCTTCACCGTGGAGGCCAGCCCGACGGCGGTGAAGGGGCGCGCCACGCGCTTCTCGGGCGAGTTCGATCCGGTGGCCGAACGCGGCAGCCTCGTGGTGGAAGTGGCGGGGCTGACCACCGGGCTCGGCCCCCGGGACCAGCGCATGCTGCACACCGCGCTCGAGCTGGCCCGCTTCCCCACCCTCGCCTTCACCCTCTCCAGGGTGGACGGGGTGGTCCCCGACGCCGGCGAGGGCTCGGTCACCCTGGTCGGGCGGCTGCAGATCCGCGACATGGACCAGGAGCTGCGCATCCCGGTCACCACGAGCTGGGAGGGGTCGCGGCTGCGGTTGCGGGGGGCGGTCGACCTGAAGTGGGCCGACTTCGGGGTCCCCGATCCGTCGGTGCGGGTGTCCGCCGTCGGCCCGGGGATGGTGGTGGACTTCGACGTGGTGGCCGTTCCCGAGGCCGACCCGGGATAAGCGCGGACGATGCTCCCCCCCCTCGCGACCCTGCACCTCGCGGTGGACGGCCCCGTCGGCCACCTCACCCTCGACCACGGCAAGGCCAACGAGATGGGCCGGGCCCAGCTGGACGACCTCGCCCAGCTCTGCGCCTGGCTGGAGGGGGGTCCGGTGGCCGCCCTCATCACCACCTCGGTCCGCGTGTCCTCCAAGGGCACCCCCATCTTCATCGCCGGGGCGAACGTCACCGAGCGCATCGGCTGGTCGGACGACCAGATCCGCGCCCACGTCCGGCTGCAGCGGGCCACCCTCGGTCGGCTGCGGCGCGCCCCGGTCTTCCACATCGCGGTGGTGGACGGGGTGGCGCTCGGTTGGGGCACCGAGTTCCTCCTCGCCTGCGACTACCGCATCGCCACGCCCGGGGCGCGGCTCGGCCTGCCCGAGACGGGGCTCGGCATCCTGCCCGGCGCCGGGGGCAGCTCGGAGCTGCCCGACCGCATCGGGGTGAACCAGGCGCTCCGGCTGGGCATGACGGGCGAGCAGATCAACGGCGCCGAGGCCCTCCGCATCGGCCTCGTGGACGAGCTCTGCGCCAGCCGCGACGAGGCCTTCGACCGCGCCCGGGGCCTGGCCGGTCGCGCCGCCACGCGCTCCCCGACCGCGATCGCGGCCTACAAGGCCGCCGTCCTCGCCGCGGCCGGGCTCGCGGCCGACGCCCGCGCCGAGGTCGAGGCACGCGCCTACGAACACTGCGTGGCCAGCGGGGACGCCGCCATCGGCCGCGCCAGCTTCGCGGCGGCCACCGAGGGCCGGCCCGTCGAGTGGGGGGCCTACCGCCCATGGTCCCCCTGATCCTCCTCTTCGCCTGCGGCCCGGAGGCCACCGGCCTGGCGCGCTGCGACGCGATGAAGGCGTCGACCGAGCGCGAGGAGTGTCGGTACGCCGAGATCGTGAAGCTCGGCACGGGCCCCGAGCTCACCGCGGCGCTGGCCGGGTACGACCCCGCCACCCGCGACCTGCTGCTGGTGCGGGTGGTGATGAACCAGCCCGACCAGTCGGCGGTGCTCTGCGCGCAGGTCACCACCGAGTTCGGCCGCCAGCGCTGCGAGCAGATCCAGGGGCGGCCCCACCTGCGCGGGGGGCCGTGATCCGGGCGCTCGTCGCCGCCGGGCTCCTGGTCGCCCTCGGCTGCGCCGGGCTGCCGCTGGGCGAGCCGGAGCCGGAGCGGGCACCGACGCTGCTCCCGACGGGAAGCGCGCGCGACATGCTCGCCGCCTGCGAGGCCGAGCCCATCCCCGAGCTGGCCTGGGGATGCCGGATCGAGGCCGCCGCCGCAGCGGGACGGGAAGGGGACGGGGGACTCGCCGACCAGATCTGCCGGCCCCTCCAGCATCCCGTGTGGAAGGACGAGTGCCACTTCCGCGCCGGCGAGGAGCTGGGCCGCGCCGGCCACACCGCCCAGTCCCTCGATCAGTGCGGGCAGTCCGCCAAGTACGGCCGCTTCTGCCTGACCCACGCCGGTTGGGGCATGCCCCCCGACACCACCCGGGACGCCCAGCAGTGGGTGACGCACGCGCAGACGGCGCTGCCCGAGCCGCTCCAGGACGAAGCCGCCGACATCCTGCGCGCGCGCTGGTGGTTCAACCGGTACGTGGGCACCGGCCGTGCCGATCCGCTCGCCGCCCAGACCGCCCTCCCCGAGGAGGCGGCGCACGCGCGCGGGGCCTGGGCCATCGAGGTGATGCGGCTCACCGGCGGGGACATCAAGCTCGCGCGGGCCGTGTGGGCGGGCACGGTCGGTCCCCCGCGAGGGGAGGCGCTCCCGGTCGAGCGCCGCGTGGGCCGCTACGACATCGGCCTTCCGATCCCCGGCGAACAGGCCCTGCCGCGGGTGCGCACCTTCGCCGACGCACGCCGGCTGGTGGGCCAATCGGTGGACGAAGACCTCACCATCGCCTTCCTGGAGGCGATCTACTTCAACGGGACCCCATCGGGCGACGCCTTCCGGCCCTGGCTGGACGACCCCCTCCCGCGGGTGCGCTACACCGCGTTCCACTACTTCCGCATCCTGCCCTCCACCGGAGTGGAGGACGCGCTCCGGCGCCACGCCGACGACCGCGACCCGGTCGTGCGCGCGCACGTCGCCGACGCGCTCGCCTACCGCACCTGGGAGGGGAAGGGCGCTACCGGGGGGACCAGGTCAGCCCCGCCATGACGCTCCCGCCCACGCCCTCCAGCACCTCGTCGCCCTGGCCGAAGGCCGCGACGTAGTCGGCCTCCCCGAGGACGAGGAGGCTCAACTGGTCGGTGAGCTGGGGGCGCCAGGTGGCGCCCAGCCCCAGGTCCAGGAAGGGGTAGACCTGCCCCTCCACCAGCGTGCCCGAGACGCCCACCCCCAGGTAGGGCCGCACCGTCTCCACGACCGCGTAGGAGCCCACCACGCCGAGCTGCCCGCCCGCCCAGGGTGGGCCCGCGTCGTCGAACACCGCCGCCGAGCCGCCCGCGTTCACCGCGAGGGCGAAGGGCTCCCCGTCCCGCCCGAGCAGCTGGGCGCGCACGTCCGCCCGCGGCAGGGCGCCCCCGCCGAACATGGACACCGCCGCGTCCACGCCCACGCCCTTCCCGAGCCCGACGGAGACGCGCGCCGTCTCCACGTCGGCGTCCTCCACCTCGGGGAAGTCCGCCGCGGGGATCATCCCCCCCACACCCACCCCGAGCTCCACCCCGCCGCCGGCGGGGACGAGCGCGTCCTGGTGGAACCCGAGGGTGGTCGGCGCGATGCAAGCGGCGAGGAGGAGGAACATGGCGTCTCCGAGGCGTGCCCGGCCGATGAGTGTGGCCGCCCGGCCCGACCCTTCACGCGGCCTTGAAGACCATCGCCCAGGAGTTCATGCAGTAGCGCTTGCCCGTGGGGGCCGGGCCGTCGTCGAACACGTGCCCGAGGTGCCCGGCGCAGCGCGCACACACCACCTCCTCGCGCACCATGCCCAGGGTGACGTCGCGGTGGATGGCGACGCGGTCGGCGGCCACCGGACGGGTGAAGCTCGGCCAGCCGGTCCCGGACTCGAACTTGTCGGCCGCGTCGAAGAGCCGCAGGCCGCACCCCCCGCACAGGTAGCGGCCGGCGGCGTGGTTGTCCCAGTAGGGGCCGGTGAAGGCGCGCTCGGTGCCGGCGCGGCGCAGGATCCGGTAGGCCTCCGGGGCGAGGAGGGCCTGCCAGTCGGCGTCGGAGCGGACCAGCGCGGTGACGGTGGGGGGGTCCTCGGGGAGGTCGCGCACCCCCGGACCGGTCGGCCCGGCGGCGGCCGCTCCGGCGGAGACCTCACGGGAGGGGAGGCCGCACGCGGCGAGGGCCAGGAGCGAGAGGCTGAAGTGGCGGCGGGTCATGGCGGGCATACGAGCAGGATGCCGCCCGGGGTCGGCGGTTTCGTCACGGTCGGTCGCGTCAGGAGCCGCCCAGGAGCCAGACCACGGTGTTCTTGAACACGATCTCCAGTTGGGCGGTGGCGTCGGCCCCGACGGCCCCCTCGTTGCAGGTGAGCAGGCTCGCGAGCACCGTGGCGCTGCGCGCCCCGGTGGTGCCGTCTTCCCAGACCAGCCACCACGGGTAGGTGCCGGAGTGGGTGCCCAGCACCACCTCGCCGCTCCCGAGGGTGGAGGTGCGATCCATGTCCCAGTTGTAGAGGAAGCCGCGCGGGGTCCCCCACGCGCCGAGGTAGGCCGGGTGCGTGGAGGTGCTGTCCACCGTGGCGGTGGACGAGTAGCTGCCGTTGTCGGCGGCGTTTCGCAGCCGCACCAGCTCCTCCACCCCGGTGACGAGGTCCATGCGGTAGGCCGAGTCGTCGTCGAAGAAGAAGGTGGAGGTGCCCCGGTTCCGGGCGGCGCGGAAGCCGTCCACCATGTCCTGGTTGTAGCTCTCCCACGACCGGCCGCACTTGGCGAAGAGCGCGAGGTCGTAGCCGATCACCGAGGCCTCGTCCTCGCCGGTGCTGCCGTCCTCGTCGATCTCGTCGTAGCCGAGCCCGAGGTCGTCCAGGTAGCCCTCGATGGTGGCCTTCTCGTCCACCCAGCTCGCGTCCCCCCAGTCCTGGCACTGGTAGCCGATCACGATCACCACGACGTGTTCGTCGGTGATCCCGTCGCAGTCGTTGTCCACGCCGTCCAAAACCTCCATCGCGCCCGGGTACACGTCGGGGTCGTCGTCGGCGCAGTCGCCTCCCTCGGCCACGGTGTCGGTGTCGCAGTCCTCGGCGGCGGCGTCGCCCCAGCCGTCGCCGTCCAGGTCGGTGTAGCCCGACGCGTCCGGCAGGCCCTCGTCGATCTGGAGGTCGCAGTCGTCGTCGGCGCCGTTGCAGACCTCCTCGGCCTCGGGGTGCACGGCGGGGTCGGCGTCGGCGCAGTCGCCGTCCCGGGCGGCCTGGCCGGCGCCCACCTCGCAGGTGAGCACCGGGTCCCCCGCACCCCAGCCGTCCCCGTCGCCGTCGGTCCACGCCTCCACCCGGTCGGTGGCGTCTTCGTCCACCGTCCCGTCGCAGTCGTCGTCGATGCCGTTGCAACGCTCCTCGGTGGGGACGCTGGACGCGTCCTGGTCGTCGCAGTCGTCGGCGGCGAGGAAGCCGTCCCCGTCCAGGTCGTCGTCGGGGGTGCCGGGGTCGCAGTCGTCATCCACCCCGTTGTAGGGGGTCTCGGGCACCCCGGGGTTCACCGCGGCGTTCGAGTCGTCGCAGTCTTCGTGGTCGTACCAGCGGTCCTGGTCGGCGTCGGTGAGCGGCTTCCCCGGATCTTCCGCGCAGGCGAGGGCGAGGGCGAGGGCGAGCAAGAGACCTCCACCAGAGCCGGATGATACGTCAGGTTCGTGTACGACCTCCTGATCATCGGCGGTGGGATCGTGGGATGCGGCTGCGCGCGCGACGCGGCCATGCGCGGGCTCTCGGTCGCCCTCGTCGAGCAGAACGACCTCGCCTTCGGCACCTCGTCGCGCTCCTCCAAGCTCGTGCACGGGGGGCTCCGCTACCTGGAACAGGGCGAGTTCTCGCTCGTGTTCGAGGCGGTGAGCGAGCGGCGGGTCCTCATGGACATCGCCCCCCACCTGGTGAACCCGCTCGGCTTCCTGTTCCCGGTCTACAAGCGCTCCCGCCGGGGCGTGTTCACCGTGAACCTGGGGATGTGGCTGTACGACGGGCTCTCGCTGTTCCGCACCCCCAAGGTGCACCGGAACCTCTCGCGCGCCGAGGTGGCCGCGGAGGAGCCGGGGCTCGACCAGAAGGACCTGCGGGGCGCCCCGCTCTACTACGACTGCGCCACCGACGACGCGCGGCTCACGCTCGAGAACGCGATGGACGCGGCGCGCATCGGGGCCACCGTGCGCACCTGGACGCGGGTGGTGGGCCTGCGCCACGACCCGGCGGGGCGGGTGTGCGGGGTGCGCGTGCGCGACGCGCACACCGGCGTGGAGGAGGACGTGGACGCGCGGGCGGTGGTGAACGCCACCGGCCCCTGGACGGACGCGGTGCGCGGGCTCTCCGGGGCGAAGAAGCACGTGCTGCGGCCCACCAAGGGCGTGCACATCGTGGTGGACCACACCCGGCTGCCCGTCCACCACGCGGTGGTCTGTTTCCACCCTTCGGACGGCCGCGTGCTCTTCGCCATCCCCTGGGGCGACCGCACCTACGTGGGCACCACGGACACCGACTGGGAAGGCGACCCCGCCCAGGTCCACGCCGACGCCGCCGACGTGCGCTACCTGCTCGACGCGGCCAACCAGTACTTCCCAGCCTCGAAGCTGGGCCCGGACGACGTGATCGCCACCTGGGCGGGCCTCCGGCCCCTGATCTCGCAGGAGGGCTCGGAGTCCTCGGTGAGCCGTGAGCACGAGATCCTGGTGGACCAGGACGGGCTCATCACGATCGCGGGCGGCAAGCTGACCACCTACCGGAAGATGGCGCACGAGGTGGTGGACCGCGCCGTGGCCCTCATCCGGCTGACCGGGGGGCTCGCGGGCGAGCTGCGCGAGGCCCACACCGCCCGCAACCCGCTCCCCGGCGCGGTGGGTTGGCCCGAGGACGACGACCGCGCCCGGGTGGAGACCGCGATCCAGGCCGCCGGGCCGGTGGACGAGCCGACCGCGCGGCTGTTCGCGGAGACCTACGGCACCCGGGGGACCGACCTCGCGGCGCGGATCGCCGCCGACCCCGACCTGGGCGCGCCCCTGGTGGAGGGGCGCCCGGAACGGCTGGTGCAGGTGGACTGGGCGGTGGAGCACGAGCTCGCGCAGACGGTCACCGACGTGCTGGTCCGCCGTACGCAGCTCTACTTCCGGGACCACGACCAGGGGCTCGGCGCCGTCGAGCGGGTGGCGGACCGCATGGCGCTGAAGCTCGGTTGGGACGCGGCCCGGCGAACCCGCGAGGTGCTGGCCTACCAGGAGGAGGTCGCCCGGGCCCGGGCCTGGCGCGAGGCGTGAGGCTCCCCGCGCTGCTCTGGCTCGTGGCCTTCGGGGCGCTGGCGCCCTGGGCGATGCTGCAGCCGGCGCCGTACGACTGGGACCCGTCGTACTACCTCGGCGTCGCGCAGCGCCTGGTGGCGGGCGAGGGCGCCACCACGGACGCGGTCTGGAACCTTGCCTGGCTGCCCCCCGCGCTGGTCCACCCGGCGGACCTCCACTGGATGCCGCTCGCTTCCCGCTGGCTCGTCCCCTTCGTGGCCCTGCCCGGGGACGACTGGCGGGCGGCGCAACTGGCGACGGCCGCGCTCGGCGCGGCTTGGGCGCCGCTGGCGTGGGCATGGGCCCGGCGCCTCGGCGCGACCCCCACGCTCGCGGTCCTCGCCGGGCTCGCGGCCGCCTCCGGCGGCGGCTACGCCCGCTGGCTCACGAGCCCGGAGACGGTGGCGCTGTACGGGCTCCTCGGCGGCGCGGCGCTCCTCGCCTCGACGCCCGGGGCGGCGGCGCTCGGCGGGGTCCTCGCCGCGCTCACCCGCGTGGACGGGGGCCTCCTGGGCCTGGCGCTCGCGCTGCGCCCACGCCCCTGGCCGACCCGGTTGTTGGTGCTGGTGGCGGGCCCGCTCGCCGCCCTGGCGTGGGCGGCCCGCGGGGTGAGCCTGGCCGGACCGGAGGTGGTCGCGCTCCGCCGGTCGGCGCTCCACGGCACCGACCCCGCCGGCTGGGTCCTCCCCGCCGTCCCCGATCCGCTCCCGCTCGCCGACCGCCTGGGCTTCCTCCTCGCCCACCTCGGCCCGCTGGCGCGCGCCGAGGTGCTCGCCACCGGCTTCGCGCTCGCCCCCTTCGCGCTGTTCGGCGCCTGGCGGACGCGGCGGATGCCCGGGGTGGCCGGGGTGGTCGCGTACGCCCTCGCCGCGCCCGTCCTCCTCCTCCTCCTCGCCCCCGCGGTGGCCGTGGAGGGCTCCCTCTTCCGCAGCCTGGCGGTCGCCTACCCGCCCGCCTGCGCGCTCGCGATGGTGGGCGCGGGCGCGCGCGGCCCGCTCGTCCCCGCCGCGCTCGTCGCCGTGGTCGGGGCGCTCTCGGTCGCGGCCGGCCTGGCGCAGACCGAGACCCGGGCCCCGTTCCCCGACTGCGCCGCGCTCGCGTCCGCCGGTGTGCCCGCGGGCGCCCCGCTCCTCTCCTACGACCCGCTCGGCACCAGCACCCGCTGCGGGCACCCCGGTGTCGCGCTCGGTCGCGCCGCGCCCGAGGCCCTCGACGCGCTCGCCGAGCGCTACGACGTCCACTGGATGCTCGCCGCCCCGGTCGGCTACCGCTCCTGGACGCTCGCCGCCGACGAGGTGGCGCTCCCCGGGTGGGAGCGGGTCGCCCCGCGGGTGTGGAGGCGCCCGTGAACCGCGCCCGCCTCGGGGCGGCGGTGGCGGCGTTCGCCGGGCAGCTGGCCATCGCCGCCCGCACCCACGATGTGCCCGACGCCGGCGCGCTCGCCGGCGAGGCGCTCGCCTGGCTGGTGGTGGGCCTCCTGCCCCTCCCGCGGGACTGGCGGGGGTCGGCCGCGTGGCCGGCGGTCCTGCTCCTCGCGGCGGCGGCGCTGCGCCACGATCCGGGTCTCCTCGCCGCCATGGGCATCGCGACCGTGGCCGTGGTGGCGGTGCGGGTGCTGGACGACCTCGTGGGGAGCCGGGGGCTCGCCGCTGCGCTGGCCGCGCTGGTCGCGGCCGGGGTGGCCCGCACGGGCCAGCTCCTCGCCGCCGGGGTGGGCATCGAACCGCTCCGCCGGGAGTGGGCGCTCACCCAGGACCTCGCCCCGGCCCCCGGTCGCCCTGTCCTGCTGATCACCGTGGACACCCTGCGCTGGGACGACGCGGGGCCGGTGCTGGCCCCCGTACGCGACGAGGCCGCGTGCTGGCCACGGGCGATGTCCACCTCGTCGTGGACGGTCCCGGCGCTGGCCTCGCTCCACACCGGTCGGACCCCGGCCGAGCACGGAGCCGCGGTGGTGCTCCCCGGTCCCCGCCCCACCGCGGTGCGGCCGCACGTCCCGATGCTGGCGGAGACGCTCGGCGGGGCGGGCTGGCCCACGGCCACCTTCACCGAGAACATCCTCACCAGCGGCTCGCTCGGCTTCGCCCGGGGGATGGACGTGTTCCACCACGCCGACGAGGATCTGCCCCCCGCCTTCGCCTTCGTCGGGGCGGTCCCCCCGCGCTCCCCCGCCGAGCGCGCCGCCCGGTGGCTCGTGGACGCGCCGCCGGGCTTCCTTTGGGTGCACCTCGCCGACCCCCACCTCCCCTACCCGGCCTGGCCCGACGACCCCGCGGACCCGCTCGTCACCGCCGTCGCCGGCCGCTGGGATCTCCTCGCCCCGGGGCCCGTCCGCGCCGGCATGCTCGCGCTCCCCGGCGCGGCGCGGGGCTCGCTGCGGACGCTCTACCGCGCGCAGGTGGACCGGACCGCCCAGCGGGTGGCGCGGACGGTGGCGGACGCGCGCGGGAGGTGGCCCGAGGCCATCGTGGTCCTCACCGCCGACCACGGCGAGGAGTTCTGGGACCACGGCGGCTTCGAACACGGCCACAGCCACCACGGCGAGGTGGTGGACGTGCCGCTGTGCATCGCCGGGCCGGGTATGGCTCCCGGGACGCGTACCGACCTCGCCTCGCTCGTGGACGTCGCTCCCACCGTGCTGGCCATGCTCGGCCTCCCGCACCAGGGCGTGGACCTGCGGCAGCCCGTCCCGCCGGACCGGATCGCGACCGCCGACGGCGCGCTCTACTTCGGGCCGGCCGGGTCGGCGCGGCAGGGGACACGGCGGGCCATCGTCGGGGTGGGCGAGTACGACCTCGCCGCCGATCCGGGCGAGCTCGTCGTGCTCCCGCCGGGCGCGCTGACCGACGCCGCCCGCGGCGCCATGGCGACCCCGGGGGAGGACGCGCCGGTGGACCTCTCGATGGAAGCGCTGCGGCGGTTGGGCTACGTCGAGTGACCGACCGGAGGCTTCGATGCTCCTGACCCTTCTCGCCTGCATCGACGTGAGCCTCTCCAAGGTGGAGGACGACTTGCTGGTGGGCATCGACTCCGGGACCACCCCGACCGACGTCCCGACGGACTCCACGTCGACCACGCCCACCGACGACACCGCCACGGGCGGCACCACCGAGACGGACACGGACACCGACACGGA
>Ga0172372_10007993_pt1 | contig 14109 bp, 25 predicted proteins | sample LakKiv5m_2_FD_114544 | JGI IMG/M metagenome (GOLD analysis project Ga0172372, IMG submission 114544) | Freshwater microbial communities from Kabuno Bay, South-Kivu, Congo - kab_092012_9.5m | ecosystem: Environmental > Aquatic > Freshwater > Lake | place: Democratic Republic of the Congo...
CATGATCCACCATTAGTTAAATACATAGATTATAAAAAAACATATGAAGAATATGAACCAGTAACAGACAGCTCATACACTTCATCCGAATCATTACTTGATGAGCTATTAAGTGGCAAGGATTTTCACTAATGTCAGACATTACAGTAAATGGTCTTAAGGATTTTCAAATATGCGAAAGACTTTATGATTATAGGCATGTTGAGAAGGTTGCAGAAAAAATATATTCAAGAGATATTTATACAAATAAATTTGAAAATACTATAAAAAATATTATTTATTTTTTCTTCTTTAAAAAACAATCTGGAATTGTACCTTCGTATTCAGCTTTATTGAATAGGTGGGAAAAAATGTGGTTTCCCAAGGGAATAACTTCGTATGACATTGTTACAGAACAACACGAAACAGCGTATGGAAATATGTCAAGCCTAACATCAAAAGCCGCGGCGGCTTTATTAATGTTTTACGAGAAATATAGTGATTCAAATTATATTCCAATAGCAATAGCTGATGATTATTTTATTCCAGGAAAAAATGGAAATAATATATCAGATATTTTTGATGTTATTTTATATAAAGATAAAACTTTTTATGTTATTAAATTAATGTTTAACTATAAACAAAGTAATATGGATCAATATAAAATAGATTTTGCCGCCCTATATAAAGGTTTTGAAACTAGACATCCGGAAAGAATGTCTCAAGTAAAGTTTGGAATTATAGATTTAATGAGCCAAAATTTAAATTTTTTTGAGTTTATAGTTACAGATTCTGACATAAATAATTTGGAATTGTGGCATGAAAAATTATTAGCTACTGAAATATTTGCTCCTAAAAGAGGACTTATAGCATACTGTAAAAAATGCCCTTTTGATACACCGTGTTCAAAATGGGATGGATGGAAAAAGGATAAAAACAATGACTAAATCAATACTAGATGATATCTTAATAAGTCAAAAAGAACATAGTTCAATATCTTCTGAAAACGAAATGTTGGATCCCATTTTAAATGAAATTAATTTAATTAATGATGAAAGTATAAGATCTTTTATTAGATCTATATTAATAAAAGCTGATTCATTTTGGAAAATACCATCAAGTTTTAGTGGAAAGTATCACCCAGCGGATGAACATGGTGAGGGCGGAAATGTTCTTCATACTAAAAGAGTAGTTAGAATAGCAAATCTTCTTTGCGAATCTTATAATCTTTCTTTAGAAGAAAAAGATATAGTTATATCAGCATGCCTCATACACGACGTTTGTAAGGGTGTAAAAAATATAGATTTAAATAAGTTTGAATATGATCCAATGCATCCCTATACAGTTGGAAAATTTATTTCTAATTGTCAAAAAAGTGACAAACAATTTTCTTCAGAATTAGAATCTTCTACTTTGTATTTATCAGAAGATATTGTTCAATCAATACTTAGGCTAGTTAGATGTCATCTGGGTCCATGGTCACCAGTGCCAGAGACATATCCTATAACTTATTTAGATTACATTGTTCACATTTCGGATAACATTGCATCAAAAATACATAGTATAATAGAAGATAGCGATTTGATAAATCCAATATGGAGAAAAGATGGAACCGGAAAAAAGAATTAGAAGAAGAAATTATCTTCTAAATCGTTTAGAGTATCTTATATCAGAATCTGTTTACTATAGAACCAACAGTAACTTAATGAATAATGATAGTAAAATAATAATTTGTAATATAAATAATATAGAAAATAAAAAAAAGATACTATGAAAATTCCATCTGATCCAACAAAGTATTTAAATTCATGGAATCTTGTTGAAACAGCAAAGTATGTTCCATCTTTATCCAGAATTATTAGAGATAAAGATGGAGAAAACCCAAGATTTACTTCTATATATGATATGGAAAAATACTGTGAAAAGTATGAGAATGTTGGTATATACACTTCTGTTTGGCATTATAACTCTTTAGATATAGATAAGGCAATAAGGCTTGGATCATTATATTTCGATTTAGATAATTTTGATCCAAATAAATCTTGGGAAGAATGTAAAGTACTATATTTATATTTAGAAAAATATATACCAGAAAAATCTTTATTAGTATATTTTACTGGTAAAAAAGGTTTTCATATTGAGTGTGAATCAATAGCACTTGGAATAAATCCATCTAACGCTTTACCAAATATTTTTAGGTATATTGCAAGTAAGATTAAATCAAATCTAAATATAGAATCAATAGATTTTAGCGTATATGATGCGAGAAGAATGTGGAGATATCCAGGATCCAAGCATCAAGAAACTGGTTTATATAAAAATTTAATACCAAAAAATATATTATTTTCTAGTTTAGAAGATATTAAATTGTATTGCAAAACAAAATCAAATAATGCAGTTGAAGAACAGGTTTTTGATCTAAAGGCTAACGAATGGTTTAGAGATTTTACATATGATATGGAAATTGATAAACAAAGATCAAAAGATTTTCTAGACTATTTTAATAAAAAAGGATCTTCGGCTTTTAAAACTTTAAAAACAACAGAAAAAATTTTTACAGAAAAACAATTATTAGAAAATTGTTCTGCAATAAGTAGGCATATAGAGAGCGCTAAAAGAACTGGCAAGTTAGATCATGAATCTAGACTTTTTCTATGCTCTATATTAACTTATAGTGAAGATTCAATTAAGTTTTTATACAGCATTCTTAGTTTGTGTGATGATTTTAACTACGAAAAATCAACGAGTCACATAAATGATTGGATAAAAAGAAGACAGTTGGGCATTGGGGGTAGACCATATACATGCGAAAGAGCTAATTCAGCTGGAGTTGGATGTGGTGATTGTCATTTAGAGAAAAAAAAGAAATGGATTACAATAGGAAATAAATTTGTTGAAGGAACAGAAGTATCAAATCCATCTCCAATAAGATTTGCGTATAAAAATAAAAAGGAAAACAATAAATGACAAATAATATTAATGATCCAGATGACGTAATAGGAACGTGTTCCGAGTGTAAATCTGATCAACCAATGAACTACATGTACAATAGTCCATTTGCCCAAGCTGGAAAACCAGTGCCATGTAAATACTGTGGTGGAATTGTGATAATAACTTATAGAGAAACTAGAGATCAAGCTTTGGACAATTCTGATACCGAGAGAGGATTGTAGTTTGAAGAATTGGACTAACTTACATAATCATACCGTTTTCTCAATACTCGACGGGCATGGTAGCATAGAAGAGTATCTGGAAAGAGCTAAAGATTTAGGTATGTTGGGTATTGCCACAACCGATCATGGCAATATACATTCTTGGTTAGATTTTTATGACGCTGGTCACGCAATTGGGGTTAAGCCAATATTGGGTTCTGAATTTTATCAAGCTAGAAAAACTAGATTTGATAGAGACGAAGAAGAAAGATCTGGTCCATCCAAGAATGAATGGGAACAAAGAGGCCCATATCATATAACCATATTAGCCAAGAACAATGTGGGCTACCACAATATTATTAAGATGTCTTCTAGGGCTTTCACCGAGGGGTATTACGTCAAGCCAAGAATTGATCATGATTTAATACAGCAGCACTCAGAGGGCATTATTGTGCTATCCGGCTGTCTAAACGGAGAAGTGTCTCAAGCGCTGCTTAGGGACGATTACAGCGCGGCATTAAGGCATGCATCAAATATGCAAGCTATTGTTGGTAAAGAAAATTATTTTATAGAAATACAAAATCATGGCATAGAAGAGCAGATAAAAATTATTCCTGATCTAATTAAAATAGCAAATTCAATTGGAGCAAAAATTGTTCCATCGGGGGACTGTCATTATGTGCATCAGCACGACTCCCACTCTCACGACATCATGCTTTGTGTGGCCACTAACGCCAATGTTAACACTCCTGGTAGATTTTCTTTTTCTGGAGACAAGTTTTATTTGCAGTCGTATGACGAAATGTCTTCTGTGTTTTCTGATGAATGGTTAAAAAACACAATGCATGTTAACGATATGATAGACGTTAATTTAAATTTTGGAGAAATACATTTCCCAGATTTTCCAATTCCAACAAAAGAAACCTCCGCTCAATATTTTGAAAGATTGGCTTGGGATGGATTGAAGAAAAAATATGGCGATATTATCCCGGCAAATATTATTGACCGAGCCAACTACGAAATGAAAGTAGTAAAAGAGATGGGATTCTCTGAATATTTTTTGGTTGTTTCTGACTTGGTTAAATGGGCAAAGGATAACCAAATCAGAGTTGGTTGGGGTAGAGGCTCAGCTGCTGGAAGCATTTTGTCTTACGCATTTGATATAACTAATTTAGATCCAATTAGATTTGGTTTAATGTTTGAAAGATTTTTGGTAGAAGGAAGAAAATCAATGCCGGATATCGATTTAGATTTTGATGATAGGCACAGAGATAAAGTCATAGAATACGCAAAGTCGAAATATGGCGACGATAGAGTAGCTCATATTTGTACGTTTAATAGAACTGGGGCCAGACAGTCGTTGCGCGATTCGGCTAGAGCGCTTGGTTACGATTTTATATCTGGCGATAAAATAGCAAAACTTGTTCCTGCTCCTATTTTAGGAATCTCAAAAAGCTTGTCTGAGTGCATGGAGGTTCAAGAATTTAAATCAGAATATAATACAAATGCAGATTCAAAGTTGATTGTAGACACCGCTATGGGCCTAGAGGGTTTGGTTAGACAAACCGGAATACACGCAGCTGGTGTTGTTATATCCAAGGGTCCTCTAACAGAATATCTTCCGGTTATGAAAAAGGGAGCCGATGCTCCACTTGTTACTCAGTGGGATATGGGTAGAGTGGAACAATGTGGCCTATTAAAAATTGACTTCTTGGGTTTAAGAAATCTTGGTGTAATAGATTCGTGTATTAAATTAATAGAAAAAACAAAAGGAATATTATTAGATATAGAAAAAATTCCTTTAGATGATAAAAAAACTTTTGAAGAATTATGTAAGGGGAATTGTATTGGAGTGTTTCAGCTTGAGTCCGCTGGAATGAGACAGCTCATGATACAGCTTCAGCCACAAAATATAGAAGATATAATGGCTTTAATATCATTATATAGACCGGGTCCCATTGGGTCTGGAATGGATAAGCTTTATATAGATAGAAAAAACGGAAAATCTAAAATATCATACGATCACCCTAAGCTCGAAGACGTTTTGGGTCCATCCCTAGGTATCATGCTTTATCAAGAAGATGTTCTTGGTGTTGCTAGAGAGTTGGCTGGTTTTAGTTCAGCTGAAGCAGATGATTTGCGTAAGGCTATAGGAAAAAAACAAATGGATAAAATCTCTTTGTTTAGAAAAAAGTTTGTAGATGGATGCGTTAACTTCTCAAATATAACCGAAGATAAAGCTAATAAAATTTACTCGGACATTGAGTACTTTGGTGGATACGGATTCAATAGAGCACACGCTGCTAGTTATGCAATGATTTCTTATACTACCGCATATTTAAAATCAAATTATACTGTAGAATATATGGCAGCTTTGATGAGTTCTGTTGTTGGAAATAAGGACAAGCAGGCTTTATATCTTTCTGATTGTAGAAAATTGGGAGTAAACGTACTTCCTCCATCAATAAATAAATCTGGAATAGATTTTGAAGTAATAGATAATTCTTCAATAGTATTTGGTTTATCTGCAATTGATGGTATTGGCATGACCATTGCAGAAAGTGTAGTGCAAGCAAGAGATTTAAAAAAACCATATACAAGTATGTATGATTTCTATAGAAGATGTGATCCAGTAACTTTAAAAAAATCAACATTAGAACACCTTGCTTTGGCCGGTGCACTAGATGAACTAATAGATGATAATGATGTAGAAATTAGTAGAAGAATTGAACTGCAAATTTTAGAAAAAGAAAAATCTGAATTAGGAATATACGTTACCAGTCACCCCGTTATGGGAATATGGGATGTAATTACAAATCAAATTACAAGTGAAATTATTGATCTTAGCTCTTATGACTCTGGTACTCCAATAAAAATTGGTGGAATAATTAATTCCGTTAAAAAAATGACGACCAAAAAAGGCGATAAGATGTTTAAATTGGATCTTGAAGACATCTCGTCAAACGTAGAGGTTATTGTTTTTCCAAGAGCAGCAAAAGAAATACCTAGTGACTACTTTAATGTTGGAGATGTATTAATTATAAGTGGAAATTTAAACAAAGAAAATGATGAAGAAAATTCTATTACAAAAATATTTTATAATTCATCAGAAAAAATTGATCAAAAAATTTTTACTGGTGGAAAACCAATTATATTTAATTTAAAAAATAATATAGGTGGCGTGACAATAGATAGCATATATGATATAATATCTAATAATAAAGGTAATAGACCTGTTTTTTTGGAAATTTGCGATAATAAACATAAATTTATTTATAAGTTTCATACACTGGCATCGACAAAAATAGTGCCAATAGTAGAAAAAATATTAGAGTTGGAGATACAATAATGGCACTTCCTGGATCTTATAAAAACCCATCAACAAAACCATGTTGGGTATATTGCTCCTCATGCAGTAGATGTCAAGATAAAGGTAGGTATACAAAGTGTAATGGCTGTAGCGGTAGATACGATCCAGCTGGAAAAATTGACGTTCACAATGATGATTTTTGTGACTGTAAAAACGGCATTTTGAGATGGAGAACTAAAGAGGGTAAGCTTTTAATTACAAGATTTAAAACCAATCCGTTTAAAGGTACAGTAAAGTATGAAAAAAAATCCGAAGATGAAAGAGATTGGGATTCTTACGTATCTGATATGCGAGAAAAAATGGACGATCCAAACTTTAATCCAATAAGTATATACGAGGAGTAATATGAAAAATGAGGTAGGAAGAATCCTGTTAGGCAATGTGACTCTTATAGAATACGATTGCGGTGATGGTACTCGATCTTTTTTTGTTCAATGTGGAGTAGCTGGGTTCTATGCAAACGAACAAGAGTGGCGTGATTTAGCTGGCGTAATTAATTACTATTTAAATATAGAATCTATTGAAGATATAGTTGTATCTATAAAGGAGTTCTAATGTCTTGGCCATATATAGAAGATGATTTTATGGAAATAGGAAACTCAGGTTGGGTTGCTGTTGGAGAGAATTTGTATAAAAATATGATTAACAATCACACAATAGACAAAGATGGCATAGAATATGACGCTCAAGGAAATATTGTATACGATCCACGTGAAGAATTAAATGACAATAACAATTAAAAAACTAGAAGATTTAGATCCACTGCAAAGACTATCTCTTACTGAATTTTCTTATTCAAGAATAGATACATATAAACAATGTGCAGCTAAATATTTTTATTCTTATATCTTAAAAGAACCAAGATTATTTGGTGAGGCCGCAGTGCTTCGGAAATATTGTTCATACAGTTTTAGAAAATGTTATAAGTAATGATTCTAGTTTAGATTATTCTCAAATAGAAATTGAATATGAAAAAAGTAAAGAATCACATGATCCGGATCAAAAAATATCTGAACAACTTATTTCTGTAGGTAAAGAAATACTTGATGAATTTTATGATCAAAATATAAATACACAATTTAATGTATATGATAAAGAATATGCATTTAAATTTGTATTAGGAAATCACTTAATAGTTGGCTTTATAGATAGGATAGATGTTGTTGGCGATCAGGTAACAATCGTTGATTATAAAACTGGTAAATGGGAAGTCTCTCAAAAAAGCATTCCGAGTAATCTCCAGCTAGGGATATATGCAATAGCAGCTTCAGAACTGTTTCCCGATAAAACAATAACAGCTGAATTATATTATTTAAGATCTGGTAAACACAAAAGCCATACTTATACCAAAGAAGATCTCGAAAGACTTAAACAGGATGTAATTGATTCTATAAATGAGATTATTAATGATAACTCATTTGCGGCTACATCAAACTCTAGAGCCTGCAGTTATTGCGATCATGCAAAGAGTGGCGCATGCGGCACTGGTGTTTTTAGAAGCAAAAAAGCAGCTGGGGCATAAAAAAACCCCCGCATTTCTGCGGGGGAATTTTTAATATTATATTAATTAGAAGCTTGAATCTGATTCAAAGACCAAATCATTGGCTTCAAGGCCCTCAAACTGAGTAACCAGCTTGGTTGCCGTTGTGTTGTCGTAACCAGCCTCTTGAAGGCTATCGATTACATTGTGGTTTATTGCTTGTTTGATGCTGTTAAACAGCTCTGTTTTTGTTGTCATGGTTTCCATTATATCTTTCCGTACCTTCCGTTGCAACCTTTGCAACATATTTTTGTATTTTTATTTTTTATAAAGTATAATGTTTTTTAAGAGTTATATTATGCTATGAACAAAATAGAGGTTACTACATGAAAACTGAGATTGTCAACTCGAAGACGTTTTTTTCTACAAGATCTTCAAAAAAAATTCCAATCTTTTCTAAAACAAAATTAGAAAATTCATCAGAAACAGATCACGCTGTAAAAAAAATTGCTAGTAAGGGTAACGCATATAAGCATACTAAAACTGGATTTAGAACTGACATACAACTTAATGTAAGATCTAATTGGGAAGCTAATTTTGTAAGAATCCTTAATGGATACAGTATTAAATTTGAATTTGAACCAACAGTATTTTCATTTCCAATTAAAAGAGGAACTAAAGGTTACACTCCAGATTTTTTTATTAATAAAACTGGAGAGTGGGTTGAAATAAAGGGATATCTAGATACAAAAAGTAAAGTTAAGTTAAAAAGATTTAAAAGGTATTATCCAAAAGAATTTGAAAAACTAATATGCATCATTAGTAAGTATTCAAAAGATGCTGTTGAATTTATGGAAGAATTAGAGGTTCCAATAGTGATATATTATGAAGATATAAGAACAGAGTACAGCTCTTTGGTTTTAAATTGGGAAGGAAAATAGTTGATGGCCACTTATAAAGAACAGTACTACAACCTTGCAGAGTCGGAAATGCAAGATTTGATTGCAAGAGCAAAAAAAGAAGACTCAAAAGCTCAAGAAGAATTACTAAAAGTATTTAATAACTTTTTAACAAAATACGTGTCACTTCTTTATCATGGTAGATATAATCTTGATGACTATGATATTAGAAGATTTATAAGTTTATTTGTTAAAAACTCTTATGTAAGATTTGCTTTAATGAAAAACAAATTAAATAAACCAAATTACAAACACGTTCAAGAGGTTATGAGCCGGCATACAATACATGGCCAAGAGATATGGGGATGAAGAGGATATAAGACAGACTATCACTATGACTTTTTTTCAATGTATAAAAAGATATGAAAGAAAAGATTCTTCAAAGGGTCCTATACCATTCAGTGGTTTCTTGTATAGTTATTTTTTCTATCTTTTAAAAAAGAACGTGGATACTTTTTTGATAGATCAATTAGGAAGAAAAACATTTCCATTAATCACTGACGACTCATACGATGATGATGAGGATAATCAACAACCTGGATTTAGGCCAGAGCCAATTGAATATACACTAGAACAATTTATTGCTACTGATGAATTAAATGAAATGTGGGTTCTTGGAGAAAAAACTATTTTACCATTCGATCAACTTACCGTTCAGGAAAGACAGCTGATAAAATGGAGGTTTGTAGATGGAAAAAAATCAAGTGAAATCTCTGAAAAAATAAATGAACACCCAAATACAGTAAGAGAGCATTTGTCTAAGATCAAATTAAAATTAAGAGATATTATAATACAACATGATATGCAAGAAGTTATAAAAGACTTAAAGATAAAAAAGGAAATTTAATGAATCTTCAAAACATAGAAAAACTACAGCATCTTCTTTCTGATTTCTTAAATCCTCAAATTCAAGAAGTAATAAACTCCTATGTAGGCGGCAGTAAAGATAATCCATATTTTATAGAGATACCAGAAGAAGATGTTGTTGATCTTGGGCTTGATAAGTTAGCTTCGTTAGTAGCAAGAACCTCTAATGTTTATGGAAGATCAGCCCGATTTGCTGGAATGGCAAGAGCAAATTATAAGTTAATAGAAGGAAAATATAAAAAAGTTTATAAATCCTCTAGAGTTGGAAAGAATGAAGCTGAGCGAGAAGCTGCTGCTATGGAAGCTGCAGAAGCAGAGTATTCTGCACTAATTACTTGTGAGGCTATTGTAAACTTAGCTGAGTCATTAGAGAGTTCTGCTAGAATAGCTTCTGAGTCAGCTAGAAAACTTATGGACAAAGTGCAATCAATGCAAATAGCATCGAGTAGAGAATCTAAGGGTTATTATTTAGATGAAGATTTTAAAACATACTAAAGGATAATTTATGTTTATTGGACACTATAAAAATGTAAACAAGGTAGACGAATTTTACTCAGAAAAAAAAGATGGATTAAATTTTCCAACTCAAGTCGAGTATAAGGGTAGTAGATATTTGCTTATTAACACATACATAGTCAACTCTAAGAGTCAAGAAGACAATATAAAAAAAAGAGCACAAGAGTTAAATATTTTAGTAGATGTAAAAATAGACTAATGAATATAGAAGTTTTTTGCGACGGCGCTTCTAGGGGGCAAGGACAAAAGAAAAGAGGAGAAGCAGCATGTGCAACAGTTGTCTATAAAAATAGAAAAAAGGTTGCGCAATTTGCAAGGGGTCTTGGATCTAGAACAAATAATGAAGCTGAATATGAGGCGGTAATAGCATCACTTCTTATATGTGCATTGTCTGATTTTATTGATCCAATTATTTATACTGATTCAGCTGTGGTTGCTAATCAAGTAAATGGAGTATGGAAGTGCAAAAGCCCAGTTTTGTTTCCGCTGCTAATGACAATTGAAGAAATAAAATCAGAATATAGATTTAGACTCATACAAGTGCCAAGAAATTTAGTTTGGGAACCAGATTATTTAGCAAATACTTTTCTAGATCAACTAGAAAAGAAGCAAAAAGAAATGTGATATAATCTATATCTATGGAAACTTTTAGAAATAATCAACCAATCATAATAGGTTTAGCGGGTAAGGCTGGTAGTGGTAAAACATCTGTAGCCGAATCCATTATACCCAAAGGTTCCCTCGATGCAGTAAAATTTGGCTATAGGTGGGATCATTTATTTTTTGCTCTACCACTATATGAAATGGCTTCTATCAAAAAAAATATAATGGGCATAAATGAAAAATCTAGAAAATTATTTGCTTTACATTCAGTTCTTTATGAGCTATATGGTGGCTCAGCAATTGGGAACATGCCAAATTATGAAAAATTTGTACAAATGGTTTACGAAATTGAGAGTCTTTCAATTGAGCCCGAAGGTGCAAAGCCTAGAACATTTCTTCAGCAGGCTGGCGACGTTTGTAGAAAAAATTATCCAGACTGTTTTGCACACTGGGCTATTATTAAGAGCTATAAATTATATACTCAGTTTTGCAATGAGAGCGAAGATACAGACGATGCAAAAATGGCAATAATTATATCGGATGTTAGATATGCGAACGAGGCAGCAGTAATAAAAAAACAACCTAATGGATTGATAATATGTTTTGATGCTTCTGAGGAAACTTTAAATAGTAGACTACTTAAAAGAGATGGATTCGTTCCAACAAGAGCTCAATCAGAACATGCCTCAGAAAATGGAATAGAAGAAGTTAAAAAAATGGCAGACATAGTCATAAATACAGATAACATGTCACTAGAAGATCAAACTTTAAATACACTAATAGCACTAGGAATGAAAGTAGAAACAAATGCCTAAGATAAGTAAAAATGCCTTTGAACAATCAACAGATTCTCCATTGGATTCAATGATTAATTCCAATCCAGGAATAAGTATTTCTACATTTCCCGTTTTAGTTTGCGGTGTAAACAGAAAAATAAACATTGGAAATTTTGAAAACATAGATGTCTATGCCGGTATAAGCCTTCCCTTGGGCGACGTTTCCCTTGAGGATAAGGAAGCCCTTCAGGCCGCCATAGAAAGTGCAGCAGCTTACGGATTTTCGATAGTCTCAAAAGAGACTGGAGATAGATATGTTTTAATTAAAGAGTCCCAACAAGGAAAATAGCTAAAACATATATTTGCATGTTACTATTATAAACAATATAATATTACTATTAATTATCCAAAATTAAAAATAAACAGAGGTTAAAAATGTTTAAGAAATTAGCCAATAAAATAAAGTCAATTGCATTCAGCGCTCAAAAACTAGATCCCAATAGCCCTATAGCTAAAGCTCAGGCTAAGGTTATCGACGAACTTGCCGATCAAGCACAGGCGGCTGCAGAGATTGCAGTTGCGACAGCTGATAAGATTGTTGTCGATGCAAAGAAAGAAGTTGCTAAAGCTGTCAAGGAAGCATCCTCCTCTAAGGCAAAAAAGGGTCGCCCTATAGAGGACGCCGCAAGAGCTGCAAGCTCAGCGGCAAAAAAGGGTCGCCCTAAAAAGTCAACTAAATAACCTAATGTCTTTAGCTAAGTTTAGGTTGGTTTCTAAGGGAAACGCAGCTCCTAAAAAAATTGGACAAACACCAACCCCAAAGACCAAACCTAGACCTAAGAATTAAGTATAATGGTTTTTAAAAAAAATGTTTATATTAGTGGTCCAAGAATGGGAACTAATAATTCAATGTATGGTATTCAACTAAAGAAATCTTTAAAGCCAAAGAAGAGTTCTAAAAAACCTAAGAAAAAATAATGACACCAGCGTCACCAGATAATATAATTGTTCATGACAGCTTGTATTCTAAAGAAGATTTAAACAAAATGTTATCTTTTTGTAAGAATCAAACAGTATGGTCAAACAGTGTTTTTTATTCAGCTGGAAAATTGCAAACTTACCCAGATGAAAAAACTAGTTTTTATGACTCAAATCCAGAAGTATTTAATTTATTTACAAATATATTAAATATTATTAAAGATAAAATAGAGTGGTCATATGGAACTAGGGTAGTGCCCAAAAAAGACGAAGCGATAAGGAGATGGTCTCCTGGCGAATCTCAAGAAGTGCACGCCGATAATGAGTTAGTAACCGGAGAATTTATTAGCCTTCAATACATTACGGATGAGAATCAAAATATTGATGAATCAGAATATTCTCTCCCAAATGACTTTGTTGATTTTTCTTCTGTATTTTATATAAATGATGATTATGAAGGTGGGGAATTATTTTTTCCTGAATATGATATAAAAATTAAAGCAAAATCGGGTAGTTTTATTACTTGGCCAAGCAACGCAAAGTATTTGCATGGAATTAATAAAGTTATAAATGGATATAGATACACCGTTCCAAGCATGTGGTATAGTGAAAAAGCAGTTCTTCTTAACGCAATAAAAAGCTTCAAATATGCCAGGGTTATTTCTGAACAAAATTATAGCAATAAATTTGTAAAAACCTCAGTACTATAATATAATGTTATAATTAAATTAAAAATATTTTTTGTTAAAAGGTAAAAAATTATGGCAAAATCACCAGCTTGGCAACGCAAAGAGGGTAAAGATCCCAAAGGACGGATTAAACCGAAAGGGTGTTGCATCCTATCGCAGACAAAACCCCGGCTCAAAGTTAAAGATGGCGGTTACAACAAAACCATCAAAACTAAAATCAGGGTCCAAAGCAGCGAAGCGCCGCAAGTCATTTTGTGCTAGAATGGGGGGCATGCCTGGTCCAATGAAAGATAAAAAAGGCAGGCCTACGCGTAAAGCACTGGCTCTTCGAAAATGGAATTGTTAATTAAAGGATTACTATGTCAAAATATGTTACAACTACAGCTAATAAAGATCAAGAAAAAGAAGATAATAAAGATCAAGAAAAAAGTGTAAAAAAGAAATCAACAGCAAAAACAAAATCTAAAAAGAAAGCAGAAAAATAATGCCTAAAGTAGGAAGTAAAATGTTTGCATATACAAAAGCTGGCGAAAAGAAGGCTAAAGCATACGCAAAAAAGACAGGTAAAAAAATGACAAAGAAGTCATCCAAGAAAAAGATAGGATATTAATCATGGCAATGAAAAAGAAAATGCCAGCAAAGAAAGCTGGAGCAAAAAAGAACGAAGCTGGTTTAACCGCTTCACAAAAGAAGCTGCCCGCCTTTATCAAGGCGGCTATTATGAAGAAGAAAAAGAAAAA
>Ga0172372_10007996_pt1 | contig 14105 bp, 14 predicted proteins | sample LakKiv5m_2_FD_114544 | JGI IMG/M metagenome (GOLD analysis project Ga0172372, IMG submission 114544) | Freshwater microbial communities from Kabuno Bay, South-Kivu, Congo - kab_092012_9.5m | ecosystem: Environmental > Aquatic > Freshwater > Lake | place: Democratic Republic of the Congo...
CAGGCGCTAGCGATGAATATTCGTCCGCGCGATATAGTCACGCTCAAGTCACTCGAGAACGCAGCTACTATAGTTGCGGCGACTGGCGGTTCTACTAATGCAGCTTTGCATTTACCGGCGATAGCTAATGAAGCTGGAATTAAATTCACCATGGAAGATGTCGGTAAGATTTTCCGCCGCACGCCATATATAGTTAGCCTTAAGCCCGGCGGCAAATACGTGGCGAAGGATCTCTATGAAGTTGGTGGCATTCAAGTAGTGATTAAAGAACTGCTCGATTCTGGTTATATTCACGGCGACTGCATTACCGTGAATGGCAAAACCATCGCGGAGAACTGCGCTGATGCTAAATTCCCGGAAGGCGATCAAGACATTATTTATCGCTGCGCAAAACCTATCTCGACGACTGGCGGCGTGGTGACGCTGAAAGGCAATCTAGCACCGGAAGGCGCGATAGTGAAGATCGCAGGACTAGCTAAGCTTAAGCACTCTGGTCCAGCGAGGGTCTTTGACTGCGAGGAAGACGCGCTTAAAGCAGTCGAGAAACAAAATTATAAACCTGGTGATGTGATAGTTATACGTTACGAAGGACCTAAGGGCGGACCTGGTATGCGTGAGATGCTCTCTACGACTGCTGCTATCTACGGTCAAGGCAACGGCGAGGCGGTAGCACTAATCACTGATGGAAGATTTTCTGGTGGTACGCGCGGACTCTGTATAGGTCACGTCGGACCCGAGGCAGCTACAGGCGGTCCTATAGCTCTAATAGCAGATGGTGACATTATTACTATAGATGCGATGGCAGGTACTATAGATGTGGGTCTTAGCGCTGATGAACTCGCGCGCCGCCGTGCTAAGTGGCAGCCACGAGTTAATGAGTTCCAGTCTGGTACTCTGTGGAAATACACGCAGCTAGTGGGTCCAGCCTCTGAAGGTGCTGTTACTCATCCGGGGGCTAGGGCGGAGAGACATGTTTATGCGGATATTTAACTGTATGCCGCGCTAGCTGGTGCTTTTATGCGTCGAAGATTTGCTGCATGGCGTTCGCCGTCTTCAATCCAGTTTTTTGCCATTTTAAATGCGATCCACGGCAGAATTATCATAACTATAATTAGTGATATTGTAGCGGTAACCATTTACCCTCCTCGTCTAGTCTCTTCATAATTATATAGCCAACATTGATTAGTTTCAAACCGCCCCAAGCCAGTAGTAAGCAAACAATAAAATGTGCATTTAAGCAATGTGCCACCTGATCTAGTATTGGTTTGGGATTTAGAATCCCGCCTAAGCAATACGCACACAACGGTGTGCAACCAACGCAACCACCTAGCTTAAACATTTCTGCTTGATAACGTTTTGAGTTGTTATAACTAAGCGCGGTCCCCTGAACATTCATGATTATCCCCCTTAATAGGGATAGTTCTAGCATGTCTGGGCTTGATTAAGCAAGTTCACCAAAATCAAAAAAGAAACTAGCATTGCCGCTCTCAGTGATGGATAAATTATTGCGCATGCGGCTTACTGTGTTTTGGATATCAGTGATAGCTTGCTGATTAGAATTATCGGTAGCAGGAAACTCTTCAGCCATAAGCCCGAATTCGCCGTGCTGTTTGAAGTGCTCAATATTACGTTTGAGCCTAGTAAGAAAGTTATTTAAGTCCCGTTTTTTCATAGCTGAAGCCTGCTGCTATATATAGTAGGATTGGGCGAGGATTTGATGCTTATTTTGAGCTACGATTGCGAGGAGCGCCGCGACGACTTGTCATTGCGAGCCCACGAAGTGGGCGTGGCAATCCCATTGGGTGGCAGCATGGGGGTCCTTCGCTATGCTCAGGATGACGCTTGCTTCGCTTCGCTCGCAATGACGCGTTCTCAATGACGGCCGCCGCCGCCAGCACACTAGGTAAATATACCTATCTACTGTATATTGGAGTAATGGATGCTGAAACACAGCTATTAGTTAGTGCTGCGGGTGAAACCGCTCCTCTTATCGAAGCGCAAGTTCTAGAGACAAGAGAACTGTGGTGGAATATTCACCACTCGCCTTACGCTAAGGTCATATTTTATACGCTTGCTGTTATTGCCATGGGGATATTTTTCTATGGCATGTACCAGAAAGTCCAGCGCATCACCAAAGGCAAAGTTATCAAAAACGATAACCGCATGGACAAACCACTTGAGCGCATCAGAGATCTGCTGCACTATGCTCTTGCTCAAGCGAAGATACGCCAGAAGCAGATTCCAGGTCTGGCGCACGCAGCGATACTGTTCGGCTTCATCGCGCTATGGGTAGTCACTGATATTATCGCCATTCAAGAGCATTCACATTTAGGCATTTATTTTTTTCAAGGTACTTTTTATAAACTAGTAAGTTTTGTTGCAGATATGGGTGGCTTATTGGTTTTCCTAGGTGTAGCAGTTTTCAGTCTTAGACGTTATGTCTTCAAGTCACCTAACCTCGATAACACTCAGAACGACTGGATACAACCCTTATTCCTAGGGCTTTTCGTGGTGACGGGCTTTATGCTCGAGGCGTTCAGGATGGCAGCGACCGGGCAGATAGAAATCTACGCGCCTATAGGAGCGGCGCTAGCTAAATGCGTCGAGTTTATGACTCAGGAAGATATGCAGGCGCGTCACGCGACATTGTGGTGGTTCCATAGTCTGCTTACCTTCGCGTTTATCGCGCTTATTCCTTATACTAAATTCCAGCATATACTTCTCTCGCCAGTATCGATATTTATGCATAGTAGCCGCCATCGCGGGCAGCTCTACACTCCTTATAGTCTTTTAGCCATGATGGAAGCTGAGGCTGAAGGTAAAGAGATGGACGAGAACGACTTCATCATAGGAGTGAGTGAGTATCAGGATTTCAGCTGGAAGTCGCTGCTGGATAGTGAAGCCTGCACTGCTTGCGGGCGCTGCCATGTAGTCTGTCCTGCGCAGAACACCGACAAGCCACTATCACCTAAGCATCTGATGCTTGATATTAAGAAGCTTGCTGAAGGCTCAGATGTCTACGCCGAGATTAGCCCAGATGTATTATGGTCTTGCACTTCTTGTAGCGCTTGCTTCGAAGAGTGTCCAGTACTTATCGAGCACGTCGATACTATTATCGATATGCGCCGCGGTCTACTCGCTGCCAATAAAGCACCAGCCAATTTGCAAGCTACGCTTAAGAACCTTCGCACTAAATCTAATCCTTGGGGTCTAGATCCTAATGATAGAGAGAAGTGGATAGCTGAACTGCAGTCAGAGACTGGTATTAAGGTTAAACTGGCGCGCGAAGCTGGAGAGTTCGAATATCTCTACTGGGTAGGTAGCCCGGGTGCTTATGACGCGCGTAATATTAACGTCACCAAAGCTAACGCTAAGCTCTTCACTAAAGCTGGTTTAGATTTCGCGGTGCTAGGCAATGAAGAGAAATCCTCAGGCGATATAGCTCGCCGTGCTGGTGACGAGGGTCTATACCAAGAACTAGTAATAGAGAACGTCGAGATTATGAAAGCCTACGGCGTGAAGAAAATCATCACTCAGTGCCCGCACGTTTATAACACCTTCAAGAATGAATATGCTGACTTCGGACTAGAGGGCATAGAAGTGCTGCATCATAGTGAACTCTTGGCTGATCTTATTCAAGCCGGCAAGCTAGTACCATCAAACCCGGTCAATGAGACTATCACCTATCATGATCCTTGCTATCTCGGTAGATATAACCGTGTCTTCGATCCGCCAAGATTTATTCTCGAGAGTATCCCCGGTGTCCAACTCAAGCACATAGAACATGAGCGCGAGAAGAGCACTTGCTGCGGCGGTGGCGGCGCGCAGATCTGGTACGAAACTCCTGGTACTCAGATCAATGTCATGCGCTTCGAGGAACTGAATAAACACAGCCCGAATAAAGTTAGTGTCGCTTGTCCTTACTGCAGTATCATGCTAAGTACAGCTACTACTACAGCTTTCCCCGGTACTAATATCCCAGAGATAGAAGATATCGCGGTTACGCTGGCGAAGGCGGTGGGGTAACCATAGTCCTGCTGGTTACTTTAAGAGATGATGGGAGTTCCTTTGCTTAAGGTCTCAGCGTGAAGAGCCAGTTTCTGTAAAGGTTTATCACTGTCTTCATAATTCAACTCACTTAATAAGTTCTCTAGAGTAAACTCGGATAAGTTCTCAAAATATCCAAAAGTGGCATTTGCAATAGCTTGATAGCGGACCAAATCTTCCAATCTGTTCTCTTTATAGGCCCTTTCTTTTAAAAATTTAAAAATACCATATAATATTTGCGTTTGATCTGTGTTGATGAATGGCTGTAGATTTTTATTAAGCTTTGGATAACTATTAAGCTTTCTTACTTTCTTTCCATAATCTTTGATCATTTGCAAAAGATTATCAGCTCTCTCTTTAGGATCAATTAGCATATGATTTGTTTTCTCTGTGGCAAATAAATGGCTAACTCTACCCTTTTGATCAGGCTGATGATAATTACTTAGTTTTCTTGGATCGTCATAATCAGGAGCCAAGTTTAGAATAGAACAGAGTAAATCTCCAAACTCCTCATTATGGTTATTTATGCCCCAACAGGGAAAAGCATAGGATGCCAGTTTATAGATTTCTTGTGGTCTTGGTTGACTTGCTCTGCCGAGAGTAAAATCGCAAGCACATTGTAGTAGTAAGAGAGCCAGCATCTCTTGTTTTTTTTCAGTTGTAAGGATTCTGTTTACAGCTGGTGCAGCTTCGACCGCAAGAGCAAGAGCAGCTCCTTTTGGTGTTCTGTGACCATAATTAGCCATAAATTTTTCTAATTCAAGCTGTCTTGGACCTAATTTTCTTGTGAGCTTGTTTGCTGTTGTGCGTTTAGTTTTTGGATCAAGTTTTGTTTCTGCTGCAGCAGCTTCTTCTGAAGTAGGATTTCCTGTTTTGCCGGGTTGATTTGTTGCTAATAATAAGAGTGATATGTCCATAAATAATCAAGATATCACCCCCCCCCGTGTTTTGTCAATACTTTTGTGCAAACCCCGTCATAAATACCTAAAAATCCCATTTTTGTGACTTTTTGGGTAGTAAAAAGTCATAGTTCTGTGACTTTTGGGCTATTTAGCTGGTCATTAGCCCAATTGGTGCAATTTCGAAAATGTTGGTGCAATTGGTGCAATTAAGGCACCAGTTCTTAACCTGGGCTTAACTTATCGTGGTATATAATACTAGTAGTATGTTATACTATTACATGTGGACAACTTTGTCATCAAGGCAACCGACAAATTCTTGAAAGATGCCAAGAAATTGCTATCTGATCAAGACTTGGAAGAACTTTATGACTTGCTTTCAATTAATCCAACAATAGGAGTCTTATACCATTACTCTAATAACATACTTATAATCCTGCTAGGAGTGTTTTCAAAGTCTGTAATGGAGAATATTTCAGCGGCAGAGAGGAAGCAATTAAAGAAACTAGTACCACAGTTAATTGAGTTATTTAAGGAAGAATTATGAGCAAACAAAACAAAACAACATTAGGCAAAGAACTTATAAAATCAATAGAAGCTGCTATTTGTAAGCCTTCCACCGTTAAGACTGTAAGAACTGGCGTTGATGTTAAAACATTACGTAGCTCACTTAAAATGACTCAGGCAACTTTTGCTAGTACCTATGGTTTTGGTTTAGAGACTTTGCGCAAATGGGAGCAGGGAGTTAATTCTCCAGATCGAAGCGTGATTTCTTATTTGATGTGCATACAGAAAGAACCTGAGTTTATTTCTAAGCTTGTAAAACAGAGTATGCGAAGAATATCGCGTGGATAGGATGAGTTACGCTGGCGAAGGTGGTGGGGTAATTACAGTTAGTGGTGGCGGCACTGCTAAGTCTGTTTTTCTTGCTGCTGCTAGCATGATGGCGTCAGTAAGCTGGTGAGATAGATACTTGCTGCTTTGTAAGTTTTGAGTGCCAGAAAACGTATTCTCCGAGCATAGGTATATTCCGGCTGGAGGATTTGGAGCCTGCAGTTCAGTGAACATTTCTGGTCTTTCAACTCTGTTGTCACTAAAACGCGCATCACCACTGATTTTGTTGCATATTGTTTTGAATAATTCTTGAATTTTAGCATCATCACAGTGGATGATGTAATTTTCAATTTTGTTGATCATTGTTATGAAATCAACATTGTGGAGTTGCTGTGTTTGATGATCTAGTACTTCTATTACTGTTGTTAAAGGCTCTTGGCTCTTATGTTCTAGGGCTATTAATGGAACTCCAGCATCTAGAAGATTGCCGCAAGCTGTGTCCTTGGCTTTCATGCAATGGAGAACACCACCATAAAAAATACCTTTTCTGTTTGGGTCTCCTTCAAGAGATGATCTAATTTGGTTTTCTATGGCTACTTCTCTTTGAGACATTAATTCATGATTCAGGTCTTGTAGAGCATGTGCTATCTCTAGCACTCTAGTAACATCACTATTTATAGTTGAAGGATTAGTGCCCTTAGCTATTACGCTGTAGAGGTTAGTCCATATATCAACCCCACTAGATATTAGTTTGCCTAATAGAGCGTGTTCCGTAGCTTCTATATCTACGTATTTAACAACCAGCCCAAGAGATTTTGCTCTGTCTTCAATAGCTTGCCACTGGGCTACTAAGCCTTTTTTGTCTTCTGGTTCTTGTAGTCTCTCTACGAATAGACTTGTGTTTTTTTCAAAATCCTTTCTGGACTTAGGGTCTAAATATTTACTATGGATATCTTTTAATTCTAGAATAAGCTGTTTTACAATAGCAGCTTTATTTGAAGTTGCGCCATTATAGTTATCTAGGTCATGAGGTATTTCTAAGTATATAGTGTCAAATCCCATAGCCTTATAGTGTGGTAGCTGACTTGCAAACTCGTCGCGTGCGGGGTTGTCTGCTTGGTGGGTTTCCCCCACGAAGAGTAGAAGATTATTTTTGTTTTTTGTATTTTGAGGTGCAAGTATAGTGGCTCTTTTTTGAGCAAGTGAGATTAGATGTTTTATTCCGACTTCGAACTGGTAGTGTCCGGCTCTGCGGCGTAGTAGCTCAAGTGCGCTTGCTGTATTCGGGCAAGCGGCAAGATGGTCGGCAATAGTGTTAGTCCAACCAGAGCCAGGATATTGGTAAGGTTGTTCTATGATTGTTGGTCTTACTGCCAAACCTGAAAAATGGGTGCCTGGTAATATATTCAAGATAAACATACAAGGCGATAATGGCTGCTTTTTAGATATTTATTTAGCCAAAACGCCTAATAATCCCATTTTTGTGACTTTTAGGTACTTTTATGCCAATCCTGTCATTTTTAGCTGAAATGCCTGTCATTTATGACAGGATTGTAAGCCAAACTTCGGACTTAAAGACTCTACTCAAAACTGCAAGCGCAGAAACGTGACGTCAGTCACATTTCTGCTACCCTCGGATCCACCCTCTTAAGCAGCAGATCCGCCAGTAGATTCCCCAGCAGTAACATCACACTACCGATTAGTAAATTTGCCATCACTATATTGATATCGAGTTTGCGTGCGGCTTCTAGAGTGAGGTAGCCCAGCCCCGGGTAAGACAGTACCATCTCTATTAGCGCTGAACCGACAAAAAGATTAGAGAACTCATAGCCAAGAATAGTTATAAGTGGATTGATGGCGTTGCGCACTGCGTGCTTGAAGATGACTACTGGCTCAGAGAGTCCTTTGGCGCGGGCAGTGCGGATATACGACTCATCGAGCACATCTAAGAGGTTAGCGCGCATTTGTCTTTGGATAGACGCTAGCCCCATGATAGTTAGTATTCCTACTGGCAGCAGTAGATGCCGCGTTAGATCTAGCAGCTGCTCCAGCGGATTCATCTCTTCGAACATAGTGCTAGTCAGCCCGCCTATAGGAAAAGCACCAGTATAGAGTGCTATCAGTAGCCCGAATATCGCTAGCACGAAACTTGGCATCGACATAGTGCAGGCGCTTAGCACCCCTAGGCTAAGATCCAGTCTGGAACCGCGTTTGACTGCAGCTATGACCCCGAGCGGCACCGCGATAGCCCAAGTTGCGAGCAGCGCTAGTATATTTAGCACAAAAGTATTCCACAATGCTGGCTTCAAAAGATATATAACTCTACGATTAGTTTGGCTATAACCAAAATCACCATGAAGAATATTAGCTAGCCAAGTTAGATATTGCTGCATAAAGCTCTTATCGAGCCCAAGACGTTTTTCTTCAGCAGCTATAGTCTCCTTGGAGATAGCAGGATTGAGGCGCATATCAGCGAGCGGGTCGCCGGCGCTGACTTTTGTTTCTTGCATTTCGAGCAAGAATAATTTATGTCCAAATAACTTAAGCTCATAATGCAGAGCAGGAATACTGCAGTCTAGCTTCATCACCGCAAAGGTAATAAAACTTACCAAGAGTAAGAGAATGATGGAGTTGAAGATGCGGCGCGCAATAAATGCCAGCATGATTACAATATACACCGTCATTGCGAGCCCGAGGTATTCGTCATCGCGAGCCGCGAAGCGGCGTGGCGATCTCCGTGCGGCGGCATGGGGATTGCTTCGTTGTGCTAACGCACTCCTCGCAATGACGTATGCTCCTTGCAATGACTTATTCTTTACTAGAACTACTGGTGAACCTAATACGTATCGGCGTCCCGACGAAGCCGAAATACTGCCTGAACTGCCCCTCTAGGAAGCGAATATAATGCTCGGGCACTAGTTCTGGGTAGTTAGTGAATAACAGAAACTCAGGCGGCTCAGTGCCAACTTGCGAAGCGTATTTGATCTTGATCGCTTTTTGACCGATAACAGGCGGCGGCGTGTACATCAGTACATCAGCTAGTACTTTATTAAGCATACTAGTGCTAACGCGTTTTTCTCTTTCTTTTTGTACTTCTTGAATTAGCTGCCAGACTTTATCAGTGCGCTTGCCGCTCTTAACTGAGATGAATTCCTTAGGCGCAAAATCCACGAATCTCAATTTGTAATCTAACTGTTCTTTGTATTTATTGAGATAGTTGTTAATTAGCGCATCAGGGTTTTGCTCAGGATCTTCATTGCGCTGAGCCTCAGCTAGAATACGCTCTGTGACTAGATCCCATTTGTTGATTAGCACGACGCAGCCTTTGCCGCGCTCGTTGATTAGTGAAGCGATGCGCTGGTCTTGATCGGTGATAATCTCTTCTTCGCAGCCGTCCACCACCAGTACCGCCACATCACAAGCGGCAATCATGCCAGTGGTGCGGATATTAGAATGGCGTTCTACATCTTCTTGAACTTTAGATTTGCGGCGCAGACCAGCAGTGTCCACCAGCTCATAAATAGCTCCGTGGCGAGTGATGCGCATGTCGATAGCATCTCTAGTGGTGCCGCTAACTTCACTAACTATAGATCTATCTTCGCCGATGAGTTTATTGAATAAGCTAGATTTGCCTGCGTTAGGTTTACCGACTATGGCTACGCGTATCGCTGTGTCTTTCTTCTCAGCGGTAGCCGCAAGCTTCTCAGGGTCTAGGTCTGAGCTGATCTCGTTGAGCATCTCAGAGAGTCCGTGCGAGCCATGCAGAGCGCTAATAGGATAGAGCTTGGGGAAACCGAGCTGATAAAAATCATGGACTAATTGTTCGCGCTCAGGGCTGTCTACTTTATTGACACCAAGGTAGATTGGTAGCTTGACTTCGCGGCGTAGTAGCTTAGCGACCTCATCATCGTATTTGGTTATACCAGAGGTGACATCGGTGAGGAAGACTATGGCATCAGCTTCGCCAACACCTGCTAGCACTTGATCGCGAATGCTGCCAGCGAAAGCATCATCACTATCCCAAGTAAGTCCACCAGTATCGATCACGGTGAAGGCTCTACCATCCCAATCGAAATCCAAATGTTTGCGGTCACGAGTGATGCCGGCTTTTTCGCCGACTATGCAGACGCGGCGCCCAATAAGACGATTGACAAGAGTGCTCTTGCCGACATTAGGCCTGCCTAGTATTAGGATGTTCAGTCTGCGGGACACGCGGGGTCTAATTGTCGCATTGAGACTATGGCGCGGTGGATTAAGTTAATACTAATCTCATTATTATGACGCTTCTTTAGCGTGGTTGAGAGGCTAGCTAAGGTATGATGGATCGTATTACGGATTATCATACCCTTTGGTGGGTATGATGACCTACATTATCTCTAAGATTTACTGGCGAGATATCTTTAGCTGTGATATCTTGCTTAATACTCTGGGGGAGTGTTAAGTGGATCAGCTTAGTTTATTGAAAAAGATTTCAACAAGTTTGTTAAGACGACTTCCGGCTGCAACAAGGCGGATTTCGGCGGCACAAATTGGACATAGATTTTATACTGGTGATCCATCTCGTGCAAGGCTTAGAAGATTTTTTTGCGTTCATGATCCGCTGCTTAATGTTGGACTTGTTGCTAGTGTCCAGATAGTATTACGTACTAATCAGAGTTATCAAGGGCCTAATGCGACTTTTGCATTACATCTTTATCCACCCAATACAAAAGGCAGGATTAAAGTTTTTAGATGGGATATGCCCGTGGCTACTGATGATTTCAAGACCATGCTCAGCAGTTCCGATGAGCTTGCTAAAAAGTTTAGTGATGCATTGGAAGTTATTTATCACAAGCAGTTTGCCAGATTATTTTCAATCCTTTCTCGTGGCGCAAAACTGAGACCAGCAATTAAACAAAGGTTGAAGAATTTATCTCAAAACTGTCCTTCTCCGTTTGAGAGTTTCAAAAGGCAATTTGCTGAGGTTTTGGTCTCTACTATGTTAAGTGAAGCTAATCAGGGCTCAGCGCTATCTCCCGGCATACAACATATGATTTCAACGGCAAGTTTCCAAGAGAAGGCACAACGATTATTGCAGAGACAGTTAGTGAATTTTTATTGGCTAGAAACATTTAAAGATGACCTTGATTTGGAAAAACTATTGCATTTAGCTTCAGAACAGAAAGTTTGTATCGATTGTAATTCAAACTTATCTTCGACAAGAATCACTATCTCTATAGGTGATTTCAAGAAGGAGTATGATTATGTACAGGAAACGAAGTGATTTTGACTCAGCGCATTCTTTTAATTAAACTCAGCGCCCTCGGCGATATAGTCCATGCTTTGCCAGTTCTGCATTTGCTTAAGAGTGCTGGACTTGAAATAGATTGGTTTAGTTATCAAGGATTTAGTCCACTACTTGAGGGGCAGCCACTATCTAAACTCATTACTCTTAAGGATCGCTCACTGACTACTCTTATTCGCGCGACACAAGAACTGCGCGCGCGTAATTACGATATGGTTATAGATTTGCAGGGTACTATCAAGACCGCGACTTTAGCTAAGCTCACCGGTGCACCGGTACTTGGTTTCGCGCAGCCGCGCGAAGCGGCGGCGACTCTGCTCTATGATCACACGGTGGACACTGGTGTTTGGTACTCGAACGCTCAGCATATTATCGAAGCGAATCTTAAACTTGGGCGCGAAGCTATCACTAAGCTTGGACTTGAATTACCTAAAGCTGTGCCGCTTAAATATGGACTAGTGGCTAATGAGCCCAGCGAGCGGCATTCAGCTCTTGAAAAACAACTAAAGGTCAAGGAGATTTGTGTGCTGCCTGCTACTACCTGGCAGTCCAAACTCTGGCCTACAGAATATTGGGTAGAGCTACTACTAAGCTTGCAGCGCAAGAGCAAAGCTAACATACATATAGTCTGCACCAAGCATGACGATCCTATAGTCCAGCCTTTATTGGCTCAGCTCAAAGAAAGCTGCGTGCCAGTTATATTGCATCAAGATTTTAAGCTGCAACAGCTGCCTAGTTTTTTTAGAAGTATGGATCTGATTGTTGGCGTCGATACTGGTCCTCTGCATATAGCAGCTGCGACCATAGACCCTAGTTCTACTTATATACTTGGTATCTATGGACCGACTTCGCCTAAGCGCACAGGTCCTTATGGTTTTGCTGCGGTGAGTGCTGAAGAATTATTCGAGCATAAGCCTCTTAATAAGCGCCATCTAAGCGAAGATGCTAGTATGCGTACGGTATTACCTGAGCTAGTCCTATCGCGGCTCTCAGGCGTTACGGCTGCTATACTCTAGTTATGCATTTCGATCCAACGCAGATACTATTTGTAGTTATTAGCATAGCGGTGATTACTGTTCTTATTATTGTCCATGAGTTTGGACATTTTCTTGCCGCTAAATATTACGGTTTTCAGACGCCGATATTTGGTATTGGTTTACCTTTTGGTCCAGCGATTAATTTATTCAAACGCTGGGGCACTCAGTTCAAGTTTTATTTTCTGCTGATAGGTGGTTTTGTGAGTATCCCTGAGCTTGGCGATGAGTCTAACACTGAGGAGCTGCGCGAGCAGCTTGGTGATGAACTCAAGCCGCTTAGGACTTTTCCTGTTTGGCAGCGTATGGTGGTGGCTAGTGGTGGCATAGTTTTTAATATATTATTTGCGTTCCTATTAACTGTCGTTATGGCAGCTAGTGTCGGTATGCCGCAGGCTGTGCCGAGCAATACCATTAGTGGTTTTGTTTCAGATAGCGCTGCTGCGCGCATCGCAGGCTTAGAAGCAGGCGACAGGATAGTCGCTGTTGCTGGCACTCAGGTGCATAATGGAGTTGAGCTCAAAGCCGTTGTTGATGCACATCGTAACCAGAACGTTACTCTGGTGCTAGAGCGCAAACAAGAGCAGCTGACTAAAACTCTTAAGCTTGAAGAGAGTCTTGGCGTCTTGCTCGGGCAAGAGAAACATTACCGTAAGCTTGGTTTTAATCCTTTGGCTTGGGTTTCTGAGGCTTTTGTTTTTACCTTTAATACTTTTGTCTCGATGTTAATTTCGGTTCTGCTCCTGTTATTCACATTAGTAAATAAAATCCTTGCTGCGATTTTGCCTTTTGTGCAGCAGCCGGTCTCAGAGCTTGGCGAAGTCAAGGGCATAGTAGGCATAGTGCAGCTAATTAGCCAAGATATTCAAGCTAACGGTGTGATGATCTTAGAGTTCGCTATCTTACTTAGTCTCAATCTTGCAGTGATTAACCTCTTGCCGATACCTGCGCTGGATGGCGGGCATTTAGCGTTTATGACTTATGAAGCGATTGCTGGTAATAAAGCACCAGAGAAGTTCCAAGCTATAGCTATTCAAGCTGGATTGTTATTCCTCCTCAGCATAATGGCGTTGACTACTTTTAACGACGTTAAAAATTGGGTGTTTAGTTAGTTGCGTGTCATCGCGAGGCGGCGATAGCCGCACACCGTCATCGCGAGCCCCGAAGGGTGGTGGCGATCTCTATGTGGTGATATGGGGGTTGCTTCGACTGCTTCGCAGTCTAGCAATGACGCTAGCTAAAATACTCAGCCCAGCGCTTATCCACCCTAGCTTTAATCTCATCTGACATCTTAATTATCCCCGGCCACTCGCGCGCGAACCCCTCATCAGCCCATTTGCGCGTAGCATCGATGCCAACTTTGGAGCCGTAGCCCATAATCGGAGCGGCGTGATCAAGTATATCTAGCGGGCCTTTAGTGAAGATCATATCGCGCTGGGGGTCAGTATTGCCGAAGGCATGCAGGGCTACTTGATGATAATCATGGACATCGACGTCTTTATCGAAGACGATTATGCTTTTAGTCCAAGCCATTTGTCCTATGCCCCAGATTATATTCATTACTTTCTGGGCGTGACCGGCGTATTGTTTATCTATGGCTATCAGCGCGCAGTTGTGGAAGACTCCATCCCAAGGCAAATCCATATCTATTATCTCAGGGCAGACTAATTGTAATAGTGGCAAAAATATCCGCTCTGTAGCTTTGCCCAGGTAGCAGTCTTCCTGAGGTGGTATCCCTACTATAGTAGTAGCGTAAACAGGATCGCGCCTATGAGTGAGAGCGGTGAGCTGGAACTTAGGATATTTATCTGCTAGCGAATAGAAACCAGTGTGATCACCGAAGGGTCCTTCGGTTACGAGTGGCTCACTAAGATCTATATAGCCTTCTATTATTATTTCAGCCTGCGCTGGCACTTGCAGGTCTATGGTTTTACATTGCACTAGTTCTACAGCCTGCTGGCGTATAAACCCAGCTAATATCATCTCGTCTATCCCCGGTGGTAGCGG
>Ga0172372_10007998_pt1 | contig 14105 bp, 16 predicted proteins | sample LakKiv5m_2_FD_114544 | JGI IMG/M metagenome (GOLD analysis project Ga0172372, IMG submission 114544) | Freshwater microbial communities from Kabuno Bay, South-Kivu, Congo - kab_092012_9.5m | ecosystem: Environmental > Aquatic > Freshwater > Lake | place: Democratic Republic of the Congo...
GAAATTAAAAAAAGAGCTGCAAAGGGTCACTGAAGAAAGGGACATATTAAAAAAGGCCGCGGTGTACTTCGCAAGCCAGTCCAAATGAGGTACGCCTTTATTCAGGACAATCAGCACATATGGCCTGTTCGTCGTTTATGTTCAACGTTAGATGTTCACCACAGTGGTTATTACGCATGGTTAAAGCAACCCACCAGTAAAACTGCAAGGAAACGGCAACAGCTTTCAGGCCTGATTAAACAATTCTGGCTGGAATCTGGCGGAGTCTATGGCTATCGTAAGATTCACTGTGATTTGAAAGATGTTGGCGAAAGTTGTGGGATCAATCGAGTACATCGACTGATGAAAGCAGATGGTCTTAAATCACAGCGTGGTTATCGTAAGCCTAGAGCTTACGCTGGTACTCCGGCTGTCATTGCCGCAAATAGCTTAAATCAACAGTTTAATCCAACTCAGCCGAACCAATTATGGGTGACGGACATTACCTAGATCCGTACACATGAAGGGTGGCTATATCTTGCGGTGGTGATTGACCTGTTTTCACGTCTTGTTGTTGGCTGGTCTATGAAATACAGAATCACGGCAGATCTGGTTTTAGATGCGTTATTGATGGCTTTGTGGCGAAGAAACGTAAGCGTCCGCTGAACCCCATGCCTATTTTTTAATTCGGCTCAGGTTTCCAACGGTGTGGAAGTAGTTCTTCTATCTGCGTCATTTTATGTGTTGGCAACCTTTTCAGCACATCACTTAAATAGGCATATGGATCTAGTCCATTCAGTTTTGCTGACTGGATTAAAGTCATGATATTTTCTGCCCGTTGACCACTACGCAGTGATCCTGCAAATAACCAATTCTTTCTGCCTAAAGCCCATGGGCGCATTTGATTTTCCACCCAATTATTACAAATAGGCAAATTCCCATCATCCAAATAGCGGCTTAAGGCAGACCAGCGTTTTAGACTGTAATTGATGGCTTTCGCTGCGGGAGAACTCTTTGGTACTTTATCCTGATGTTCTTTCAGCCAATCATACAGTTGTCGCATGATCGGTTGACTGTCCTGTTGCCTTCGCTGTAAGCGTTGTTCGGCACTACAGTCTGGTAATTCTCGTAATTCCGCTTCAATTTGGTAAAGTTGTTGAATCAATTGCAGGGCTTGTTCGGCAATGAAACTTTTCTTGGTCACATGCAGTTCATAGAATTTACGACGTGCATGCGCCATGCAGCCCACTTCAATGACCTGGCCTGATTTAAAGCGTGTTTTATAACCACTGTAATCATCACAGACCAGATAACCCTGCCAGTCTTTCAGGAACTCTTCCGCATGCTGACCTGAACGACTTGGCTGAAAGTCATAGATCACCGCCTGAACTGAATTGTACTGTGTCGTGGCATAGGCCCAGACATAACCTTTCTTTGGTTTTTTTTCACCATCCCCCATCTGCATGATGGTGACTGGTGTTTCATCTGCATGAATCACCTGCTGTTGTAGCACCAGCTGTTTTAAGGCATTCGCCAGAGGTTCAAGTTCCACACCACAGCGACCTATCCAGTCCGATAAGCTTGATCGTGCAAGATCAACACCTGCGCGCAGAAAGATCTGGCGTTGGCGATACAGGGGTAAATGATCGGCATATTTGGACACTAGCACATGGCTGAGCAGTTCAGGACTGGCAATGCCTTTATCAATCACATAGGCGGGCATCGCTTGCTGAGTCAGGGTGTCACACTGATCACAGACCCATTTGCCACGGACATGTTGTTCCTTATAAAATTGTGCCGGTCTGAAATTCAGTTTTTCACTGACATCTTCACCGATACGACGCAGTTGGCAGCCACAAGCGCATTGGGTTGATGTAGGTTCATGCTCAATACGCAGGGTTGGCAAGTGATCTGGGAGCGGTCGACGTTTAGGTTTATTGGCTGTGGCCTTTTGTGTCGCTGCATCCGTCTTATCTGCATTTAACCGCTCCAGTTCCAGATCAACCGCTGCGATATCTTCTTCGACGGCTTCATCCAATAGGCTGATTTGTTTGGCAGTGAGCTGTTCATTCTTCTGCGCGAATTTATGCCGTTTAAACAAGGCAAGTTCATGCTCGTATTTTTGCGTAAGAATAGAAAGATGCTGAACTTTGGCATCTAGGTGTTGATTGGATTGTTCGAGTTGTTGTTTATCTTCTACAAGTTGCTGATGCTGCATCGCCAACTGTCTGGTAAATTCCAGCAATTGTTCATGGCTCAGTTAGCTTAGATCAGGCAGTGTATTCATGACCGCAGTATGCCTGAGGTCATGAAGAGAATGAAATAGAACATTCGGAGAATAGCAGAATGGATCAGCCTGATTTAGAGCATGGTGACGACCTGCTGTCGACCAACTCTTTGCCAAGGTAAGCCTTGGATCAGTGCCTGTAACTGTTCCGGGCTGATTGCTACGGTTTCACCTTGATAAACTTGAGTCCAGTGGAACTTTCCTTGTTCCAATCTTCGGGCACACAGCCAAATCCCCAGACCATCATGTACCAGCACTTTCATGCGATGGCCTCGTTTATTACAGAACAGGTAGGCACAATGCGGTTTGACGTAGCCAAAGGCTCTCAGCACCTGTGCCATGGTAGTATCCATCCCTGCACGCATATCCATCGGTTGGGTAGCGAGCCAGATTTCATCAATGCGGATCATGTCGCCAGCGTCTTGAGTAATACTGCCAAAGCGGACATTTCTGATACCTGCCATTTCAACCCAATCTCTATATTCGAATCAGGCAAAGTAATGTGAACGGGTAGCATTGCTGTAGTGGATGGAGTGAACGCTGCAGGGTAAGGCAATGCAATAAATGTGGGCTTGGGTGGTGCCGAGTTGTCCAGAGCCTGTTCGCCATCCAGAAGGCGAATCCATCTACATACGAGATTTGCATTCAGTCCATGCTGCAAGGCGATTGAGGCGATGGATGTGTTGGGTGCTTTACAGGCTTGAACAATACTATTTTTAAATTCAGTACTGTATGTTCTTCGCTTTCTAGGAGCAGATGCAGATATTGTTGATGAATGGGTAATTGTGGTCATGAATTAAGTCCCCACTTAAAAATAAGTGGGGACTAACATAAGGCTAATTAGATAGATTGGTAAGGAGGTGCTTTACCGGATGCTTACTTTCTTTATGCGCTATTTTCACCAATATCGTTTGCTGATTTCGCAGGATGGATCATTTATTCATGCCTCGTTTTAGCCAATCATAAAATCGTGAAACGGATACATGAAGTAATCGAGCCATTAGGTTAACCGGAAAGGAATCTCTTTGTTGTTTCATGTAGGCGTACCTTACTGACTTTCTTTGGCAAAGTACGCTGCTGCCTTTTTTAAAAATTCACGTTCCATTTCAGCGGTTTTAAGCTGTTGTTTGAGCTTTTTATTTTCTTCGAGTAAAGCATTTAAATCAGGTGAATACTGCTTTATACCAGCTAGGGTGCCAGCTTTTACCTTGTTATTCCAATTTGAAAGAGTTTGCATTGAAATGCCGAGTTGTTTGGCTGTTTCCGATACATTTCCTTGATTGGTTTCAATCAACTTTATGGCTTCAGCTTTAAACTCTGTGGTGTAAGTCCTGTGTTTCTTGCTCATGGTAAACTCCTGATGAGTGTCTATAGTTTACCAAGTTAAACCCTCCTGTTTTTTCAGCACACATCAGTGCAGTATTAGTATTAATTACAAAAGGTTGTTGGTCCATTTGGGCTACCCTATGATTTCTAACTAGATTTGAGGTTTGATGCAGCCGCAAGTTGAGACTATTCAGCTGCCTAGTATTTAAGCCAATGATGGTAATGTTGAGGATATATGCAGAGGTGTAACATTTAATTGTTGAATGAGGTGATCAGCAACAAACTCAGCATCTTTAGCAACATCCATAAAACGTCCTGAACCCCACGTGTTTAACCAAGGTAATCCAATAAAGCTTACATCAGGGTCAACCGTAATACCGCGATCATGTTTTGGATATCCATTTGTTTGGAATATATCTAAATCAATCCAAGAATAGTCTGGTCTAAATCCGATACACCAAATGATTGAGGTGATGTTCTCATCAACTAAGTCTATATGGGTAATTTCCTGCTCTGGCTGCCAAAGTGGCTGATATACAGATACAGGTTCTTCAGTCACAATATTATTTTTCTCTAGATAGTCATCAATAGAGGCATTAATACGATTATAAGTAGCATCTGCCATATCTAAGTTCTGAATTAAATCTGGACGGAATACAAACTGCCCATCCTTATAGTCCTCAAATCGTCCAAGCAGTCGCATACCTTCTAATGCAAATTTACGTAGATCAATATCACGACCACCATCTCGCCCAGTCACATAATGATTAGTACTGTTACGAACTTCTTCACTGTATCGATGATCTTTGACGGTAGTTTCGTAATAGCCCATTTCATAAAGCCACTTCACTACGTCTTTACCACGATAAAAACGTGCACAGCGTGGTGCATCTCCCGTAGAAAGATAGACCTTTTTACCAGCCAAATGTAGATCTTCGGCGATTTGGGCCCCCGATTGCCCTGAACCGACAACTAAGACATTACCTTCAGGCAGCTGTCCCACATTAAAATATTGTTCTGAATGCATCACCAATACTTGTTCAGGTACTTGATCACTTAGTTTTGGATAAATTGGGGTGTGATAACCACCAGCCGCTACAACTAATTGTTTAGCAGTAGTTGTGCCCAAACTGGTTTCAATTTCAAAATGTTGCGGTGCAATTTTTGCCACATGCTTAACTTGAACATTTAATAAAACTGGTGGATTCAGTTTTTCAATGAAGTCGTCGAGGTATTCAACAATTTCATTTTTTTTCATAAATCCATCAGGATCATTGCCGTTATATGGATGCTCTGGAAGCAAACATTGCCAATTTGGGGTAACCAAAGTGAAATTATCCCACCGTTTACTACGCCAGCTATGGGTTAACTCTGATTCTTTTTCTAGAATCACATGATCAATCCCTGCTTTTTGTAAATAATGACTGATACATAACCCTGCCTGGCCACCACCCACAATCACGACATCATAATTTGGTTGTAAATCTTGAATTTGCATATTAAGCATCTTGTTCCCCTTATTCATTGTACATTTCAGTAATTTCAATTTGGTCTTCGTCTTTTAAGGCGAATAAGTTAGCTTGGCGCTTAATCGTGGATAGGCTGTCCATGGCTGAACTACATGCAAAGCCATAACGTACTCGTACTCGTTCTGATGCAGCAGATAACCCATCTTCAGCCAACGTTAAAAACTGTATTGCTGGATATGAATGTCCTTTAGATAGATATTCATAAATCACCGTGGATGGAGAGTAATATTGAATCAGCTCACCATTTGGCCATTTCACGGTAAAATTTACACTCGGCATAATGTTGACTCCTGTTGCTGTGCATGTCGGGAAAGATTGGAAAATGGAGCTTGCGCGAGGACTTTTTGATAATTCAGCCCAGTAAAAGCCTGTTGTTGAAAATCCCAAAAAGTCTGTTGCTCAGTCTGCTGCTGAATCTGTACTCTGCCAGAATCTGTGACCTCACCAATCACTGCACAATCAATATCTTGTGAAGCAAATAATTCAATGATGTCCTCACATTCTTCGCTATCGGCCGTCAGTAAGAAGCCATAACTTGGGAAAATTTGAAGCCATTTCAACCAATCTGTATGTTGCGGTTTCGGAATCTTATCTAACCAAAGATTCGCTCCTGATCCCGTTGCCTCAAGTAGCATTAACAAACTGCCTAAGATTCCTGCATTACTGATGTCGCGTGCCGCATACGCGAGATGCTGTTCTGCAATTTCGGGCAATACTTCCAACTGAGTCCTTAAAACCGCAGCAGGAACATGTTCAAAACATTTCCAATAGGTGGTTTGCTCATGGAATTTGCCCTGCATATTCAGTGCAATTAATATCTTCTGCCCCGCTTGAACATGAAAGACCGAGAGCAAATGATTCGCCAATCCTTGTATGGCAACGGAGAGCGTAGGTTGAAAATCTGTATGAATATTGGTGTGTCCACCCACAAGCTTTAGGCCATAGGCATCACAAGCTGCTTGCATGCCAGCAAATAACTGTTGACCACTTTGTGTATCGGTATGCCAATAACTATTCACCACAGTTAAAGCTCGCCCACCCATTGCTGCAATGTCGCTCACATTTGCCATCACCGCAGACCATCCTGCAAAATAAGGGTGCTTAGCCACAAAACTTGGTAGCATTCCTTCACAAGCATGTAATAAATATTGTTCACCGAATGGCATCGCAGCAGCATCATCCGCAGGCAATGCATATAAATCTTGTAGGGTTTGAATGTTCAGATTCAACTGCGATTTAATCGCATGAATATTTTGCTTAGACTGCATCGCTGGCGTGATTTGCAGTTGTGGGAGTAGCTCTGAAAGTCTCATCAGCAGACCTCTCTATAGCTATAAGCTTGCATCACCACATGTTGTAATGGGTAATTTTCGACTTGTGCTTGCATGAGCACATGCGGAAGATTTGCAACATTCAGCTCATGTACAGTGTCCCAACACAACTTTTGAAAATAGCGTTCATTCTGTTGCTGAACCGTTGCAAGGAATGTGGTGCAGCCTAAATTTTTGGCAGTGGATACGGCTGCATTAATCAGCGCTTTACCAATAGCATGATGATGGCGGTACAATGGCTCTACACATAAACGCCCACCCCACCATGTATTTGTTCCATCTGGGAAGATACGCACAGCACCTATGACACGATCATGCTCACCAAACATTTGTCCAATCGCAACAATACCTAGAGCTTTAAAGTCATATTCATCACGGTCTTCTTTTAGGATTTTTTGTTCATCGCGAAAAGTTGCCTCTCGCAGGCGATAATATTGACGTCGTTCCCAATCTTCAGTGACTACCTTGATAACAATGTCATCTGTGACAAACTGTTTTAGGCCTTCGTTTAATTCTAATAACCATGGATAACCAGAAAGTTGCATACTGTTTCTCCTACTCATAAGCTTTCAGTGAAGAACATGCTCCACATTTGGCACAACCCGCTTTAGTGTTTTCTGAATGCAATCCATTTTGACGAAGTTGCTCACCAATTTTTGGATAGAGTGCCTGCATAAAGGCTTGCTCTGGTTTTGAATGATGTTCAAGTGCTGTTCCTTGAATTGGTACAAATGGCACTACAAACGGATAAACTCCCATCTCGGTCAATTTGGCAGTCATTTCGATAATTTCATTTTCGGTATCACCCAATCCAGCCAAGATATAGGTGCTCACTTGCCCACGGCCAAATACCTCTACTGCAGCCTCAAATGCTGCAAAATAAGTATCGAGAGAAACTTCTGCTTTACCTGGCATAATTTTATGACGTACCCGATCACTCACCGCTTCAAGATGCATCCCGATGGATACAGCTCCTGCATCTTTTAACTTTTGAAACCATGCAAAATCATCGGGTGGCTCACATTGCACCTGTATAGGCAAATTCACTTCAGCCAGAATAGCTTTCACACTGTCATATAAAATCTCTGCTCCACGGTCTGGAGTATTAGGTGTGCCAGTGGTAATGACCATTTGCTGTACACCATCGAGTTCCACAGCTGCTTTTGCAACTTCTGCGAGCTGTTCTGGACGTTTCCGAATTAAAGTACGGCCACTTTTTAAAGATTGGTCAATCGAACAAAATTGACAAGCAGTAGCTTTATCATTCATACGAATGCAATGTTGTAATACTGTTGTTGCCAAGACATCGTGGCTATGCAAAGTTGCAATTTGCTCATATGGAATACCTTCGTCTGTAGTTAAGTCATAAAACTTTGGACGAGATGGGGCTGTTAAGGTTGCTACAGGAATCCGGTTTTTAAATACGATCACTTGGTCAGAATCTGAATCAGCTTTAGCACTGTATGGAGACTCTTGTGCAGCTAGATTCAACACTGGAATCATCATCGTCTGCCCATCTAGGCTGAGTGCCTTATGATCACTTGGCCCTGCACCGCCTTTACGAGATAGACCAAATTCACCATCCCATTTCAGACCGTTACATTGCAAATCAGTCAAAAGTTGTATTGCAGACATACTCACCCCTCTCTATAGAATTGGTTTAATAAGGCTTAAACCTGCTCTTCCGTAAATCTGGAAATCTTTTCAAGATTTGTTAAATCTGAAGATTCGACTTTAAGTTCATGTAGTAGCTGTGTCGGACGACGATCAATCAATAAACTTAACAATTCTGGGCGGCTATAATGACCAACAGAATCCATCATCCGTTTACGTTTTTCGATTAAGGCAAAGTCTAAATCGGCAATCACATAGCCTTCGCCTTGTGTGATCGGTTCAGACAAAAATTTACCTTCTGGAGAAACAATGGCCGTAAAACATCCCCCAGAAATTGGACCCAGTTCACAACCAGTGTCTTGCATAATTTGTTGTTGTTGCTCTGGATCAAGCCATGCCGTCGCATTAACTACGAAACAACCTGACTCTAAAGCATGGTGCTGAATGGTGGCATTGATCTGATCTGCAAAAATCTGCCCCACGAGTGAACCCGGAAACATCGCCGCATGAATTTGCTCACCATCCGCCATCAAAGCAAACCGAGCCAAAGGGTTATAATGCTCCCAGCATGCCAGTGAACCCACACGTCCCACAGCTGAATCAATTGCACGTAAACCACTGCCATCGCCTTGTCCCCACACCATACGTTCATGATAAGTTGGGGTAATTTTTCGACGATGCTGAATGATTGAACCATCAGCATCAAATAACAGCTGTGCGTTGTAGATTGTTCCACCTGCGCGCTCATTAATCCCAATAGAAACCACCATTTTTGCTTCAGCACAGGCTTGACCAATCGCAAAGGTTGCTTCAGAAGGGACAACCACAGATTCATTGAGCAGTTTTAAATGTTCCTTACCCATTGCAAACGGTGGTTGTACAAAAGAAAAGTAAGGGTAATAAGGCACTACCGTTTCAGGAAAAACAGCAAATTGCACACCTTGCTGACCCAACTCCAAAATCGTGTCACAGATTTTCTTGACTGTACCCGCTTGGCTATAAAGCACTGGACTACACTGTACTGCTGCTGCTTTTACAATCTGATTCATGTCTTATTCCCCTTTCTTAAATCTTTAAACAGTCCAAGTATCAATGATCAGTGCATTGTCACGACGCATCAGTAATTTCAAGTCCATTACATCTAAAGGATTGATTGGACGAATTCCTGGCATTAATGCTTTTTCGGTTTGACCATATAGCGCTTGTAATGCGAATCGGCAGGCATAAACTTCACCACCTTCTTCCATAAAGGCTTTAAGCTGATTATTGACCGCCAAATGTCCAGGAAAAGCTTCAGCACCCAAAGTTGGGAAACCACGTTGCACACCTAACTGCACACCTGGACCATAAAGCAGGATTTTGGTTTCAAAACCTTTGCGTAATAAACGTTTGGCTTGGAGGACATTCACCAGACCAATAGACCCTTCAAAAGCTACAGTGTGGAATGTCACTAATGCTTTTTCGCCTGGCTGCGCTTTTACATCTTCAAAGACCTTTTCTTCATAATCGACAAGAAAATCACCATCTTTGTATTGTTCAATATCAACTTTTGGCATAGCAGCTCCTCGTTTAATGCTATTTACAATCAACCATTGTTTGGTTTGAATGTTTTATTGCGAGAGCTGTGCCAAGATCTATTTTCTGGTAGGAATTAATTTTTATATCATTGAAATATAGTAATTAATATTTTTAAAACGGCTATTTTAGGTGATAAATATAATTCTGGAAGGCTATGATTTTTCGTAGTATTATGAAATTTCATAACCTATTCTATGAAATTTCGTAGCATGAATAATACTGACTTCATTTCCGATTGGGTAACTACTGAGAATTCAATTCGCCCACTTGCCTTTGAACACACTTCTCAAGCCTTACTCGTTTTAGACCCACATCAAAATCAGTTTATTGATGTAAATATTAGTGCTACGAAATTACTCCGCTATGAACGCCACGAATTGATTCAAAAGACCGTCACCTCTATTTTTGGTCATTTTAGTCAACTACCAAACTTAGTGGCGTTTACAGAAGAAACACTTGCTAAAGGCTATGCATGGAATAATGAGCTATATGCTTTTGATAAAAATGGAGAAAAAATTCAATTCGATGTCAGCTCTGTTTCAATCCCATATAAGAATAAGACTCTGCTCATTTGGTCCTTAGTCGATGTCAAAGACTTAGAGCTACGTCAACTAAATAAAAATGCAGATAAAGTCATTCGTGCAGGGCTTAAAGAATGGCAAGCTCTACAAGAACTTTTTATTGATTCTGACACTGGCAAGCATTTGCTGCTAAGCTCAGTAGGTGATGGAATTTATAGTATCGATAAACAAGGATTATGTACCTTTATAAATCCCGTTGGCGCGAGAATGCTAGGATTAAAACCAGAAGATGTGCTTGGTAAAAATATCCATAAAATACACCACCATACTCATGAAAATGGTACGCACTATCCTGTCGAGGAATGCCCAATCTACGCAGCTGTACACGATGGTGTAGTACATGAAGGAATACAAGAGATTTTCTGGCGACGTGATAGCAGTTTTTTTCCTGTGGAATTTACAAGTACACCAATCATCCGTGAAAGCGAGATCATTGGTGCAGTTGTAGTCTTTAGAGATATCAGCGAACGCTTAAATACAGAAAAACAACTCACCCATGCTCTTAACGAACTACAAGACTTAAAAAGTCGACTAGAACAACAAAATGAGTATTTACAGGAAGAGATATTACAAGAGAACCAATATCATGAAATTGTAGGAAATAGTGTTTCCATTTTACAAATCATTGAAAAAATTAAAGTGGTTGCTTCTACTGATGCCAATGTCATGATTTATGGCGAATCTGGTACAGGAAAGGAACTGATTGCACGTGCAATCCATCAATCTAGTCATCGTAAACAACAGCCTCTTATACGTGTTAACTGTGCAGCCATCCCCTCAGAACTATTTGAAAGTGAATTTTTCGGGCATGTTAAAGGCGCATTTACGGGAGCAGTGCGTGATCGAGCGGGGCGATTTGAACTTGCAGATCAAGGAACATTGTTTCTAGATGAAATTGGTGAAATCCCACTAGAATTACAAAGTAAATTATTAAGAGTATTACAAGAAGGAACATTTGAACGAATTGGTGAAGAAAAAACTCGCCACGTCGATGTTAGGATTATTGCAGCGACTAATCGTAATCTCAAAGAAGAAGTTAAGCTCAAAAATTTCCGTGAAGACTTATACTTCCGCTTGAATGTATTCCCGATTCACTCACCCGCCTTACGAGATAGAAAAGAAGATATTCCTCTATTAGTTTCACACTTTACCAAGCTGATCAGTGAAAATCGTAAAGTGCCTTATTTACCTTTTTCACAAAAACACATCCTCGAACTGCAACACTATGACTGGCCGGGTAATATTCGAGAATTACAAAATGTGTTGGAGCGAGCATTGATTACTGCCAAACATGGTGCTGTTTCATTTAAATATTTACTGGAACAAGAATCCTCTCAGACCATGCAGCACAATCACGCTACAGCAATTGAGCAAGTCCTATCGATACAACAGCTTAAACAGTTAGAAACTGAAAATCTTCAACTGGCAATCAAACGGTGTGAAGGTAAAATTTTTGGTGATGAGGGTGCAGCTAAGCTTTTAGGGATTAATCCAACGACACTGATTTCAAAATTAAAAAAATTAGGTATTAAATATTAATGGATATTCAATACCTTACCAACAAATGAATAATCTCATCAGGATAAAGCAATGGAAATCAATAGAATTGGGGATATTTCAGCTTTTGTAGCTTCAGTCAAATATGGCAGTTATACTCATGCAGCGAAGCATTTAGGTTTATCACGATCTGCTATTGGCAAAAGTATTGTTCGATTAGAAGAACAAATGGAAGTGAGACTATTAAATCGAACGACTCGAAGCTTAAGCTTGACTGATGAAGGGCGAATTCTCTTTGATTATTGCCAGCAGATTTTAGAAGGTTTAGAAGAAGTTGATCATGTAATGGCTTCACGTCGCCTTGAGCCGATTGGTACTTTAAAAGTTACAGCTCCTCACTCACTTGGACATCGATATATTTTACCCATTTTAGACACCTTTCTAAAAAAATGGCCTGGATTAAAAGCAGACATTTCTTTTACAGATCGCTTTGTTGATATCATTGAAGAAGGCTTTGATATAGGTATTCGTGTTGGTGAACCCAAGGATGATTCGCGACTTTTAACTCGGACCATCGCATGGCAAAAAATGCAGACATGTGCATCACCACAATATATTAAATTATATGGTTCTCCCCAAACTCCAGAAGATTTAGCAAAATTTGATACAATTTTTCTAAATGGTAGCAACAATCGTAGAAGCTGGAAATTCAAGACAGATTCGGGGATCTATGTTTTTGAAGGTCCTGAGAAGATGAAAATCGATAGTTCAGATGCTATCTTGGCATCTGCAGTTTCAGGGTTTGGTATCATACAACTACCTACCTATATCACACAAGAAAGTATTGATCAGCTCCAACTTATTCCTCTTCTTGAAAAATATACAGTTGAACCTGAGCCTATTCGCATTATTTATCCAAGCAAAAAACATTTGTCCCCAAGAATTAGAATGTTTATTGATTACCTCGTTGAACAATGGACTGTATTGCCTCCTTGGGAAAGAAAAGACTCAGGCACTAAAACTTGAGTCTACAAAAAAGTTTTTGATTAATTAGACAAGACTGAAATGAGGCACAACATCTTCGATAAGCTCTTGAAGTACTTCTTTTGCTGGTCTTCGTGTTGGTTTGAGATTTAATGTAATATGCGCAACACCATCTTGTTCTTGCTGCTTCCAAAATTCCATCAAGGTATTTCGACCAGCTCGTAAAAAAATATTATGGTGTAAACGTGCAGGCTCATCTGGGTTTTCACTCAGATCTAGAAAATTCGCATAACCAAAAGGATGCCAAGTTTTACCATCTCCCAATTCCTCAATCTCTTTAATAATATCTTTCGATCGTCTCGGATCAACACCATGCCAAATCCAAGCATCCGATTGATTAGCAAACCAAGACATGTCTTGACGAGCTCGGCCAATAGTAATCATCGGCAAATGACTAGACACAGGTTTAGGCACTAAATCAATATTACCTACCAATTGCCCATGATATTGTGTTGCCATTTTTGGAAATTCATTTTCATTTAATGTACGGATCATTTCCCATGCTTCACGAAACCGTTCTGCGCGATTATCAAAGTCATAACCAAATGCAGGATATTCAACAGGACGATCGCCACTAGACATCCCAAGAATAAAGCGTCCTTGAGATAGTCGGTCAACTGATGCTGCTTGCTTAGCCGTAAGAATCGGATTACGTAACGGTGAGACGATACCCGCTGTACCTAAAGTAATATTTTTAGTCGCAGCGGCAAGAAAACCAAGGTCAACAAATGGATCGTAAACTTGCCCAACATCTCCAAATTTAGGGTCGTAAAAAGGGACATCACGAATCCATAAAGCTGAAATCCCCCCCTCATCTGCCATTTTTGCTAATTCCAGATGATCGTCCATATTCGGTATTGGGCCTTCCGGATACCCTTTAAAAGGAGCAATCAAACCAAAGCTTAGTTTTTTTGGCTGAAATACACGAGTAAATGCTTTGTTAGTTGCTAAGTGTTGTGGGAGGATAAGGTTAGTCATGAGATTACCTGTATTTTTCGGACATGTAACCATCATAATTCTTTTATTAGGGAATAGGATTCCCATAATCAGGGAAGAGATCACACCAATTTAAATTGGTTAAATCCCCCCTTTAAATATTCTTATTTATCAAAAATACCAATAAATTCATCTAATAAGGCTTGATAGTTATCAGCTATTTTTCGCATGAAAAAGGGTTATAAGATAATCCCGCACAAAATTTATATTTGGTTTTTGCACACCTTTAGGCCAAACCAGATAAAGTTGATTTGTTGGAACGTCATTTCCATTATTCATCGCAATTAAAGATCCTTCTTTCAGCTCACGCTCACAATGATAGTCAGGAAGAACAGACCAGCCA
>Ga0172372_10007999_pt1 | contig 14102 bp, 11 predicted proteins | sample LakKiv5m_2_FD_114544 | JGI IMG/M metagenome (GOLD analysis project Ga0172372, IMG submission 114544) | Freshwater microbial communities from Kabuno Bay, South-Kivu, Congo - kab_092012_9.5m | ecosystem: Environmental > Aquatic > Freshwater > Lake | place: Democratic Republic of the Congo...
ATAAATTTAACATATCAATTAAATTTTTATTAACTTTTTCTATATCATATTTCTTTTTTGCTAAAATATAACTTTCTCTTGCCATTTTCTGAATAGCATATTCTGTTTTCTTAATTAGCTTTATCATTGCATACGCTAAAGATTTTGAGTTTCTTGGAGCAACCAGCAATCCATTCTTTTCATGAATTACCGTCTCTCGGCAGCCTGCCACATCAGTTGTTATGATTGGTCTACCAGTAGCTAAAGCTTCAAGGACTGATCTTGGGGTTCCTTCTCGGTATGATGGCAATACATAAAATCTGCAAGCAGCTAAACTTTTTTGAACAGAAGAAATTTCACCTAAATATTTAATAAAACCTTCTTTGATGTGTAAATTTAATTCATTAAAACTAATACTAGATGGATTTGAATCTATTCTCCCGGCTAATTGAAATACTACATTTGGAAACTGAGATTTGACAATACGAGCTGCTTCAAAATATTCACGAACCCCCTTGTCAATTAATAATCTAGATAACATTAAAAATACAGGTTTTTTAGGGAGGAAACGTAATGGAAAATTTTTTAAATCGACTCCAGACCCATGAATTATATTTGTTTTAATATCATCTGAAATAATTTTTAATTTACGAAATAAATTTTTATCATCATTATTTTGAAATATAATTCTATATGGATATTTTAAGGCTTGCTTATACAAAAAAATCATAAGATACTTAATTAAATTACGTTTGATTCCGCCACCTTCTGTAAAACCATATCCTAATCCTGTAATTAAAGGAAAATATTTAACTTCTGAAAAATATCTCATAGCTATACCAGTATAAATTACTGGCTTAACAGTATAAGCAATTACAATATGTGGTTTATAATTTTTTATGATATCACGTATAGCGCAATAAGAATTATACTCCCTTAAAAAATTTAAGCTACCTCGTGATAATGAGTAATCCTTAAACAAAACGCCTATTTTTTTTAATTGCCTACTTACGATATCTGCATGCTCATCAAGAGGTGAAATAGCCATTACTTCGTGACCTTTGTTAACAAGTGTTTTTAACAAGTGACCACGAAAATTTATCAATGAAGAAGAATAGTTTGAGATAATAATAATACGTTTCATTTCAATAAATCTAATTTTAGTAAAATTTATTTTTTGCTTAACCATTCTTGAAACATTAATATGCTCCATATTTCATACTGCCAATTTTTTTTTCCTGAAAGATGCTCAGTCCATTTAATGCTAATTGAATCTGGATTAAAAAAACCTTGATTTCTCAATTTTGTTTTATCTAATAAAGCTTGAGCCCAATCTTTAAGGGGTCCACGTAACCAAAAATCAATTGGAACTCCAAAACCAACTTTGGGTCTTTCAACTAATTTTTTTGGAATATACTTGTAAAGTATTTGACGCAAGATCCATTTACTTTGTGTTTTTTTTAACTTTAGGGGCTGTGGTATTTGCCATGCATACTCTAGTAATTTATGGTTAAGAAAAGGAGCTCTCGTTTCAAGTGATGTTGCCATGGCGGCTCTATCAGTTTTAACAAGAATATCATCAGGCAAATAAGTCATGCTATCTAAGAGCATCATTTGTTGCTGACCATCAAGTTTTGTTAACTCCGATTCATAATTCGTTAAAAAAGTTCTCGGTTCTTTACCATCGAGCAAAATCTCATTCGGATTTTGCCAATTTGAAATAAGTTTATAATAAAGATCAAATAATGTTTTAGACTCCAATGCACTTGTAACTTTGTAAACTTTATCAGCTAAATTAGTATATTGATTTAAGCTTGGTAATATTTTTAAAAACTTATTCCAACTTTGAGAATTTATTGATTTAATGCCAGATGCTAAAATTTTTCGCAATGGCAATGGGATTAGAGTTAATTTATTCCACAAATTTTTACTTAAAATATATCTATTATATCCACAAAATACTTCGTCACCCCCATCACCAGTAAGGGCCACTGTTACTTTTTTTTTTGCAAGCTGTGAAATTAAAAAAGTTGGAATTTGAGAAGAATCAGAAAAAGGTTCATCGTAAATATAAGCTAATTTTGGTATGACAGCCATAGCTTGTTCTGCCGAAACATATAATTCTGTATGTTCGGTTCCAAGATATCTTGCTACTTCTTTTGCATACTTAGCTTCATTATATTCTTGCTCATTAAAACCGATTGTAAAAGTTTTAATTGGCTGATTAGATTGAGCCTGCATTAACGCAACTACTGTTGAAGAATCAACTCCTCCCGAAAGAAAGACGCCTAATGGTACATCTGACATCATTTGTTGTTTTATAGAAATTTTCAAAAGCTGCTCAAGTTCTTTTTCAATATCATTTGCACTCAAAGACTTTAATTTATTAACTCCCTGAGTTGCAACTTCCACTAAAGACCAATAGGGTTTAGGGTTAGGTAATAATTTTTTTACAAAATCATTTTCTTTTAACTGCAAATAATGTCCGGGAAGAAGTTTAAAAATATCTTTATAAATTGAATAAGGTGCTGGGATGCAATTATGTCTTAATTGAAGTGCAATCGCATCATTGTTAATATTACCTCTAAACTCTGGGTGAACTTTTAATGCCTTAAGCTCAGAACCAAAAAGAAAAACAGTTTTATCTCCTATGCCTTGCCAACCAAAGTATATTGGTTTTTCTCCCATACGATCTCTCACTAAAGTAAGGGATCTAAGTTTTCTATCCCAAACAGCAAAAGCAAACATACCTACTAATTTTTTTAATGTTACTTCTATTCCCCAAAAGTCCAATGCCTCAACTAAGGTTTCAGTATCTGTGTTGCTATGCCATTTTATATTAGATTTAATTTCTTGAAGTTCTGATCTAATTTCTAAATGATTATAAATCTCTCCGTTGTAAGTTAGAATTAATCTACCTGAACTTGAATGCATTGGTTGCTTACCTGCTGGAGTTGGATCGATGATGGACAATCTTTGGTGACCAAAAACAATTCCTGCATTACCATCCTGCCAAATGCCACTATCATCAGGACCACGATGATGAATGGAAAGATTCATTTTTTTTATGATCTCATCAGATTTAAAGGATGATTTAGAGTAAAAACCACAAATTCCGCACATAATTTACTTCTCTTTATACAGTAGATAAGTGCTATTCACATAATAATTAAAGTTATATAAAAATAAAAATCTAATTTTAATTAAAGTCTTAAACTTGTTTGATTTACTGAGTAAATATATTTTAAATCATATATAACATGATTTTTTTTACATAATTTAATTAAATTCTCAAAGTTCATTTTTTTAAATTCATGATGAGCAACAGTTAAAAGAATTGCATCATATGTATTTTCAATTAATTTTTTTTTAGGTTTAGTTTTATAAATTTTTTTAACTTCAAAATTATTCGCCCATGGGTCATATAAGTCAAATTTGCAGTTATTTTTTTTTAATTCATTAATTATATTTACGGCTCCAGAGTTTCTTAAATCAGGACAATTCTCTTTAAAAGTTAATCCCATAATTAAAACTTTAGATTTTTTAATATCGATTGATTTTTTTCTCATTTCAGTCTTTAATTGAGACACAACATAAGCTCCCATGTTGTCATTAAGCTTTCTGCCAGCTAGTATTATTTTTGGACTGTAGCCGATTTGTTCTGCTTTAAAAGTGAGATAATAAGGATCCACCCCAATACAGTGGCCTCCTACTAAACCTGGATAAAATGGTAGAAAATTCCATTTTGTCTTGGCAGCTTCAAGAACGGACTGAGTGTCAATATTTAGTTTATTAAAAATAATAGCTAACTCGTTAACTAAGGCAATATTCAAATCACGCTGGGTATTTTCTATTACTTTTGCAGCTTCTGCAATTTTAATACTAGCTACTTTATGGGTACCAACAATTATAATTTCTTTATAAAGCTGGTCAATTAAATTTGCGATTTCAGGAGTAGAACCGGAAGTAATCTTTTTTATTGTTGGAATTCTATGGTTCTTATCTCCAGGGTTAACTCTTTCTGGGCTATATCCACAGTAAAAATCCTTATTAAATTTTAAACCTGAATATTTTTCTAAGATTGGAACGCATTCCTCCTCTGTACAGCCTGGATAAACGGTAGACTCGTAAATTATAATATCACCGTATTTCAAAATTTTTCCAATAGCCTTTGTGGCCATAAATAATAATTTTAAATCAGGTTTTTTTTTTGAGTCTACAGGTGTTGGAATTGTAATAATATAACAGTTTGCAAATTTTAAATCCTTTAAATTATTGGTGAGTAAAAGTTTGCTTGTTCTTAACGCTTGTTTTGTCTCTTCTAAATTACAATCTTTTCCATTCTTTAATTCTCGTATTCTTTTTTTTTTAATATCAAAGCCGATAACATTTCTCTTTTTTGCAAATTCTACGGCTAAAGATAAACCAACATAACCTAGGCCGATGATTGCAAGTTTAAGATTATTTAATTTCATTCATTATACTTTGTAGTAATCTCTATACCATTTAACAAAATATCTAATACCATCAAGAACAGGCGTGTTTGGCTTGTAGTCAAATTTCTCTTTTAAATTATCTGTATTTGCAAATGTATCGGGTACGTCCCCAAGCTGTAAGGGTAAAAAATTTATGATGGCTTTTTTTTCTAAAGTTATTTCTAAAGCATTAATATAATCCATCAATCGTACAGATTTATTATTTCCTATGTTGTAGATACGCCATGGTGCTTTGCTTGTTGCTGGATCTGGCTGATTGCTATTCCAATTTAGATTGATAGTCGCTGGGTTATCTAAGGTCCTTATAATACCTTCCACAATATCATCAATATATGTAAAATCTCTTGTGTGCTTTCCGTGATTAAACACATCAATAGGTTTTTCTTCTATAATATTTTTTGTAAATTTAAACAAAGCCATATCCGGTCTTCCCCAGGGTCCGTAAACTGTAAAAAATCTAAGACCTGTCGTTGGTAATTGGTAAAGATAACTATACGCATGCGCCATCAGTTCATTAGATTTTTTAGAAGCTGCATAAACGGATAATGGATGATTGGTGCCATCATGTTCTGAAAAAGGCATTTTAGTATTAGCCCCATAAACACTTGAAGTGCTTGCATAAACTAAATGATCAACTTTATGTTGACGACAATTTTCTAAAATATGTGCAAATCCAACAATATTACTATTAATATATGCAAGTGGATTTTCCATAGAGTAACGTACGCCTGCTTGTGCTGCTAAATTAACAACTTTTTGAATCTTATGTTTTTTAAAAATTTCATCTAAACTATGTCGATCTTTAAGGTCTATTTTATAATGTTTATAATTTGAGTATTTTTTTAATCTTTCAGATCTTGCATCTTTTAGTTTGGGATCGTAATAATCATTATGGTTATCAATACCTATAACGTCATCTCCTCTGTTTAAAAGCTTAATAGAAACAACTGAACCAATGAATCCTGCTGCTCCCGAAATTAATATGCTCATATTTGACGGTTAATACTTTAGTCGATTAGATATATTTTTTCAATTTTATTAATAAACTTACCTAAAGTTTCAATTTTTTTCTAAAGTTTTAGGAAAATAAATTGCCATCACAAAATAAAATAAAAAATTTAAATAGATATAATATGAAAGATTTAATAATAAGAAAAGAACACCTGGAATAAATTTTAATTTTTTTAAAATAATAAAATAAAAAAAAATTGCAAATAACCCAATACTATCAAATATAAAAGAAAAACCATTTACACCAAACAATAAGTCTTTATCATAGATCTCATCTGCATTTAAAGAATTAAAGCCACTTGGAATAATTAATTTTATTAGACTAAATTTATCATAATTTAAAAAATTTAATCTTGCATGAAGTGATCCTTCATTAACAAAATTATAAAATCTATAAAATAATACGTCGGTAGAAAAAGTGAAAATTAATAATATAAAAAATAGTATAAAAAAAACTTTTAATAAAAAAATATTTTTTAATTTATATAAACTTAATATAAAAATTATAACTGCAACCCCCATACCAAACATTGTATTACTTAAAATCAAACTAGATACAACTAATGCAGATAATTTTACTGAGGGTAAAGAATCTTTACATTGAGATAGATATAATAATGTAATTACTGTCGCAAAACTATTTGCTTCTCTAAAAAACCCACTAGGACGAAAATAATTAGTTCCATATCCTCTTAGTGTATCTAAAATAATTTCATTATCAAAATAAAAAATATTGCTATCAAAAAATTTATAAGCGACATAATCAGTGTACTGAATTGTAATTAAGATAATTATTAATCTAAATAAATTTAACCTAATAATATTAATATTTAATCTTCTAATAATTACAAAACAACAAAAGCCAACTAATATAAATCCATGAGATAAGTAATTTTTAAATATCGGCGGCAACAATAAGAATAAAAAAAGTAAAGATAATAGGATAATAAACTCATTATTTGATATTTTTTTAGGAAATGTATTAAAGAATAATATATAAAATAAAAAAAAAGAAATGCCTATAATATCAAAAATTCTTCCATATTTTAAAAAATAAAGGTCAAATAAACTTAACAAAAAAAAAACAAATAATATAAATATAGAAAATATTTTTTCTTTATTAAGAGAATTTAATTGTTGAGTTTTGATCATATTTAAAAATTTAATATTTTTTATTTGTTAAAATATAAGTTAAATGAGAAATAATTCCTCTTAAAAAAAAAAGAATACTAAAAAAATAAAAATGTTTTAAAAAAAGCAACTTTGAAGACTTAAAATGACCTAATATAATTAATTTTTGTCTTTTATATAAATTTTCTCCCTGGCTTAAACTATTTATATTGTCTTTTTTATAATCTCTTACAATTAAATTAAAAGTTTTAAAAATTCCCTTTGATTTAGACAAAAATTTAAGTAACCCATAAGTTTCATGGCCTCTTAAAAATCCAGAAAACGGGAGACCATGTTTTAATTTTTTTACAATAACTGTTCTTTCTCCTTTATTATAATCCTTTAATAAACCACTTATATCCTTACTCTCAAATTGAAGATTAAAGGAATATTGGGTTGAAAATAAAGCCACATCTACATTTCTATTCTGTCTTAAAGTATTATCAATATTATCTATAGCGTTTGGTAAGAATAGATCATCAGAGTCCATAAAAATAATATAATTTGAATTCGAGAATAGATAGCCTCGATTACGTGAAAAAGTTACACCTCGATTTTTTATATTTTTGATTAAAGAAACTGTGCTAATTTTATTGCATTGTTGAAGTTTATTAATATACTTTTTCCAGTCTAAATTATCATTACTTCCATCATCTACAAATATAACATCAAAGATAATTTTATTAGAAGCATAAATAATACTATCAGTTAACCTATCCATAAAAACGCTGGTTTTATAAACGGGGATAACTACGCTATACGAAAATATTTGTGTATTATTGTTTTTGTTTTTTTCCATTTATTTAATCCAAAACAATATATAAAAAAATTTGAGATTAAAATTCTATGCATAATCTTAAATTGTGAAAAGTTATATTTAATTTTTGATTTTGAAAAAATTTTTATTAAGTTTTTTAAGGGTAGTCTAAAAATATTATAATTCCACTGATTTTTTTCTATTATATGTCTATATCTTATAACAGGTTTTTTCACACAATAATGAATTATATTTGGATCTGAAGTATTTTCCAATGACCAAAATCCATTGGTTTTTAGAATCATTTTTTTCATATAATCAATTTTCCAAAAAGAAAATTGTACACTACTTCGATAATCACTATTTATTGGTACAACATCAAATGTTTTAAAAATCTTGTTTGCATTTTGATGAACTTGATCAGGATGGTAATTTAAGTTTAAATATTCGATCTTATTTAGATTTTTAAAATTTAGAATTTGATTTAAAAGTTTATAATCAGCGCTAAATATATAAAAATCATCTAAAGTAGAGAAAATGTGTGTGATTTTTTTTTTTTTTAATTGCTCTAAGACTTGAAGCCACTCCTTTTTCCATTTTGAAGAAGAATATTTAATGTAATTAAAATTATTGGTATCGGATAAAATTTTATGTGAATTTTCAACAGCAATATAAGTTTTGATATTTAGAACTTTTAAAGTATCTATCCAAAGTCGGATGCAAAATTGTAAATCTAAAAATCTTTTTTTTTGTGTCCAAACAATTGCGCAAAGCTTCATAAAGTTATTTTAATTAATATAGAGTAATTTTAAAAATAATAGTGACTTATTAATGTAGTTAAGTTTATTTTTTTAATAAATTTTATGAAAAATACCAGTGAATTAGTCCATCTTTTCTCTAAAATTATTATTAAATTTTAAAACTTTATTAAATTAATTTATGATATAATTTATTTTTTAAGGATAAATAATATAACTTAGATTAAATGAATAATAAATATAAAAAAAAATTTTGAAAAAATTTCTAAAGCCTCTTGGCTTAAAAATATTAAATTTAGGTTTGGACTTAAGAAAAATATATTCTTTCAAACACTATTTGAGATATAGAAAAGAAAAAAAAGAATGGATTAGATTAGGTGGTAAAATTGATAAAAGTTTTGTTATTTTATCGGATTATGATGATTCTGCAGGAACTGCGCGGGGCCACTATTTTCATCAAGATCTTTTAATTGCAAAACTCATATATGATCATAAGCCAAAAAGACATATAGACGTTGGTTCAAGAGTTGATGGATTTGTCGGGCATGTTGCATCTTTTAGAGAAATTGAAATATTAGACATTAGAAAACTAGAAAAGTCAGAACACGAAAATATAAAATTTATTCAAGCAGATTTAATGAAGCTAGTTAACGATATATCTACTGACTCATTGTCATGCTTACATGTTGTAGAACACCTCGGTTTAGGTCGCTACAACGATACACTTGATGTTGAAGGGCACAATAAAGGCATTACAAATCTTATACAAATGCTGGATAAAAATGGAAGGCTATACATTAGCTTTCCGGTTAGTAAAAAAGATGAAGTTCATTTTAATGCTCATAGGATTTTTGGCGCTAATACAATATTTGACCATCCGGGCATAAAAAGTTGCATGCAACTTCTAAGATTTGATTTTGTAGACGACAATGGGAAACTGCATTTAAATATTAATTCAAACGATATACCAAAAGACACAAAATATGGATGTGGAATTTATACTTTTTTTAAAATTAAATAAAATTAAAAAAAAAATATAATTAAAGATTTAAAAAAAAATTGATAAAAATTTATTTTCATTTAATTATCTTGTGCATTTAACTTCATTAGTTTTTTTTTTAAAAAAAAATTATATCTTTTTTTAAAGTCTAATTTCCTATTTTTTTTGGTGTACATTCTTTTTACTAAATTAAATTTTTTTTTTATTTCTTTTTCTAAATTTTTTGCATGTTCATTAACATGAACAAAATCTACTCCTTCTATTAAAGGAAGTCCTTTAATGTACTTTCTATCCATAAGTGCAATGCTTCCGCAACAAATTGCTTCTAAATTTGAAATTGAAGGAGCTCCGCTCAACTCACTTCCATAAATAACTGCAACATAACGATTAAATATATCGCAAAGATCACTTTTAAAATAAGTATTCCCTCCAATTAATTTTTTTTGTTCGCTCCAAGCACCATGTGAATTGTCAATAAAATCTATTTTATGAGTTGATAAATAAGGCCTTATAGTGTGATAAGCGTTAACTCTAAAAAAATTTCTAAAATCTGAGTAATATTCCTTTGGCTTCTCATGATTTAACTTATGAACAGTGCCACCACTGTATAAACGGTTAATACGTATAATATTTTTTTTTATCTTAAATCTGTCATTCGGTTTAAACGGTAAAATTTCAAAATGTAAATTTTTTTTCTTAAAGTATTTTTTATAGTACGAATTATTTTTAAAATCACTGTCACCAAGTAAGGTTACTTGAGTTTTAATTTTTGAAATATTTTTTGCTTTTTCTTTTGTTCTAATAAAATAATGCGTTAGATGAATGTAAATATGACTATAACTATTAAAAAATTCTAAAGTTGAACAATCAATATCTGTCATAGACTTATATGACATAATAAATAGTTTAAAATTTTTTTTTTGTTCTTTTAAAATAAATTTAACTTTTCTAAAAGAAATTTCGTTATAAGAGCACCATAAAATAATCTCTAAAAATATAATAGGTATAAAAAAATAGAAATATTTTTTTATTATTTTCTTTTTAAAAATAGAACTTTCTTTAAAGTCAAAAATATATTTTACATTTGAGCTTACCTTCAAGAGATAAGCATATTTTAAAAGAGGTTTTTTTTTAATTATTATAAATGATAATGGAATACCTAAAAAATCTGAGGAATGAGGGTTATAAAAATGCATTTACAAAATTTACAATTATAAAATATATTAAATTAAAAATTTATAACAATTTAGTAATAGAAAGGTACAGTTACTCCACTAAACCCCATTTAGTAATTGCTTGGTCGTATTCAACCTTATGTTCTCTATCTATGGCTTGACGCATAGCTTTTGCTCCTGCGATTGTTCCTCCAGGATGTCCATGTATGGCTCCACCCACATTTGCTAAAAAATTATTTCCAAAATTTTTAATATTAGCCTGTACTAGTCCTGGATGCATGCCACAACTTAAAGCTGGAACAACGTTGTGTTCATGTAACACTTGAATTGTTTTTTTTAAGTCATTTAAATCATTATTTAAATAACCACCCCACATTCCAGCATGAATTGTGTCAACACCCATCATTCCAGCCAGATGACATATTACTGACCAATTAATTCCAAAATGATGCCTCGGGTCAGTAATAACTTTATCTCCGGATTTTTGAAAATGAATAAATAATGGTAAATTTAATTTTCTTACTGCATTATATACACCTAAGCCAGACCAAAAATTTATGTGTATTCCATTTCCTCCCAATTGATAAACTCTTTCAGCTCTTTTTAAAATATTGTCATGGTCACCATTTATACAAACAGCATAAACTACTTTTTTTGACTGTTTAACAAGATAATCTGATATCAAAGGAACTCTTTCCTCAATAGGACAAAAAATTGGATTGCTCATAATCTCATCTTCTTTTATAAAATCACAACCTCCTTCTACTAATTCTTTAACCATTTCTAAAAGCGTAGACGGACTTATTCCTGTCTTTGGCTTTACTATAGCTCCACTAAAAGGTTTGTTAAATTGTTTAGTAAAATCTCGCATTCCTGTTATGCCATACTTTGGACCAAGAAAATATTTTTTTACTATACTAGGAAATTCTAATTGAAGCAGTCTACAAGTTTCAAAAGTTTCAATATCCATTTGACCTCCCATTACTTGGCACAACAAATGACTTATTCCATCACCATGCCAGTCTGTATTAATAATTGGAAATGCAATCTTTATCTCTCCTTGGGTGAGTCCCTTAATTTCGTCTTTTTCATGCATTATAACGCAACTACTTCGTTCAAATAATTCCTCCGTTTCCCAATTATTTCTTACATTAGGATTTCCTACGCTTTGTCCTATAGCAAGATCCCAGGCAGCCTTAGAAATATCAGAATTGTTTTTGGTCCCAATAAAATATTTTGCAATTACATATTTATTTTTGTCAATCAGTGGGTTATAAAACTTCATTGTTATAGTATTGTTTATTTATAATTTGCTAAAAAATTATTTAATTCTTCAGGCGTACCCATTCCCCACATCTCGTCTACTTTATAAGCTTTAAATTTTTTTCCATCATGTATCGCTTCATTATAAATTGGACATACATAAAATTCATTATTTGTTCTTATGTTTTTTTTAATCATCTGTTCGCCATAATGAACAAAATCTTTTCCTTTTTTCCAATAATAAATTCCGACTGTAGCAGAGTTTGAGATTGGATTTTTTTCTGCTACCTCTAATATCCAGCCGTCAGCATCAACTCTCGCAAAACTATGCTTGGGATGAACACTAGAAAATGTCAAAATACCTCCATCACAGTTTGGTTGATTAAATTCACTTATGGTTTCTAAACTATTCCATTTTATCCACTGATCACTATTAGAAATTATTAAGGGCTGATCATTATTTATATAATCTTTTGCTTTCAAAACTGTACAAGCTGCCCCTTCTGTTAAACCATCTATTGTTACTATCTTGCATCCTGGAGAAATAATATTAAGTAAAGAATTCAATTTAAATTTTTGGTAATGTTCTTTTTGAACTAAAAAAATAAAATTACCTCTAAGATTTAAATTTTCTAGAACTTTGGCTATCATTGGTTGGCCTTTAACTTCAATTAATGGTTTTGGAAAAGAGTAACCAGCTTTTTCAAACCTTGATCCAGCACCTGCCATTGGTATCACTATATTCATTTTTAAAAAAAAATTTTTAATTACTTAAGTTAAATCTTTGTACCTTTCAATATAGTCTGAACATATGCCGGCACAATCATAATTTTTATAATTAGATATTTCAGGCAAAACACAAATGCTATTTTTTAACAACTTTTTACCAGGATATACCCAAAAATAACCATTAGAACAAATGGTATAATCGTCATTTTGATGCCAAAAGTAGGTACATTTCAATTTAGCAAGTAACTTTAATGAAGTATACTCCTTAGCATGACACCATATTTTTTTATTTTCAATAAACTCATCTGTGATTTTATATTGAGGCTCATCATGACCGAGATAAAGTTTATTTTTAAATACACGCACATCAATTTCTACATCAAAACCTTGTGCTAGAGCATTTCTAATATATTTTGGGTTATTTTCATTTTTTTTATCAACTCCTGATAAATTACCTCTGTGGCTGATTAGTATCATTTAAATTTTTTTTTTTTCTTATCTTATAAAAATAATTTAAATCTGACTATTAATTTAATTAGTTTACCCCAACTTAGTTTTTTAACAATTCATTATTTTTACTTAACTCATGAAAACTAATTTGTTGTAATTTACCTGAGTCAATAAAAAAAATAGTATCAAAATTCTTGATTGTATTTAAGCGATGTGAGATCATGACAATTGTAACTTTATAGTCTAAATTGAGTATCTCTTTTATTACTAATTGTTCAGTATTAAAATCAAGCGAATTTGTTGACTCATCTAAAATTAAAAGCTTGGGTTTATGATAGAGAGCTCTTGCTATTCCAATTCGTTGACGTTCGCCGCCTGAAATCTTAACACCTTTTTCTCCAACAAAAGTTTCATATTGGTTGGGTAGCCTTGTAATAAATTCATGAATATTCGCAATTTTAGCCGCAGTTTTTACCGCACTAAAATCAATATCTTCCTTTTTAACGCCATGAGCAATATTACTTGCAATACTTTCATCTAACAAAGTAATTTGTTGAGGAACATATCCAATATTTTTTTGCCATTTTTTTTTATTACTCTCATTAATTTCTAATCCATCTATTAATAAATTACCGTCGATTGGATCTAACAAGCCTAAAATAATATCTATCAGCGTTGTCTTTCCACTTCCTGTTGACCCAATGATAGCTACTTTACTATGAAAAGGGATTGTTAAAGATGTATCTTTTAAAATTTTTCTGTTATTATTTGGATAACTAAAGCTTACATTTTTTAAGTTTATTGATTTATAAAATGATAAAGTTTCAACCTCTTTAAAAACATTTGTTAATTTTAAGCTTACTAAGTCTTGATGAATATTATTTAATACCAAATTAGAAAATCTAATTCTCAAATAACAGTCATAAATATTTTGAAAAGCAGGAATCAACCTATAACCTACAACGGCATACAATGTTAATACTGGTATGAATTTCTCAAACTCCTCACCTTTTGAAATTGATAATAAAACTAAAAGTATTATTCCGCCTAAAGCGATACCTTCAATAATAAACCTTGGTAACTGTCCCGCCACAACTGCAAAACTATTGGTTTTTGCAAAAATTGACGAAGCTTTTTCAAAAAGATCTGAGTATAGTTTTTCTAAATTATTTATTTTTAGTTCTTTAATTAATTGAAAAGAATTGGATACAGTTAAAAAACGATTTTGATTAGCTTTTACGCTTTTTTGTCCAAGCCTTTTGATGATTTTCTTTAAAAGAAAAAAAATAAAAATATATGAAAAAAATAATGTGC
>Ga0172372_10008001_pt1 | contig 14100 bp, 9 predicted proteins | sample LakKiv5m_2_FD_114544 | JGI IMG/M metagenome (GOLD analysis project Ga0172372, IMG submission 114544) | Freshwater microbial communities from Kabuno Bay, South-Kivu, Congo - kab_092012_9.5m | ecosystem: Environmental > Aquatic > Freshwater > Lake | place: Democratic Republic of the Congo...
CCGCGGGCTCGCCGGAGGACGGGTCGACCTCGACCCGCGCGAGAGCAGCCAGCTGCTCTCCGCGCTGCTGATGGTCGCGCCGCTCGCCCGCGCGGAGGTTGAAATCCGCCTGACCGGCGAGGTGCGCCGACCCTTCGTGGACATGACCGCGGCGCTGCTGACGCGGTTCGGTCAGCCAGCCCCGGTCTGGCGCGCCCGGGACCTGATCGCGATCCAGCCCCACCCCGCGTATGCGCCTCCCGGCGGGAGCTGCGGCATCGAGCCCGACGCCACCACCGCAAGCTACTTCCTCGCTCTGCCGCTGGTCGCTGGGGGCACACTGTCCCTGCCCGGAGTCCACCCGCCCGGAACGGGGTTGCAGGGCGACACCCAGTTCATCCGGGTGCTAGAGGCCTGCGGGCTAGAGGTGACGGCCGGGACTGGCAGCTTGCGGGTAGCCGCACGGCCAGGCCGTCCGCGGGCCACCCGCACGGACTTCAGCGGTTTCTCGGACACATTCCTAACCCTGGCGGCGATCGCGCCTCTGCTGGACGGGACCACCCGGATCGAAGGCATCGCGCACACGCGCAAGCAGGAGACGGACCGGGTGGCCGGGATGGCGCGGGAGTTGCGGCGCCTCGGCCAAGAGGTGCGCGAGGAGGAGGGCGCGCTGGAGATCACCCCGCGGCCACTGCGGGCGGACCAGACCATCGACACGCACGGGGACCACCGCTTCGCGATGAGTTTCGCGATCCTCGGCTGCCACGACCTCCGGGGCGACGGCCGGCCCTGGCTGACGCTCGCCGATCCCGGCTGCTGCGCGAAGACCTTTCCCGGCTTCTTCGCGGTTCTCGAGGAGCTCCGCCGGGCCAGCCTCCCCTCCTGATGGAAACGCGCTCCTTTCTCATCGTCGCCATCGATGGCGGCGCCGCCTCGGGCAAATCTTCCACCGCGCGGGCCCTGAGCGCCCGCTTCCACCTGCTGCACGTGGACACGGGCTCGTTCTACCGGGCCGTCACCGCGGTGCTACTCCGGCGCGGCGTCGCGGCGCACGATCCCGCGCGGATCGAGGCCGAGGTGGCCGGGCTGAGCCTTGGCACTCGCATCACCGGGCGCTCGGCCGGGATGGAGATTAACGGCGAGGTGATCCCCGACGCGGAGATCCGCGGCGCGGCGGTGAACGCGGCCGTGTCGCACGTCGCCGCGCTGCCGGCGGTGCGGGCCGCGCTCCTCGCTTACCAGCGCGGCCAGGAGGACGTGGCCCGGGCGGGCGGATTTCGGGGCCTCGTGATGGAGGGGCGCGACATCGGGTCGGTGATCTTTCCCGGCGCCCCTTGCCGTTTCTTCCTCCACGCGGACCCGGCGGAACGCGCCCGCCGGCGCGCGCGCGAGGGCGGCCAGGACGCGATCGCCCTGCGGGACCAACTCGATTCCTCCCGCAAGGCCGCCCCCCTCGCCTGCCCGCCGGGCGCGGTGGCGGTCGACACTACCCATCAGGGCCTAGATGAGGTGGTCGCGCAGCTCTCCAGGCCGATCGCGGAACAGCTTGGCGGATGAGCGCGGCGTTTCCCCAGACCTCGATGCAGCCAGTTTACGGCTTCTGCCATTACTGGCTGAAGGTTTCGTACGAGATGTTCTTCCGCGGAGAGGTGAGCGGCCTCGAGCACGTACCGGCCCGCGGCGGTTTCCTCCTAGCCGCGAACCACGCGAGCTTCATCGACCCCCCGATGATCGGCTGCCAATTGCCCCGCCAGATCGCCTACTTCGCGCGGAAGACGCTCTGGAAGGGCGGCTTCTCCTCGTGGTGGCTCGACGCGGTCGGCACCATCCCGGTGGACCGGGACGGTGGGCAGGACGTCAGTGCGATCAAGCGCGTGCTCCGGGCGCTGCGCGACGAACGGGGGCTCATCCTCTTCCCGGAAGGCACCCGCACCCCGGACGGCCAACTGCAGGCGGCCAAGGCGGGCGTGGGCTTCATCGCGGTCAAGACGCAGGTCCCCGTGGTGCCGGTGCGAATCTTCGGTTCCCACGAGGCTTTCGGGCGGGACCGGCCGTTGCGGCTCGGCACACCGGTGTCGGTCGTGTTCGGCGCGCCGATCCTGCCGGCCGCCTACGACGACCCGCGGGCCGGCAAGGAGCGCGCGCAGGTGGCCAGCGACCGCATCATGGCGCACATCGCTCGTCTCACGCCGCCACGCAGCCGCGTGCTCTGAGCCCCACGCCCGGGCCGTTCGTCAACCCCGCGGCTGGCCAGTGCGCTCGCGCAGGATGGCGAGCACGTCCTGGAACTTGCTGCGGTTCGCCTCATCCGCGGCGACAAGATTCTCGTGGGCCTCCAGCACCAGCCGCGCACTCTCGGCCTCGCTCTGCCGGCGGACCTGGAGGGCGGTGTCAAAATTGCCCAGCCCCACGACGCCGCCGGAACTGTCGAGCGTGAGCAGGCGGTGGAGGCCGAGGTTCCGCATCAACTCCAGGTTCCGCGTGCCCGCCCGGACGATCACTAGGCTCCCTTCGGGCGCGGTCCGCCGGATCTCGATCGCGGCGCCAGCTAGGACGCCCAGGAAGGTGGAGTCGACCCCTTCGCAGCCCGCGAAATCGAGCACCAGCCGCGGTTTGCCTAGCGCCAGCATCCGCGCGATGAACTCGCGCAGGCAGCCGCTGTTCTGGAAGGTGGCCCGGCCGTCGACCCGCACCAGCACCGGGTCCGACGAGGTGTCGGCCCGGAAGACAGGGCTGGGCGCTTCAGGCATCGGGCGGGGGTGCCGGCCGCGACGCCCGTGCGCCCGCGACCGGCGCTCGGGTCAGCCGCGGGCCAGAATCTGCCGCAGGACGTACGGCAGGATCCCCCCGTGCTGGTAGTAATCGATCTCGATGGGGGTATCGATCCGGCAGCGGACCGGCACCTCCTCGACCCGGCCGTCTCGCCGGGTGATGCGCAGGGTGAGGTCCTGCTGCGGGCGCAACGCGGGCGAGAGGCCGACCACGTCGTAGGTCTCGTGGCCGTCGAGCGCGAGGCTGGCCGCGCTCGTCCCCTCCTTGAACTGCAGGGGAAGCACGCCCATCCCGACCAGGTTGGAGCGGTGGATGCGCTCGAAGCTCTGCGCGACCACGACCTTGACCCCGAGGAGGTTGGTGCCCTTGGCCGCCCAGTCGCGGGAGGAACCCGTGCCGTACTCCTGCCCCGCGATGACGATCAGCGGCGTGCCCGCCTGCTGGTGGCGCACGGCGGCGTCGTGGATCGAGACCTCCTCGCCGGTGGGCTGGAAGAGCGTGTTCCCGCCCTCCTTGCCCCCGAGCATCAGGTTCTTGATGCGCACGTTGGCGAAGGTGCCCCGGGTCATCACGCGGTCGTTGCCGCGGCGGGAGCCGTAGGAATTGAAATCCTCGAAGGCCACGCCGTGCTCCACGAGGAAGCGGCCGGCCGGGGAGGACTTCTTGATGGCGCCGGCGGGGGAGATGTGGTCGGTCGTGACGGAGTCGCCGAAGATGCCGAGCGCGCGCGCCCCGCGGATCTCGGCGATGGTGCCCGCCTGCATCCCGAACTGGGTGAAGAACGGCGGCTCCTGGATGTAGGTGGACGCCGGGTCGAACGCGTAGACGTTGCCCGTCGAGGCGGGGATCTCGTTCCACTTCGGGTTCTGGGCCGCGAAGTCGCGGTAGAGGCGGCGGAACACCTCCGGCTTGAGCGCGGCGTGCAGGGCGTCCCGGACCTCGGTCAGGGTGGGCCAGACGTCCGCAAGGTAGACCGGCTTGCCCTCGCGGTCGTGCCCGAGGGGCTCGCAGCTCAAGTCCAGATCGACGCGGCCCGCGATGGCAAAGGCTACCACCAGCGGGGGCGACATCAGGAAGTTCGCCTTCACATTCTGGTGCACGCGCGCCTCGAAGTTCCGGTTGCCCGAAAGCACCGAGGCGGTGACGAGGTCGTGCTTCACGATCGCCTCCTCCAGCTGCGGGTCCAAGGGGCCCGAGTTTCCGATGCAGGTAGTGCAGCCGTAGCCCACGGTGTGGAAGCGCAGCTTGTCGAGGTACCGCTGGAGGCCGGTCTTCTTGAGGTAGGCGGTGACGACGCGGGAACCGGGAGCGAGCGAGGCCTTGACGCCCGGGTTCACTTTCAGGCCGCGCTCGACCGCCTTTTTGGCGAGTAGGCCGGCGGCGAGCATCACGCTTGGGTTGGAGGTGTTGGTGCAGCTGGTGATGGCCGCGATCACCACCGAGCCATTGGTCAGCCGGGCCTTGCGGCCGGCGGCCGTGGCGACGCGCGCCTCCTCGCCGAACGCGGCGCGGGGCTTGCCGAAGCCGTTCTCGGTGACGGGCCGCTGGAAGGCGCCGAAGAACTCGCGCTGCAGGTTCGCCAGCTCGATCCGGTCCTGGGGCCGCTTGGGCCCGGCCACGCTCGGTCCGACCGTCGAGAGGTCGAGCGAGAGGTCGGACGAGTAATCGATCTGGCCCTGCTGGGGCATCCCCCAGAGGCCCTGAGCCTGGTAATAGGCCTCGTAAAGGGCGACCTGTTGTTCGTCGCGACCCGTGGCGCGGAGGTAGGTGGAGCATTCTCCGTCGCTGGGGAAGAAACCCATCGTCGCGCCGTACTCGGGCGCCATATTGGCGATCGTGGCGCGGTCCACCACCGGCAGCGCCTGCGCGCCCGGCCCGTAGAACTCGACGAACTTGCCGACCACCTTCGCTTTGCGCAGCAGCTGCGTCAGCGTCAGCGCGAGGTCGGTCGCGGTCACGCCCTCGCGCAGCGCGCCCGTAAGGTGCACGCCCACGACGTCGGGCGTCAGGAAGTAAACCGGCTGGCCGAGCATCCCGGCCTCGGCCTCGATGCCGCCCACGCCCCAGCCGACGATCCCGATGCCGTTGATCATCGTGGTGTGCGAGTCCGTGCCGACCAGGGTGTCCGGGTAGCACACGCCCTGCGCGTCGGTGAGGACGCCCTTGGCGAGGTACTCGAGGTTGACTTGGTGGACGATGCCGATGCCCGGGGGCACGACCTTGAAGGTGTCGAAGGCCTGCATCCCCCACTTCAGGAACTGGTAGCGCTCACGGTTGCGGGAGAACTCCAGCTCGAGGTTGCGCTGCATCGCGTCGGCCGAGCCGGCGAAGTCCACCTGCACCGAGTGGTCGACCACCAGGTCGACGGGCACGAGCGGCTCGATGATCTTCGGGTCCCGGCCCATCCGCGCGACGGCGGAGCGCATCGCCGCGAGGTCGACCAGCAGCGGCACGCCGGTGAAGTCCTGCAGCACGATGCGCGCGACCACGAACGGGATCTCCTCGGTGCGCGGGGCCTTGGCGCCCCAGCTGGCGAGCTCCCGGACGGCCCCCTCGGCGACGCGCTTGCCGTCGCAGTTGCGCAGCAGCGACTCGAGCACCAGCCGGATCGAGACCGGCAGCCGCGACACGCGGAAGCCGGCGGCCTCGAGGGCGGGCAGCGAGTAGAAGGAGTGCGACGCGCCGTTGGCGGAGAACGTCTGCAGCGTGTTGAAGGGATTCGGCAGGCTCATGAGGAAACGAAAGGGACGGCCGCGGGAGGGATGGGCGCACGCCCGCGCCGCCGGGGCGGCGGCCCGGCGGCGGCGGCAGGAAACCAGATCAGCTGGCGAGGGCGGCCTTGACGGCGGCGAAGTTCGGCAGGTCCTTCGGCGTGGCGGTCTGCTCGGCGTACTTCACGACGCCATCCCGGCCGATGACGAACGCGGCGCGCGCCGCCGTGTCGCCCACGCCCGCGAGCATCGGGAAGAGCACGCCGTAGGCGCGGGTCACTTCCTTGTTCAGATCGCTGACGAGCGGAATCGAGATCCGGTTGACCTTCGCCCAAGCCTCCTGGGCGAACGGGCTGTCGACGCTCACGCCGATCACCTCCGCGCCGAGCTGGGCGTACTGCTCGAGGCCGGCCGACTGGTCGCACATTTCCTGCGTGCATACGCCGGTGAAGGCCAGGGGGAAGAACAGCAGCACGGTCTGCTTCTGGCCGAAGTTGCGGCTGAGGGTGACGTCCTTGAGGCCTTCCGGCGTCTTGGTCTTGAGGGTGAAATCCGGGGCCTTGGTTCCGACGGCGATGGGCATGGGAGGGCGATGGGTTGGCGGTTGATCAGGCCCGGGCGCTTGGTCCCGGGAAGAAAGGTCACGTTGAGCGGCGCCCCGGCGCCCCGCAAATCGATTCTCGCGGCCGGCGCCCGGCGCGGAATCCGCACTTGCGCGCGCCCGCCCGCCATCCGTTTACTCCCGGGCCCCGCATGAACATCCTCGATGAGCTGCGCTGGCGCGGCCTCCTCGCCGACTGCACCGATCCCGTCGCGCTCCAAGCCCGTCTCGACCAGGGCCCGATCACGCTTTACTGCGGCTTCGACCCCACCGCCGACTCGCTCCACGTCGGCAACCTCGTCCCGCTGCTCGCGCTGCGCCGCTTCCAGCTTCTCGGGCACCACCCGATCGCGCTCGCCGGCGGCGCCACCGGGATGGTCGGCGACCCCTCCGGCAAATCCGCCGAACGCAACCTGCAGACCCCGGAACAGGTCGCGCACAACATCGCCTCGATCCGGAACCAGCTCACCCAATTCCTCGACTTCGACGTCCGCGCCAACCCCGCCCGCCTCGTCAACAACCACGACTGGACCGGCCCGCTCACGCTGCTCGAGTTCCTGCGCGACGTCGGCAAGCACATCTCCGTCAACTCGATGGTGGCGAAGGACTCGGTCCGTTCGCGGATGGAGGACCGCGAGGCCGGGATCAGCTACACGGAGTTCAGCTATATGCTGCTCCAGGGCTACGACTTCTACCACCTGCGCCACGCCCTCGGCTGCGAGCTGCAGATCGGCGCGACCGACCAGTGGGGCAACATCACCGTGGGCACGGAGCTCACCCGCAAGAAGCTCGGCGCCACCGTGTGGGGCCTCGTCTTCCCGCTGCTGACTAAGTCTGACGGCTCCAAGTACGGGAAGACGGCCACCGGCACGGTCTGGCTGGATCCGCGCCGCACCTCGCCCTACCGCTTCTACCAGTTCTTCGTGAACGCGGACGACGCGGACGTCGGCAAGCTGCTGCGGACGCTCACCTTCCTGGGCGCGGAGGAGATCGCCGGGCTCGAGCGCGAGGTGGCCGCCAACCCGGGCGCCCGCGCCGCCCAGAAGGCGCTCGCCCGCGAGATGACGCGGCTCGTCCACGGCGAGAGCCGCCTAGCCGGGGCCCTCCGCGCCAGCGACGCCCTCTTCGGTGGCCCGCTCGACGGCCTCACGGCCGAGGACTTCCAGGACATCATCGCCGAGATCCCGCGGCACGCGCTCGAACGCGGCCGCCTCGGCGGGGCCGGCGCCCCGCTCGGGGACCTGCTGGTCCACGCCGGCCTGTGCCCGTCGAAGGGCCAGGCCCGGAAGGACATCGAGGGCGGCGGGATCTACGTGAACAACCAGCGCGCCGGGGAGATCACCCGCACGCTCGGCGAGGCCGACGTGCTGCACGGCAAGTACCTCCTCCTGCGCAAGGGCAAACGCAGCTACGCCGTGCTCGAGCTGACCTGATCAGCGGCCCTCGGCGGTGCCCGGGGCCGCCAGGAATCCGACGAGGTCCGCCATCGCCTGCGCGTCCACGGCCGCCTCGAGGCCTTCCGGCATCAGGGAGCGTCCCGAACTGATCAGGGTGCGCAGCTCGCTGCGGAGGATCACCTGTTCCTCCCCATCGAGTCCTAGCAGGGTGAGCGAGCCAGCCGACTCGGCGGCGAGCATCCCCACCGCGGTGCGGCCGTCCGCGAGGTTGGCGGTGTAGAACAGGTAACGATCCTCGACCGCGCGGTTCGGATCGAGGATGTGCCCGATCAGGTACTCGGGACTGCGGTCCTTCACCACCGCCAGGTCCGGCCCGACCGACCGGCCCGGCACTGGTCCGAAGCGATGGCAGGCACTGCAGGACTGGGCGAACACCTCGCCTCCCCGCCGCGGATCCGCGCGTAACGGCGCCACGGCCGCCAGGTAGTCGCGGACGACCGCCTGCCGCCCGGCCGCGTCCGCCGCCCCGAACACCGCCGCGGCCCGCTCCGCGATCCGCGGATTCCCGTGCTGCGTGAGGGCGGTCCGTCGCGCGGCGTCGATCTGGGCCCGGAAGGCCTCGTCGCGCTCCGCCCGGTCCAGCAGCACCTGGGCCCACGCGGGCCGGGCGGCCAGCAACCCCAGGATGATCGCGCGCAATTGCGGGGAGTGGCCGTCCCAGCCCGCGAGCAGGAGGCCAGGAGTTTGCGTCCGGTTGATGCCGCCCAAAGCGCGGGCCGCCGCGAGTTGGACCTCGGGCGGTTGCTGCGCTTCCAGCAAGGAGCCGAGGAGCTTGCCGTCCTCGGCCTGCTGCCCCCGACCGCGCCCCAGCAGCGCGACGGCCGCGAGCCGCGTTCCGACCGGGGCCGTCGCGTCGGCCGCGACCGCCCGGGCGCGCGCGAGCACGGGATCTAACGCCTCCAGGGCCTCGCGGAGTGGCGCGCCGGCGTCCCCGTGCAGTCGCGCCAACGTCTGCCCTTGCCGCTGGAGGAGATCCAGCAGTTCGCCCAGGGAGCGCAGGCCCTCGCCTTCCGCCCGGCGCGCCAACGCGGCGGGAACGGCCGCCAGCAACCGGGTGAGGGCGCGCGCGTTCGCCGTGGCCGCGGCAATCTCCGCCACCAACGCGGCCTGACCCGGCCCGGCGGCGGGCAGCGCCTCCAACACCACGTCGGCGTGCGGCAGCGCGGAACTCAGGGCCGCTGCGCGCACGTAGCGGTCGCGCTCCCGGGCGAGCAACCGCGCCAGCGCCTCTCCCGCCTCCGCCCCCGGCCACTCCCCGAGCGTGTAGCCCACCTGCTGGCGCACCGCGGCGTCAGGGTCGTCGACCAGGCTGATCACCGCCGCGCGGAGCCCCGGATCGCCCGCGCCCGAAGCCTCGCTCAGGCGCACCGCCTGACGGCGCACGCCGGCGTGCGGGTCGCGCAGGGAACTGAGCAGCACCGCGGGATTCAGCGCCCCCAGCCCCTGCAATGCCCAAAGCGCTTGGGCACGCGCGGCGGGGAGTTCCGCGCCCCGCGCCACCCGCTCGACCAAAGCCGCGGCCCCGTCCGGCCGTCGCCACTCCAATTGCTGCTGGGCCAGATCGCGCCACGTGCCGCTAGGCGAACGCAGCGCATCCGCTAAGCCCGCCGCATCAGCGCGGTCGAGCCGGGGCACGGCCCGGAGGGCACCCCCGCGCGGCCGGATCCGGTAGATGCGGCCCTTGTCGGCCCCGGCCCTGAGGTCGCCCAGCACGCGCTGCCACGCGTCCGGGATCCATTGCGGATGCTCGATGACCAACCGGTACATATCCGCGAGGTACAACGCTCCGTCGGGTCCCGCCCGCGCCGCGACGAACCGCGACCAGGCATCAGTGGAGGCGAGGAACTCCGCGGCCGCCTCGGCCTCCGGGCGCCGGCTGCGGAACGTGGCGCCGTCGGCTTCCAGCACCTCGCGGTGCACGAGATTGTGGACCGGCTCGCAGACGAAGACGTTGCCCGCGTAGCCGGATCCGAGGAGCGAGTCGCGATAGATGACCGTGCCGCAGGCCGAGGTGAAGTGGTTGGCCGCGAAGCCGTCGTTGAACCGCGCAAGGGTCTCGCTGCGCGGGTAGACGCGGGCCGCCCCGGGGATCGCGGCCACCGTCACGGTGCCGGACGGCGGGACGAGCCGCGGGTTCCGCCGGAGGTAGTGCTCCTCGAGGGCGAAGTGCCAGATCGGGTTGGAATTGTTGCCGCCGAACCAGTTGCCCCAGTCGTCGCGGTTGCGCCCCGCCTGCGTCTGGCCCGCGACCGTCTCGATCTCCCCGGAGTCGGGCCGGAGCCGGAAGTCGCGCTGGCCGAGCTCCACCAAGGGGCCGGCGGTGCCCGCGCGCCGCACCTTGCCCCCGCTGTTACCGTTAGCGAGGTGCACCCAGCCATCGAGGCCCCATTGAAGGCCGTTGCTCAGGTGCTGCTCGTTGCCCTCCGCAAGGCCCGTGAACAGCGGCCGCCGCACATCGGCTCGGCCGTCGCCATCGGTGTCCTCGAGGAACAGCAGGTCCGGCACCGCCACGACGAGGACGCCCGACCGCCACGGGAGCACCGCCGTCGGCGAGCGCAGTCCATCCGCGAAGAGCGTGGAGCGGTCGTAACGGCCGTCGCCCCGCGTCGATTCCAGCACGCGGATCCGGCCCCCCGACTGCCCCTTGCCATCAAGGCCGCGCGGGTAATCGGCCATCTCGACCACCCACAGCCGGCCATCCGCACCCCACGCGAGATCAACCGGGTCGAGGACCGCGGGCTCGGCGGCCACCAGCTCGACCTCGAGATCCGCTGGCACCTGGATCGCCGCGAGGGAGGCGGCGGCGTCGAGCGGTGCCGGGAGCACAACCTTGGGGGGCGGCGCCACCTCCTTGTAGCCGCAGGCCAGCCACGCGAGCAGGGGGAGGAGAAAACGGAAAAGACGATCCGCGCGCATCAGGGCCAAGTAGGAGGGGAGTGGCGCCGGCGCAAGGGCGGGAACGGGACGCCTCAACGGCGGGCGGTGTGGAATTCCTCGGGCACCAAGCCGCGCACCGCGGCGATCAGACGGTCCTCGGTGTCCGCCTGGAGGCGGGTCGGCCAGCCGTAGTAGTCCATCGAGCCGTCGACCTCGTAACCGCCCTCCGGGTACATCCGGCGCGAGGGGACATAGCACGGCACGGCATTCGCGTAGGCGTTCACCCAGAGCCGCGGCCCGTCGAGTTCCCGACGCAGGCGCAGGACATATTCGGAAACCACCTCGCCGCCTAGGAACACCATCGCGAGTTCCCGCCCGAAGGTCCAGGACTGCACCGGCAGGGGCACCGCGTCCGGAAGTGGCCGGCCCGACGCGAGGTCCGCCAAAAACCGGCCGGCCGCGTAGTGCGCCGGTGCCCGGGAACCGGGAGCACGCCGGGCTTCCAGCGCGGCCCGGTCCGGCAGCGGGTCCAGCGGGAGCGGGACGACGCGGTAGGCGGCCGCGGTGACCAGCCCGAGGGGCCTCCACGTGCCGGGCAGGAGCCGGGCGACCTCCGCCGCGACCGCGGCCCCGTGCACGGGCACGCCCTCGAGCCCGCGCGGCAGGCCCGGGTTAGCGTCCGCGCCACATCCGATCGCCACCAAAGCGGGCGCTCCCGCGTGGGCCGCCTCGAGCCGCGTCGCCGCATCCCCCGCCCAGTCGGAGTGCACGAAGTTGTCCCCGCCACCGAGCGTCGTGCAATGGCAGGCGTAATTCAGGAACAGCGCGCGGATGCCCCCGTCGGGGGCGCTGACGCGGAGCACGGGCAGCGCGTGATCCGCGGGGCCCTCGGGCACGATGCCGAAGCCCTTCCACTTGCCGTCCACGACCTGACGCCGCTGGGTGGCGAACCCGACCCGGCCCTCGGCCCAAGCGAGCCGGGCCGGCCGGCGATCCGCCAGCGCGGCCGCGGCGACCTCGACGAGACGCTCCCGCAGGCGGGAGGTATAGGCGGCGATGCGGGCCGTCTCCTCCGGCGGGAGGTCCCGCGCGAACATATTGGGCAGCACGTCGGCGAGCGCGGGGCCGTTGTGTGTATGGGTCGCGCAGAGGGCGAGCCGCGCGCGGGGCAGGCCGAAGCGCCGTTCGAGCGCCTCGGCCACGAGGCGGGCGGTCTCCTCCCCGATCCCGATCAGTTCCGCGGTGATCAGCACCACCGGACCCTCGGCGTCCCCGCCCAGAGCCAGCGCGCGCGCGTGCAGCGGGGCGCCGACCCGCGGCGCTTCCGTGGCGCGGGATTGGTAACCCGTCAGCCGGATGGGCATCTCGGGGGTGATGTCGACGCGGGCCACACCGACCGGCACCAGCGGTCCGGACGGGGCCGCCGACGCGGCGGCGACGGGCAGCGTCAGCAGGGCGGCAAGCAGGAACCGGGTACGGCGGAAGGGCTCGGGGGCGGGGTGCATCGGGGTGATCCCCTTCGTGGCGCAACGGCGACGGGGCGTCGAGCTCCCAGCGGCCGGCGCAAGTCCGGCTTGGCACGCGCCGCCGCCTCGCGAACATCGCGGGATGTCCCCCTCCCCTTCCCTGCACGGGTTCAGTCTGGTCGCCGGCACGACGGGCGCGCCCGGTGGCCGGACCTTCCGGGCGGTGAACCCCACCGGCGGCGAGCCGCTGGCGCCGGACTTCCACGAGGCGTCACCTGCCGAGGCGGACCGGGCGATGCGGCTGGCCCGCGAGGCCCAGGCGACGTTCGCGGACACGACGGGCGAGACCCGGGCGGCCCTCCTCGAGGCCATCGCCGCCGGCATCGAGGAACTGGGGGATGTGCTGATCGCGCGGGCGAACGCGGAGACGGGCCTGCCCGCCGCGCGCCTGACCGGGGAACGCGCGCGCACCTGCGGCCAGCTGCGGCTCTTCGCCCAGTTGGCGCGGGAGGGCTCGTGGGTGGACGCGCGGCTGGATCCCGCGCTCCCGGAGCGGCGGCCGCTGCCCCGGCCCGACGTGCGCCGGTTGCTGCGCCCGGTGGGCCCCGTGGTGGTGTTCGGCTCCAGCAACTTCCCCCTCGCCTTCTCGACCGCCGGCGGGGACACGGCTTCGGCGCTGGCAGCGGGTTGTGCAGTGGTGGTCAAGGCGCACCGGGCGCACCCCGGCACCGCGGAACTCGTCGGCGGGGCCGTCGCGCGCGCCGTCGCGGCGCGGGGCCTGCCAGCGGGCGTGTTCTCGCAGCTGCACGGCGAAGGCGCGACGCTGGGGGTGGCCCTCGTGCGCCACCCGGCGGCGGCGGCGGTGGGCTTCACCGGCTCGCAGGCGGCGGGGCGCGCCCTGCACGACGCGGCGGCGGCGCGGCCGCGGCCGATCCCGGTCTTCGCAGAGATGAGCAGCCTGAACCCCGTCTTCCTGCTGCCCGGGGCGCTGCGCGAACGGGGCGCGGAGATCGCGGCGGGCCTCCTCGCCTCCTTCACCCTGGGTGTCGGCCAGTTCTGCACCAAGCCCGGCCTCGTCTTCGCGGTGCGCGGCGAGGCCACCGAGGCGTTCCTCACGGCCCTCGCGACCGGCGTGCGCGCCGCGCCCTGCGGCACGATGCTCACCCCGGGCATCCGCGCGGCGTTCCTCGCCAACCAGACGCGCCTCCTCGCCGCGGCAGGGGTGGCCGAATGGGCCGGCGGGGCCGGCGAACCTGCCCCCGAACGGCACGAGGCCCGGCCCGTCGTGGCGCGCACCACCGCCGCGCGCTTCCTCGCCCACCCCGAGTTGGCGGAAGAGGCCTTCGGTCCCTTCACCCTGGTCGTCGAGGCCGGGGATGGTACCGAACTCGCCGCGTGCGCCGCGTCCCTCTCCGGTCAACTCACCGCCACCCTACACGGGACCCCCGGGGATCTCGCCGCCGCCGCCAGCCTCCGGGAGCTGCTCGCGGAACGCGCCGGGCGGCTCGTCCTCAACGGCTTCCCCACCGGCGTCGAGGTCTGCCCGGCGATGCACCACGGCGGCCCGTATCCGGCGACCACGGACAGCCGCTTCACGTCCGTCGGCACCGCCGCGATCCTGCGCTTCGCCCGCCCCGTCTGCTACCAGGGTTTCCCCGATGCGCTGCTGCCGCCGGCGCTGCAGGATGCTAATCCGATGGGCCTGCTGCGGCTGGTTGACGGCCAGCCGACCCGCGACCCTCTCGCCGCGCGGAGGGCGAGCTGAGATGGACCCGATCCTCGACTCTCCGGACGCCGCCTACGCGGGCCTGCGCACGACGGCGGAGGGCCCCGCCGGACGGCTGCCCTTGGAACCCAACCAACTTCGCCACCTCAGCAGCGGCGACCTCTTCGGCCTCACCCAGAACGCGGGGATGGGCTGGAATCCGGCGCTGCTCGGCGGCCGCCAGTACCTGATCCTGAGCACTCAGGGCGGCATCCGCGCCCCGGACGGCACGCCCGTCGCGCTCGGTTACCACACCGGGCACTGGGAGGTCGGCCTGCTGATGGAGGAGGCCGCGCGCGCGTTCACCGCGGCGGGCGCCATCCCCTTCGCGGGTTACGTTTCCGACCCCTGTGACGGCCGGACCAACGGGACGGCGGGGATGCTCGACAGCCTCGCCTACCGCAACGACGCGGCCGTGGTGCTGCGCCGCCTGATCCGCTCCCTGCCAACGCGGCGCGGCGTCTTTGGCGTC
>Ga0172372_10008003_pt1 | contig 14099 bp, 8 predicted proteins | sample LakKiv5m_2_FD_114544 | JGI IMG/M metagenome (GOLD analysis project Ga0172372, IMG submission 114544) | Freshwater microbial communities from Kabuno Bay, South-Kivu, Congo - kab_092012_9.5m | ecosystem: Environmental > Aquatic > Freshwater > Lake | place: Democratic Republic of the Congo...
ACTGCGCACCGGATCCGAAGGTTTGAATCCTGTAGAGACCAAAAGGTCGTAGGCAGCCTTGACGTCTATGATTCCCCTTCCATAGGTATTGTCCTCGCCTGAAGGACCCAAATCGATAGCCGATTCGTACAGGGCATATGCCAGCCGGATGGAAGAGACCTGGGGAAAGGCTTCCTTGAGCAGCAGCAGGGCCCCGGCTACATGGGGTGCCGCCATGGAGGTACCTGAGGCATTTCCATAACTATTTCCATTTATCGCACTGCGGATTTCCAGTCCGGGGGCTACCACTTCAGGCTTGATTCCCAAAGCATCGGTTGTGGGCAAGCAGACAGAAGGGCCCCTGCCGGAAAAGGAGGTGATTGGGAAACTTGACACCTTGCCATTTACAGCCCCTACCGTGAAGGGCACGACAAGATCATTGACCAGGGTGCCTGGAAAGCTAACGGTCAGGGAGTCAGACCCCGCATTTCCTGCCGAAAAAACCAGGGCAACACCCGCATTCTGAATGGAGGCGAACATATTCACGAAAGCCGAAGTAAAACAACTCTGCACGTTGAATGACCCTGGCGGACTTCCCCAGGAATTGGTGAAAACATCAGGAATATCTGAGCTTGTGCTGTTGTTGCCATCCGGATTCAAACCCCACTGCATTCCACCAATAGCGTCCGATTGGGTAGAGGCCTTGAGCTTGCAATCGGTACCATCCGAATTCTTTAGAGCCAAAGGAACGCCAAGCCACTGACCATTGAAGGCCACCCCGATGGTGTCGCGGGTCAAACGATCTAGTCCCACAACGATGCCTGCCACATGGGTTCCATGCTCTCCGCAAAAGTCCTGATTTTCCAGACTGGTATAAGCTTGCCGCAGGGGGACATGATTGTACCAGTATTGGTTTCGCAGCGCAGGGTGCCGGTTGTCTTGTCCATTATCGATAACCAGTACTTTTCTTCCATATCCCGTGTAGCCAAGGCGCCACATGGCTGGTGCATTAATGGCGCTAAGACCCGGTTCACGGCCATTGGGCACAAATTGGGTACGGTTTATGCTACCCTTGTGGTGGGAAACCAATTCGGCATCCAATTCAATAGCGGCTATCTCAGCGTCCCCAAGTAGGCTTCGGATAAGCGGAGCTTCGGCCTCCAGGGCGATAAGGTTGGCAATCCAGAAGGTTTTTAGGCTCTGGGGGACCAGATAGGGCGACCCTTCAATCCGGGAAAGGATACCCTCCTGTGTCCTGGCCGCTTTTTGCTGTAGGGCATCCAGAAGGGTTTTTACCTGCAGGTCACGAGTGGGCAGGCTACGCAGAACCTGTTCTTGTAATAGGGTAACATCAACTTGGTCACGCAGGATGAGGATGACCTTGAAGGACTGGCCGTCTTTTCCATTTGTCAACTCCCGGGAGAGTGCCGGACTCAGTTTTTCACCGTGCACATCCTGTGAAGTGAGGGTTTTCGGATAAAACAGCGATAGGGCAAAAGCTGGGAAGAGAAGGTAGCGTAACGGCATACTTCGATATTTTCTTGGAAACGAACGGAAAGTCAAAGTGTTGCAGTATTGTCAGGTTGGCCAGTTTATCAGGTTCCGGAAGTCGTCGAAGGGGGCATCCTTCCGTTTTGGCTCCATTAAATCCTCTAAGGCCGACCCATAGAAATCGTCGAGGGCTTTAACACTTGCCTCCCGACGGATTTCCACCTTCCCGGAGGCGATTTGAGCCCTTCGCCAATGCAGCGTCCGACGCAGCTTCTCCAGGATTTCCACATAAATCTCCTCCGAATCGGCGGGGGCACCCGCATGCCCTGCAGGGGTAAAGGCGGCCTCATCGCGGGTAATCCAGACGGGAGGATCAATGAGGTAAAAGCCAGTGTAAATATTTCCCTGGGCATCTTCCTGCCGGAGGAGGTGTCGGTAGAGCGCCAGCTGAAGGTCTTCCCTGTTCTTGAGTTCGTTTTCTCGCCTTTCCTTTCCGCCCCACTTGAGGTCGATGATAAAATAGTCTGCGCCCCGTCGAAGAATGAGGTCGGCCCTCCCAGATAAGGGCAATCCGCTGAAAAGGCCGCTGAGCGATTTTTCAGCTGCAACCGGTATCCAGCCGGCCGAACGCATGTCCCGAACGAAACGCTGCATGGCGCGGGTGCACTTTTTCTGAAATCCCACCCGCTCTTGCTCCCTGCCGTAGTGTAGCAAGGTGGCCCCTTCTTCTTGGAAAAGATGGTTGCACCGATTTTCAATCCAACCAACGAGGCCGGTATCGTCCAACTGCCATGCGTCATCTTCCCTGAATAGCCATTCAAAAAGTCGGTGCGCTAGTTTGCCGTAGAGCTGCGCAGAATCGGCCATTTCCTGAGAATCCGCTTTGTATAGTTTCAGGATAAACTTAAAGACCCACTGGTAGGGATAATAACAAAGGGCGTTCAGGCTGGTGAAACTTTCTTCGTTTAGACCTGGAAGCCTACTTAAATCGTCATTTTCTAAAATCAAGGGAATCTGCGAATGGGGCTTTGGCTGGATTTGCGTCCAGCGGGGTAGCTGGAACTCAGACAAGATCTGAAAAGAGACCGCATCGGCCCCTTGATGGATATCCAAGGATACATGAATAGGCTTGGTATCGCCAAAACAGGCCTCCAAATCCCTGGCCAGGGGGAAGGGCTGCACCGCTGCGGACTCTACGTACTCAGGAAGGAAAAGAAATAGCCTGGCTCTGGCCTTAAGGAAGGGCAGGCGTCGATACCAGGTAATGCGCCGGTTTTCCTTTTCAGGAAGGTCGGGAAATAGATTTTCTGCATGCATCCAGGCCAATTCGGGGGCATACCAGCGCGCAAAAAAATAATCGGGCTCCTTTTGAGTGAAAGTCCACCACAAGACATCATTGGCCTCGCCGGTCATAGCCGCTGCATGGTGGGCTAAGGGCAAGTGATCTTGTTGGGCTTCTAGATGACTCAAGGGCACCGGCTCCAGGTGGGCTTGCAGAAATCGGGTTATCTCCAGCCTGGTTAGATGGGTCTCGGGAATCCGACGCAATAGGTCAAGGAGAAGGATGGTTTGATTTTCGATGATTTTTTTTGAAGGCGAATAGTCATCGCGCCGTATCCAAGCGAGCAGACGCTCCAGTAATCCTTCTAAATCGACCCGAGGGATGGCTTCCTGTGGGGTGTAGCGCTTTCGTAGAAACCAAAAGTCATATTCTGCTTTGGTTTCCTCCCACTCGCCAGGATACCTCTCCGCCACATCCCCGAGGATATCCTGCCAACCGGTTCCGAAAGTTCCGGGTGTTTTGGCTATATGGCTTGCCAGGCGCCGACTGAGGTGTAAAGGTATAGGTTGTTCCGGCAGGCTGAGAAAGGCTAGCAGCTGCATGGGGTCAGTGGGCAGGTAAAGGAAAGCAGGTAATAACTTGAGCAACTGAATAGCCGGACGGGCCTCCGAACGGATTGAAAGACCAAGGCTCGGCAATCCCTCACAAGTCAGGGCATTGTCAAGAGTCCTCGTTTTATCTGGCAGGAGAAGGGTCGGTTTCCAAGTTGGATTCGCACGGAGTAATTTGGCCAGCCAGGAAGCCATTTCGGCGTCCCGCCGCCCTGTAAATAAACACAAACTGCCGTCTCCGCGGGCCTTCACCGGACGAAAGTCGGTCATGTCGGACCGAGTCAGATAACGTTGGAAAGCCCCCAGATCGGATGATGCCTCAATAGGTTCCCCAACAGGAAGCAAACCTATTTTGGCGCCATGGCTCTCCAGTAATTTTAAAAGCTCCTGCCAGAAAACAGGGAGCAGGTCGAACGGTTCAACCAGCAGGAAAGTCCATTTTTGAACACCCTTAAATGGTAGTTTAGCCAAAAGCCGCCGGTGGCGGTCTGCCCAACCCAGAGGCCAGATCCCATTGGTGGCTAACCTTTCCTCTACCATAGCCAGGTCCCGTAGCCTTGGTGGTGCCTCGGGTCCAGCTTTTCCATTCCAACCACAAAGGAGGAGTTCATCGCGCATGTCCAGAACTACGCGGGCGGTGGCGAAAGGATCAGCCTCGAAGGAGCGGGCAAAAAAAGCCTCGTGATGATGATCGAGAAGGGATTTCAGCACTTGCCGGAAAACTTCTAACCTAAGCCCGGGCGTGTAATCCCCGGGAGGCCGAAGTCCACAACGCTTCTCCAGCCAAAGGGTAAACCGCTGGGGTCCGACCCCGGTCAATCTGCTTGCAGCCTGCGACGCATGGTCATATTGCAGGCCGAAGACCAGGATATCCGATCCCCCTTCAACCACCGCACTCTTTCTGAAGATTGCGAATCTGCTGATTCCAGTATTGGGTCGTGTCGGCGACCTCGTCATCATCGCAAAAATCGGTCAGCAAAAGGATAGTCTCCCCGGTGACAGGTGCTTCAGAAATGCGGAATTCCAGAAATTCATTTTCATAGGCTGAATCGGCCCATCGCAGGCGTAGCAATTCCTCCTCGTGATCGCTGAGAATAAGGGCTACTTCCTCATTTCCACTCCAGGAATAAACGATCTGATGTTCCTCCACCTCGGCTTTGTCGCAAAACCAACGCACGATGCAAGCCGGTGTCGTTAAAAAGGAGTAGAGGATGTTCGGCGAAGCCCTGAATAAAAATTCCAATTGAAGCTTGGTGCGTTGCATATGGCTGCCGGATTAGACCCGTGCAATAAAAAATATTTATACCGAAAAACCAAATGCAATCCCCTTTTGCTCCCGATTTTCAATCAACACGCTGTATGACCCGGATATTGCTTGACTGAAAACCCATTTTCTTCTACTTTTGTGCCTTTCAAGATTTCAACACCCCGGCGACCGGGTCGCACCTTAAACCATTCCTGCATGAGACAACTGAAGATTACCAAATCCATCACAAACAGGGAAAGCCAATCCCTGGAGAAATACCTCCAGGAAATCGGAAAGGTGGACCTACTCACCCCAGAAGAGGAGGTGGATTTGGCTAAAACTATCAAGGAAGGTGATCAGGCCTCCCTAGAAAAGTTGACCAAGGCTAACCTGCGCTTCGTTGTCTCTGTGGCAAAACAATACCAGAATCAAGGACTCTCGCTAAGTGACCTTATTAACGAGGGGAATCTGGGGCTCATCAAGGCGGCACAGCGCTTCGATGAAACGCGGGGTTTTAAATTTATTTCCTATGCTGTCTGGTGGATTAGGCAGTCCATCCTGCAGGCTCTTGCAGAGCAGTCCCGTATCGTTCGTCTGCCGTTGAACAAGGTAGGATCCCTTAACAAAATCAATAAGGCTTTCTCCGAACTTGAACAGGAGTTCGAGCGGGAACCCTCTCCAGAAGAATTAGCTACGCTGCTTGAAATTCCTACCGAGGAGGTGGAAACTACGCTTGGAGTTGCGGCAAGGCATGTCTCCATGGATGCCCCCTTTGTGGAAGGCGAGGACAATAGCCTGCTCGATGTCCTGGAAAATGCAGGCACACCGGGTACCGATCTGGAACTGGATTACTATGAATCGCTGCGGCGCGAAATCGAAAGGTCCCTGGGAACCCTCACCGACAGGCAGTGCGATGTCATAAAGCTCTACTTTGGCATAGGGGTGGAACATCCAATGTCCCTGGAGGATATTGGTGACAGATTCGGACTTACCCGGGAGCGGGTGCGCCAAATAAAAGATAAAGCCATCAATAAACTTCGATCGGCAAACCGCAGCCGCCTACTCAAGAATTATCTCGGAGCCTAGAGGGAAGCCCTCTGACTTTGGAGTATGGTCTAAGTGTATGCTTCGCTCAATACCAGCTTCCAAGGATATAAAGGTCTCAGTACGCTGAATCCCTTCCGTTTCCTGGATGGTATGCAAAACGGCGCGAAGGTGATTGGTGTCGCGGCAGATGACGCGTGCGAAAATATTGTAGCCTCCTGTGGTATAATGGGCAGAAACGATTTCGGGTACCCCGGCCAGGGTCTTGATGACGGCCTCGTAGTGAGAGCTCTTGTCTAAATAGATGCCTAAAAAAGCCGTGATATCATATCCAAGCTGCTCGGGATCTACGTGGAGTAGATAGCCACGCACAATGCCACAGTCCTCTAGTTTCTTCATCCTCACGTGAATGGTGCCCCCACTGACCTGCAATTTCTTCGCTACCTCCGTGTAAGCCATGCGGGCATTTTCCATTAGGAGGGCAAGGATTTGCCGATCCAGATCATCCATATCGGGTGGCATCTGCATTGATATTATTTTAAAATAATAGCCATTTTTTTGCTAAAATAATAATGTTCGTTCCAAATACAGGCATGTTCTTGCTACTTTTCTTAATTATCTTTGGCGGGTAAAATTAGGAACGATGACCGCTCAGCCAGGAAAATCTCGCAATGCCCGTTTGCTGATTCCCCTGATTGCTGCGCTTTCCTTTGTGGCAGGTTACATGGCTGGGGGATTGTCGGGACCTTTTTTTGCGGTTCGCCAAGTTGCCGGAGGGGAGGCACAGCCAGCTAAGGACGCGCTGTGGCGACTTAATGAGGTCCTTGGATACCTTACTGCACATGCTATAAATCCACTATCTGCAGACAGTCTGGCTTCGGAAGCTATCCATCACTGGATGCGCGGCCTAGATCCCTATTCAGCCTATCTATCCCCCAAGGAACGAAGGGCTGCCGAAGACCGCTTGACGGGTACTTACTTTGGTCTCGGCTTGGGGTATGAGCTCCGTCGCGATAGTATGGTGGTGATTTCCCTAACACAAGGTGGCCCGGCAGAGATGGCAGGAATCCACGAGGGCGACAGACTTCTTGCTGCAGGTCCAGTTGGGTCCACGCTAAAAGATATGATTGCGCCAGCTGTCAAGCAGGTCCTTACTGAGCGCATGGACTCCATATGGCGCCTCCGCCTTTTCCGGCCTATTGGTCGGCAGATTTTGGAGCTGACCTGCACGGCTACTCGATTGCCCCTTCCTGGTATTGGTCCAGCCCTCCTATTGGAGCCGGGACTCGCCTACCTGCGCATCCGGGAATTTAGCGAATTGACAGACCGGCAGTTCCTATCGGCAATGGATTCCCTGTTTGCCACTGGAAGCCAGGAGAAGGATCTGATTCTGGATTTGCGGGATAATCCCGGGGGATTGCTCGAATCATCCATCAAAATAATAAATCAGCTTATTCCCGAAGCCGGTAAAGTCATGCTTACTACAGTTTCCGGTAGGGGTAAACGCACGGTATTCAAGACCTCCGGCAGATCCTTTTTCCGAATACGAAGACTAGTTGTTCTCGTCAATGAAAAGACCGCCTCTGCTGCGGAAATTCTGGCAGGTGCCCTGAAAGACTTAGACCGGGGCACCCTCATTGGCCGGCCTACTTTCGGTAAAGGCCTCATACAACATGCTTTTCCACTTTCTGATGGCGGATTGCTCAAATTGTCCACCTCCAGATGTTACACGCCCTCCGGTCGGCAGATTCAGTTGCCCCTGACCGGGGAACAATCTGGAACAGCGCAGGGTAGGATCCACCCGAATATCGCCGTGCCGCTCTCTTCCTGGGATACGTTTCCGGCTTGGCAGGATGCGCGTTTGCTGCTATCCGGATTTGCACGCACCAACAAGCCAGTTGGTGCTGCACGGCAAGCAGCCCTCAGGGCCATGCGCACCGGTGCGGAACATCCACTCCTTGAAGACTTCCTGCGCCAATGTGGGCTTCCCCTGGCAAGTAGCCAGTTTGTAGGTAAACAATTGGCCCTTGCCTGTGCCCAAAATTGGTTAGGGGGTTCCGAGGCGCTGAAAATGGCCTTGGAAGAGGATCCCATCATGCGGGCAGCCCGGCTATTTCTGAGCGAAAAATCCACAACAGAATAGCTCAATGGCTGAACAAGTAGTATCCTCTATCTGTTGGCGCCCTAGGCTTTAGTCTAAACCACCTATGCTAGATTCACCCTACGACGATTGCTTTTTGAGCCGGCATATCGGGCCGGATGAGGCCCAACAAGCCGCTATGCTCCTCGAAGTCGGGGCAGAGAACCTAGAAACCCTGATTGGTGAAACGATTCCGGCTGATATTCGCAGCCACAAAGTCCTTGGTCTCCCAGAAGCGATTTCAGAATATGCCTACTTGCGCGAGCTTCAGGTCCTGGCTGAAAAGAATAAGGTTTACAGGACCTACATTGGCCAGGGATATTCGGGAACCTGGACCCCCTCGGTCATCAGTCGTTCAATTTTTCAAAATCCCGGTTGGTACACCCAATACACGCCTTATCAGGCAGAGATTGCGCAAGGAAGGCTGGAGGCTCTCCTTAATTTTCAGACTATGGTGAGCGATCTCACTCGCTTGCCGGTAGCTAACGCATCATTGCTTGACGAGGGCACAGCGGCTGCAGAAGCTATGGCTTTGTTTTTTGGAGTTAGAAATAAAAAAGGCAAGGAAGCCAACCTTTTTCTGGTTAGTGACAAGGTATTGCCTCAGACGCTTTCAGTGCTTCGCACTCGAGCAGAGCCACTGGGTATTGACATACAGGTTTCGCCGGTGGAGGCTTTTGATTTCAGCGACAATGTATTCGGCATCCTGCTACAGTATCCGGATGCTGAGGGGGGCATCACCGACTTTCGGGAATATGCGGCCCGAGCCAAGGGTGCCGGAATTTTTGTCACGGTGGCCTGTGATTTGTTGAGTCTGGCTGTGCTTGAGGCTCCGGGCGATTGGGGAGCCGATTGTGCCGTGGGAAATGCCCAGCGCTTTGGGGTTCCGCTTGGTTATGGTGGGCCACATGCCGCATTTTTTGCCATCGCCGATGCTTTCAAGCGGGTCATACCGGGACGCATTATCGGGGTGTCAGTGGACAGGTCGGGCAAACCAGCTCTTCGTATGGCACTTCAAACCCGGGAGCAACACATTCGGCGCGAAAAGGCGACTTCTAATATTTGCACCGCCCAAGCCTTATTGGCTATTATGGCCGGAATGTACGCCGTTTATCACGGTCCTCGAGGTATTGCCGGAATTGCCAACCGGGTGCACGGTCAAACCTGCCTGCTGGCAGCCAACCTTGCCCGACTTGGCATGGTGCCTGAGCGGTCGGTATACTTCGATACCTTGACCTACCGGGTATCGAGTGAACTTGCAGACCGCATTAGGAAGGAGGCTGAGGAGAAGAAAATTAATTTTTTCTTCGGCAATGGCGTCGTGCAAATTGCCCTGGACGAGACCGTGCTCCCCCAAGATTTGCAAGATATTCACGAGATATTACGCAAAGCGACTGGGCGGGACTTCTCCTTCAGTGCCACCTTGGAATATGCTTCACCCTTGCCAACGTCCCTTCAGCGAAGCGCGCCCTTTTTGACCCATCCCGTCTTTCATTCCTGGCACACCGAAACGCGGATGATGCGCTACATCCGTAGGCTGGAAAACAAAGATCTCTCCCTGGTTCATGCCATGATTTCCCTCGGTTCCTGCACTATGAAACTCAATGCGGCCAGCGAACTCCTTCCGGTATCCTGGCCTTCCTTTGCCTCTTTGCACCCGTTGGTGCCAGCTGCTCAGGCAGCAGGATATCTCGAGATGTTTCGGCATCTCGAGGCTTGGCTCTGTGAGGTAACTGGACTAGCCGCCTGTTCCCTGCAGCCCAATTCCGGGGCCCAGGGCGAATATGCCGGACTCCTGACTATTCGCAAATATTTTCAGGCTACTGGGCAGGGCTACCGCCATATAGCCCTTATTCCATCCTCAGCACATGGAACCAATCCAGCAAGCGCTGTCATGGCTGGAATGCAGGTGGTTGTTGTGGATTGCGATGACCGGGGGAATGTAGACTTCGAGGACCTTCGTAGCAAAGCCGAGGCCCATGCAGATGTCCTTGCCGTCCTTATGATTACTTATCCCTCTACCCACGGTGTTTTTGAAACCCGGGTAAAGGAAATGACTGCCTTGGTGCACCAATTGGGCGGCCGGGTTTATCTCGACGGTGCTAACATGAATGCCCAGGTTGGCCTGACCAGCCCCGGACTTGTCGGGGCTGATGTTTGCCATCTCAATCTACATAAAACCTTCGCCATTCCGCACGGAGGGGGCGGTCCGGGCATGGGGCCTATTTGTGTCCATGCCGATTTGGCACCCTTTCTGCCCAGTAAGGAAGCCGACTCGGGCTATGCAGTGTCCTCCGCAGCCTATGGCAGCGCAAGTATTTTACTGATTTCCTACGGATATATCCGAATGTTGGGCGCCGAAGGCGTTACGCAGGCTACACGAATCGCCATCCTGAATGCGAACTACATGAAATGCTTGCTGGAAAAAGATTACGAGGTGCTCTACTTAGGAGAAAAGGGCCGAAGTGCCCATGAACTCATCCTCGATTTGAGACCTTTCAAGCAATGGATTAGCGCCGAGGATGTAGCCAAACGGCTAATAGATTATGGTTTCCATGCCCCAACATTGGCATTCCCTGTGGCTGGAACTATTATGATCGAACCAACCGAAAGTGAGGATAAAGCAGAGCTTGATCGCTTTTGTCTCGCCCTCCGGGAAATCCGGGAGGAAATCCGGGAAATCATGGAGGAGGCCTATCCTGTCGATAATAATGTGCTACACAATGCCCCCCATACCCTGGAAATGGTGACTGGTAGCGATTGGACTTTTCCTTACTCCCGGGAAAAAGCAGCATTTCCGCTGGATTACCTGCGGGAGGGGTATAAGTTTTGGCCTGCCGTATCCCGCATCGACGGAGCCTACGGCGACCGAAATCTTATCTGTACTTGTCCAGAAATGACGGAATACGCCTGAAATCAGCGGTAAATACGCTTTTCGCGGATGCGAGCCTTCTTTCCCACAAGGTCACGCAGGTAAAATAGACGCGCACGGCGCACCTTGCCTCGCTTGAGCACCTCAATGCCGACGATATTGGGCGTGGCAAATGGAAAAATCCTTTCTACGCCCACACCATTCGAAATCTTCCTTACAGTAAAGGTGCGAGTGGATCCGTGTCCGCTGATTTGAATGACATCCCCTCGGAAGGCCTGGACTCTTTTCTTGTCCCCTTCCACAATCTCGTAATTGACTGTTATGTTGTCCCCAGGCCGGAAATCAGGAAACTCGCGAGCCGGAGTTAGTTGGGCGTGCACGTATTGGATGGCATCCATCGATTGAACTTTTAGCGCCGCAAAAATAATCGATCGGTGCCGATTTTCCAAATAAACTGCCAAATACCCGGGAAATTATCGAAGGAGGGTAACGAAACCTTTTATTTCAACTGGTAATCCGCGGGGATCAGTATATCGGACCAAGGTGATGTAAACCCCTTCTGGAGAAGCGGAGCCTGTGTTTAGATGCAGGCCATTCCAGCCTTCCCGGGTATCTTCGGTGGAGAAAACCCGGTCCCCCCAGCGGTTCCATATTTGAAAACTGAACCGTGTAGCGCCAATCATGATACCCACCCCTCTAAAAACATCATTTTTTCCATCGAAATTGGGAGTAAAAGCATTGGGTAGATAAAAGCGCACATCCGGGCGGATATCCACTATCCCCTGGGCAGTGTCGGGGCAGCCACTCGGATGGAAAACTACCAGGGTGACCGTAAATCTGCCTGTATCCGGATAAAGATGAATTGGATTGCGGTCATTGCTATCAAACTCGTTGCCAAAGTCCCAAATCCAGCGTACCGCATCCAGGGACTTATCCGTGAAAACTACCTTGTTGTCGATAATAGTGGCTTGTTTCGGTGCGAATTCGAAGTCAGCCACAGGTGAGGGGGATACTTTGATGAGCCTTTGGAACACCGTATCCTTTCGGCAGCCAATCGGGGAAACTACGGAAAGGGATACGGTGTAAGTCCCTTCCTTGGTGTAGGTATGGGTAGGGTTTACCTGATTGCTTTTGCCCCCATCTCCAAATTCCCAGCTGATTTTGTAGGTGTTGTCAATTGGTTTAGAGAGGTTGCCGAAAGTCAAGTTCACCGGAACGCAGGCATCTGTCTGGGACGGTCGTACAAGCAGAATGGAAGGGGCGGGGAAATACCTTATTTTTCGGGTGACCGTCTCGGTGCACTGATTAAGGTCTTTTACCGTAAGGGCTACTGAAAATTCTCCGGAAGTGGTGTACGGATGGCTTATCGTTTTGCCCGAACCCTTTTGTCCGTCTCCAAAGGCCCAGGTATAACTGGCAATACCGCCACTGGCCGTGGTGGATTGGTCGGCGAACTGGACGGCGTCGGCGTAGCAGGTGTCATAGCGATAGGAAAAATCGGCGTTGAGTGAGGGAAATACACGTACCTCAATGATTGCCGAATCCGCACAATTTGTTCCCGGGTTTAGAAGTAACTGACCCTTGTATCTGCCTACTCCTGGAAATTTTAGCTTTGGCTCCCACTCGGTTGATGTTACCACCGTATTGCCAATTGGGAAGGACCATCGTTGATTTTTAATGTATTGGCGCTGATAGCTGCTGTTGACAAACTGTATTTCGGCCACACCGCAAGATATAACCTGGTATTCCTTGTCTGTCACGGCCACAGCTTCACCCAGTTTAGCAAATACCAGCGGATCACAATCTGCCACATTGAATTGGAAATCCCGGTTAGACCGGCTCAGCAATAGCCCATTGCGGTATTCAGTAATGCAGACACCAACCACGAACTGTCCCTTGGCGGTGGGTTTGCCTGTTATCAGTCCGGTTTTTGCATCGATGCTGATAACCGGATCCCCGGCCATAGGGGTGGTGGCTGTGATGTTCCCGCCCCGGAAACTCACCACCCCATAGGGGGGAGGACAGGACGGGCTGGGGTAGGCACCATTGCAGGTGAGGTAGGTGAAATTGTTGGTGGCAGAGCCGCCTCCGGCAAATGGGGCACAGAAAGAGTAAGCCAGGGAATCCCCGTCAGCATCCCGGGCTCCATGATCGTAGTTTAGCGCGCTGTTTACGCAGATGACTGTAGGAGGAAATGTTTTGAATTCCGGACTGTTGTTGCACAGGGCCTGAGCTTCGGGGGTGATCTCCACACTGTAGGTGGAGCCTACCTGGTCCGGATTGATAATATTCGTAATGGTGTTGTTGCGGCAGCAGCGCTGGTAACCGACATGGTAGGAGGTATTTCCGGCTGGGAGCCGGACATTGTAGCTGCTCAGCCTGAACTCGTAGATGCCCTCCTCTACGCAGATATTTGGTGGAATAAGGCAGGGGTAGTCAGGTTGCCCGACATTTCTACGGGAGGTGAGCCGAATGGCTAGGCGGGCATAGGTTTGCTGTTGCGTTAACCGGGAACAATCGGCATCGCCGTTGCAGCGATAAATTCCTATTTGGGCTATCTCATCCAACGCGGCACAGTTGGTGCAGTTGCAATCGCGGTAAACCTTAAGCGTAAAGGCATAGTCACCATTGCCCAGGCATCGGTAGGTCAGATTACCTCCTATAAGATGTCTGGCTTGCAGTCTGGCCACAGGCAGCAGGAAAAGAAAAAGTAGCAGAAAAGGAAAGCGAAAGGGGAGCATGCTGGTCAGCGTATAATCTGAACTGTTCCCGAAAGATATTGTTTTTCTCCTTTTCCGTCGGTATAGCTCAAACTGTAGAGGTAGGTTCCTGCAGGCAATAACTCCCCCGTTCTGACATGTCGTCCGTCCCAGCCCGTGAGCGGTTCGGTTGAAATGAATACCAGATTGCCCCATCGGGTGAAAACCTGCAGACGGAAATCCTTTAAAATATCTACGTCTCCAAGGGCGAAGAATTCGTCATTGACGCCGTCTTCATTTGGGGAAAATCCCCCTGGAATGTAGATTCGAATCACCGGATTCACAAACAAGTTCTTGGTCTGTTCGTCGCTGCATCCAGTTAGGGGGTCGGTTACCCGGAGGTAGATGGCAAGATTCCCGGTGTCGGGTAGCGAAAAAGGCACCCGGCGAATGGAGTCCAATATTTTACGGTCTGTGCGCCACAGCAAACGAAGGGTGTCCGGAGCTGCGCTCTCTAAAATGACGGTTTGCCGCAGCTTCAAATCGGTATTGGGGGTCACAGTGAAATCGGCTCGTGGTCCGGAGCGAACGGTAAGGTCGGGCGTCAGAGATAGTCGGCGGACGCATTTCCCATTGCCCCCGTCTAAAGTCAGGGACACTTTAAAGGTACCTTCTCGGGAATAGGTGTGATTTGCGGGCAATAGGGTGGACGTCGTACCTTCCCCGAAATCCCAG
>Ga0172372_10008004_pt1 | contig 14094 bp, 16 predicted proteins | sample LakKiv5m_2_FD_114544 | JGI IMG/M metagenome (GOLD analysis project Ga0172372, IMG submission 114544) | Freshwater microbial communities from Kabuno Bay, South-Kivu, Congo - kab_092012_9.5m | ecosystem: Environmental > Aquatic > Freshwater > Lake | place: Democratic Republic of the Congo...
CCGCCATCACCGCCAGCAACTCCATCGGGGTGCGCTTAAAGAACGCCGCCACCGTGGAAGCCGTGGGGCAAGCGTTGGCCGATGTGGCGGGAGCGGTCTAGGGCATGATTTTCCATGTTAAAGAAAACCCAGCTTTCTTTGCATATCGAATTTCATGCGAAATGAAACTGGCACTTTCTTTGCATAAGCCATAGCCAGTTTAAAAATTAATAGTGGATCAATTAGGGTTTTTACCCTAGGCTAGCCAGATGCTTTTGGTTTTGCCGACCAGTCATCTCGACGCGCCAGCCGCCCAAAGGCTTTTGGACTGGATTGCCGAGATCAAAACCCCCACGGAGAAACATGAACTCATTATCGCCGCGTCAAAAAGGGTCGACATCTCGACCTTTAAAAGCCCATTCGAAAAAACAAGCTTCTTCGTCCCCCACGACGAAGACGAGCGTGGCTGGCCTCAGAGTCCGAACCACCTTTTTAAGAGACTTTGTCAGCATATTACCTGGAATGTCAAAAGACCATTCCTCTGGTTTGAGGCAGATTGTGTCCCTATCGTTCCCTCCTGGATCGATCAGATTGAGGCTGAGTACAATTCGTGTGGTCAGCCCTTTATGGGGGCAAGGGTAGCTGCCGAGAATGTCCCGCTCCATATGAGTGGCAATGCCGTTTACCCAGCAGATGTTCTCTACCGTGCCCTCTATATTTGCAAGCTTAACAACATTGCTTGGGATGTGGCTTGTGCGGATGACATTGTCCCCAATGCCCATTGGACAGACTTGATTCAGCATGTTTGGAGTCAAAAGAGAGATTTTGATTTTCCAGACAGAAAAAGCGTCACCGATATCTTAAAACCAAACACTGTGTTGTTCCATCAGTGTAAAAACCAATCGTTTATCGAACGCCTTCGGGAGATGCGTGAAGCTTCTTCCAAATAACATTGCGGTGATCGAAGGTGACACCCACATTTCCAAGTGGGTGCAGGAGACCGGCAAACTCGCCCACGATGATTATTCTTTAAGTCTTATTCTCCCAAACATCAAAGAGGGAGACTTCGTGGTGGATGCAGGTGCTTTTATTGGAGACCACACCGTTGCCTATCTTGAGAAAGTTGGCGTTTCTGGAGCCGTTTATGCCTTTGAGCCAAACCCAAAGGCTTTTGAGTGTCTCGTTCACAATTGCCCAAGATCCGTAAACATGCCGTATGGATTGAGCGACAAGCGTGGGGAGTTTGTTTACTCAAGATCCGAGAATGCGGGTGCTGGCCATCTTGGCGGTGCTGGTATAGAAAAAGTTTCAGTCGTTGACCTCGACTCCGTTAATCTTAAAAAGTTAAACTTTTTCAAGCTTGATGTGGAAGGCCACGAGATTGCCGCGCTTAAAGGCGCACGCCAAACGATTGAGGCGTATCGCCCAATGCTATGGGTAGAGTGCAACAGCACGGCTCTTTACCGACAAGGCGAAAGCGTCGAAGGTCTTTTGTCCTATTTGTCAAACGAGCTTAAATATGATTTTGAGCCTCACCCGGAACCCAACCGTTTCCAATACGATATTTTATGTCGGCCTCGGTAGATATCTTTATCCGAAGCTATCGTGGTGATTTTGAATGGCTTTCCCATTGCCTAAAGTCTTGCGAGCTTTTTGCAAAAGGCTTTAGGGATATCCATATTGTTGTACCAAAAGGCGATGGTCATCTTTTAAAACATTTAACAAAGGAGAAAGTCCACGAATGCCAAGGATATCCAGACGATTACCTTGGGCAACAAATTACCAAACTCTGTGCCGATACCTTTACCAATGCCGACTATATTTGCCATTTTGATTCAGATACCCTTTGGACTAAGCCTGTAAGCCCCAACAACTTAATTGTTGATGGTAAACCAATCGTCTTTTACGAACCCTACTCAAAATTATCTGGTTGCCCTTGGCAACCTATTGTAGCAGAAACACTTGGGTGGATTCCCCAATTTGAGTTTATGCGTAGACATCCTTTTGTATATCCTAGGTGGATATACAAGGAACTTCGTATGTACTTAGAGGCTAGGCACGCAAGACCACTGGCTGATTATATCTCTTCCAGACCCTACCGAAGTTTTTCGGAGTTTAATGTTTTGGGGGCTTTTGCTTGGGAAAAGTTTAAGACTAGGTTTGAGTGGAAAGACCCGCATCAAGAAGAAGTCTATGTTCGGCAATACTGGTCTTGGGGAGGGATTAACGAGCATTTACCAGAAATAGAAAAAATATTAAACCCACCCACTTGACAGATCCTATAGGGTGTTACTTTTAGTCTTGCTAGGTCGAATAGGCACGGGCGTAATTGCAGGCCGCCGCTGCATAGCTGAAAACGACTGATGCGTCGGGCAACAAAAACTCTCGGGATGCCGCCGGGTAAAAAACTGATGGGATGCCGATGATATTGTGTCATTGGATTTACATTCCATTAACCCTTAGTGAAAGGTAACTACTACAATGGCTACTACGTTTGACGTCGAGCAGCTGTTGATCAAAGAGAGCGGTCGTATTGGCCCCGACATCTATCGTCGGACTGTTGACACCTCTCCTTGGCTCAAGCTCGTAAAACAAGATGCGTGGCCGGATGAGATGGGTGATTCCGTTTCCGTCCTGGTCTACGAACGTTCGCTCCCCTATAAGAGCGACGGAACCCCCAAAGTCTCTTGGGCTAACCTGTCCTCGAACCCCGCTTACGGGACTCCTGGAACCGGCTCCGGTTCTTGCGCCCCGTCCGCTGAGACGATCGAGTTCGGTCAGACCCTTCGGACTTATAACCTCCAGCAAACCGCGCTCAATAGCCCGGACATCTGCTTGAACGACCTGCGCTTCCCGCTGAAACGGAAAGAGCAGCTCGCCAACATTATGGCGATCCTCACCGACGCCACGAGCGAAGTCTGGAAAGAGCGTTATCGTGATGAGTATGTTCGGCTGTCCGAGCACAAGGTCATCGCCCGTCCTAACCTCGAAGAGGTTAACACTGGCGCGTTCCTTGGCACCGGCGCGGCTGGAAATGCCCCCACGAGCAAGCTGACCCAGGGTATCCTCGATCGGCTCTACATGAAGCTGATCCGCGACGGCGCGGGCAACAACGTGTACGACCGAGTCAACGGTGCCCCTGTGTTCCTTGCGATTATGTCCTCGGAAGCCTCCGATGACTTGATCCGTGGAAATGCGGACGTCCGCCAGGACTTCCGCTGGAGCGATCGGGTGAACGAACTGCTTGCCCCTCTTGGCATCAGCCGCACCTATCGTGGGTTCCACCACCTCGTCGACCCGTATGCCCCTCGCTGGGATCTGGTTGCTGGCTCCTATGTGCGCCGGTATCCGTTCATCCGCAGTGCGGCTGGCACGCAGGGTTACAAATACGACATCAATCCCGCCTACGAAACGGCTGAGTTCGAGGACACCATCCTGTTCCATCAGGATGTGTTCACCTCCTTGATCCCGAAGCCGATCAGTGGCACGGGTGCGATGAACTTTGACCCTCACAGCTTCCGTGGGGACTTCACTTGGCGCAACATTCCGGATCGTGACAACAATCCGGATGGCTCCATTGGATTCTTCCGCGCTGTGTTCGGCAGCGGTTCCAAGCCGGTGTTCCCGCAGTACGGATACGTGATCCGTCACTCGCGTTGCAACAACGACCTGAACCTCGTTGCCTGCTACTCGTAATTGATTGATTGAGTAAGTCGTGCCTCCCAGGGGTTCTATCCCCCTGGGGGGTGCTTCCATTCAAACAATGAACACACCCGAAGCTGTGCTGATTGCGATGCGGGAACCCCCCGCAGTGGCCAAGACTGACAAAGTCGCCCAAGTTGAGCCGGAGATTGTTCCGACTCAAGACGGCGAAGTTGTGTTTCCAGTCCCGGCAGGCTTTGTCCCCCCAGCCGATGTCCAACCAGGCGAACCCTTCGAGGCTGTTGCGAAATTCCGCTATGCCAAGGGCAAGATGATTCTGGAATCGGTCGAGGGATCTGAAGTCCGAGCCAAGGTATCCCCCAAGACAGAAAAGACGAAAGAGGATGACGAAACATCCTTTGTCGAAGCCGTTGAAGAGGGAGCCGATGAGGGGATGGCTTGATCTAACTGCGGCGATCGTCGAACAGGCGGTTGCCGACTTGGATCTGGCGATTTCTCCCTGTAGGGCTAAACGCAAACCAGACTGGGCATTTACTCCCGAGCATTTTCGGGAGTTTTTCGACACAGCGGAAGACCTTTATCGGGTCTGTGGGTTTCGTTTGAATCCAGAGGCAGTACGCGATAGACTTAATCGCAAGCTTAAACAACTGGACGAGATATATGCCAAAGAAGGAAGTATCGGAGATAGTCGCAAGACTGGCGGGTCTGGACGCAAAGCTTGACGCTTTGACGGATCTCCTCAAGCGTCACGACGCCCATCTTGTTGGGCATGACGATAGGCTCCGAAGTCTGGAACGCCAGATGCACGTGGCCTTTGGGTGGGCTGGAGCCGTTGGGTTCTGTGTTTCCTTGGTTTGGAGTTGGATTTGGGGCAAGCTCAACGGTAATTAGCTTGCCTTTTTAAAAAGCCGTGAAATCATCTGGCATGGGCATTTTACTATTGCCACTATGCCTTTTTCTAGTTTCTTGTTCGACAACCTCTTATAAAGGAAGTCCCGATTTTTCAGTTGCCGAATCCCGTCTTGAACAAGCTTATCAGTCAGCCAGCCCAGAGACACGAAAACATCTGGACGAGGCTAAAAAGCAATTAGCGTCAGCCAAACAACTTTGCTTGACCAATTCAGAACAACTTGAGCAAGCCGTCAAGGAACGCAACGAAGCCGAGGCCAAAGCCGCCTACTGGAAAGAAAAACAGCGTAAAGCCCTTAAGGAACTCTGGTTCTGGAGGGGAGCTTTGATTGTTTCCATTCTATTCGCCGCCCGTGGCCCGATCCTCTGGCTTGTCCGCAAGTTTGTGGGGATTCCGTGGTGATTAGATGGCTGAGATCTAATCTGCAAGGTTTAGCGGCTCTATCAGTCGCTATCATCATTTTCTTTTTGCTTGGTCCCATTTTGCAGGGCTTTGACACCACGGCTGGGGTTGTTGACCTCGGAAGCCTACATGTGCTGGCTTTTGGGGCAGTTCGGTTTCTTTTCTGCACCTTTTTGGCCTGGTCAGTCCTCCAACTGGATTGGAAGATTCTCGACCGCTACATTGACAAGGGAGTGCTCAAGGATGACTGGAAGGAAGCTTGCCCAAGCACGAGACTAAAGATTTTTGTTCTCGTCTTTGGGATTCTTCTGATCGCCGCAATCCTCTCATGCAAATAGTTTATGTTGCGCTTTCTCTTGCGTTTCTTTCCAACGGTCTGGCTAGCCCAGGAGTTGAAGAGGCGAGGCTTCTCGTCGTCGAACAGGCCAGAAAATCACTTGGCATTCGGGAGGCCACGTCTCGAAACGACGGGGCCTTGGTGGACGAGATCCTATCATCGGTAGGTCTTGCTGGAACGAAAGCCCCCTGGTGTGCCGCTTTTATTGTCTGGGTTGGCGACAAAGCCTTCGGATCGTCCCTCTTTAATCCTTATCCGAGATCTGGCTGGTCTCCAGTCTTTGTGGCAAAGCCGACTTGGGATCGTCAACGACGCGGCACACCTCTCAAGCCAGCCGATGTTTTTGGGATTTGGTTTAACTCTATGGGTCGTGTTGCTCATGTCGGTTTGGTTGAGAAAAACGAGGGGGACTGGCTTGTGACCATCGAGGGGAACACCAATGGCGGTGGCAGTCGGGATGGGGATGGTGTGTACCGACGCAGACGTCTGGCCGTCAATGTGTTGGGGAAGAGTTGGTTATGAGTCAGCACATCGGAGCAATTGCCGTCACCAAGATCGCCGCCATTTTAATGGAGCACGGCTTTCTTGTCAGTCTTCCTGTTTACGACAGCGGGTACGATTTGATTACCGACTATCGCGGGACGCTCCGACGGGTACAGGTAAAGAGCAACGGAGGTGCCGAGGATGGGGTCAAGAATCGGACCAAATTGAAATTTTATGCCCTCCGTGGCAATGGGCTTCACCAAGCCGGTATGAAACGGCTGTACGCAAAAAACGATGTGGACGCCTTTGTTTTCTTCAACACCAAACAAAACGCCATTTTTGTCGTCCCATTCGACAAGCTACCCAAGACCCAGTCGGTGTATTTCGCCCCGAATTGCGAGTGGCGGGACAACTGGGACGTCTTGCGTACTCCCAAAAAGGGATAGACTTAATCCGTGATCAGCGACGCAACATTACTTGTGGACGGCCAAGTCGACTGGTCTGGGGGTATGGACTCCAATCTCAGCCCCCAGTTGATCCCACAGAACAGCGTTGCCCGTGCTGTCAATGTGACTTTCCGTGGCGGAAAGCCAAGCAATCGTCCGGGCTTTTCACAGCTAGCTCTTTCCGATGGGGTTGGATCTGGGCTTGATCTTTTCTCCAATGGGTACTACCAAGGAGGTTTTCTTTACTCTGAAACCAGAGGTAACAAGGATTCTTCATTGATCTGCGTAGTTGATGGATATGTGGTTAAAATCAATCTGGCGACATTTGTGGTGGATCGGCTGTACCCCAGGACTGCGGCTGGTGCCGACAACACTTCCCATCGTTTGGATATAGTTTCGAGATGTTATTTTGCCAGAGCCGAAAGATATCTGATAATTCAAGATGGGGTCAACACCCCAGTCATTTGGGACGGAGACTATCTTTACGAATCTGGAATTGGACCGACTCTTTCCACTGGCGCAGTTTCACAGATTCACAATGTCGGGCCTGGGACAATTATGGCCTATGGCCAAGGCCGTTTGTTCGTTACCAACACATCCCGCACCAAGATTTACGCTGGTGATTTGATTTATGGGGGAAGCACCACTCAGATTGAGATTACCTCCGGAACCCATGCTTCAAACAAATATCGGGTAACAACTTCCGCCAATCACGGATTTGCCGTCGGAGATGTCATCTCAATTTCTGGTCATAGCTCCGAACATGTTATCAATGGGACTTGGGAAATCGCCAATATCCATTCTGCAACCCAATTTGATATCGATTATTCGGACAACAATGCAACTGGAACAGGCGGTTTTGTTTCAAAAGCCAATGCTGGTGTCGAATCCGACCTTCTTAAATTTACCGAACTTACCTATCTGAATGAGGGTGGCGCACTTCAGCCAGCCACCTTCTTGGGCAAGATCACTGGTCTTACTTTCATCCCCATCCAAGATACTGGCACTGGGCAGGGCGACTTGATCGTGTTCTGCGAGCGTGGGGTGGTTTCCCTTTCCGTGTCAGTGCCCAGAACTGCCTGGAAGAACACAACCGGCTTTCAGAGAATATCCCTTACCGAGATTGGTTGCACCAGCCACGAAAGCATTTCTTCGACCAATGGGGATATCTTTTTCCGCTCTTTTGACGGACTTCGTAGCTACCGCAATTCCAGAGCCGAGCGTTCGGATTACGGACAAGTCCCGATCTCCACCGAGATGAATTATGTTTTGGATCGGGATAGCCGTAACTATCTGAATTTCGTCAGCAGCACGGTATTCGACAATCGACTTCTTTTTACTTGTAGCCCGAAGGTGGACTATTCCAACAGCACCATCCTTACCTCTGGCAAGCGGCGTCCAGTGACCTTTAGCGGGATGGTGTCGCTTGACTTTACCTCCATCACTGGGACTGGCGGTAAAAGAAGCCCGGCTTACGATGGGATTTGGACTGGACTCGATATCGTCCAACTCCACTCTGGATCGGTTGCTGGCATCCCCAAGGCGTACATCGTTAATCTTGATTATGTAAACTCTGGCCTTCTCGGCCTCTGGGAGATTACCAAGGATCGTGAATACGACATCGTCTCCGGTGGAACCCAGTCACCGATTACTTCCATTATTGAGACTCGGGCTATGTCTTTAGCAAATCCTCTGGAGCAGAAACGCCTTATCCGTGCTGATTTCTGGCTTGCCGACCTTAATGGTGAGGCGAGCTTTAACATCTACTGGCGTCCAGACGAATACCCATGCTGGCGTCCTTGGCACAGCTTTTCGAGATGCGCCACGGTTGAGAATTGTGTGACTGGAACCCCAAGCGTTACAGAGGACAGCGGGGACTGGATTCTTACCTACTCTTCCTCGGCTCTCCGAAACTATCGAATTGTTGCCGATAAGGTCTACACGAGCCTGTTGTCCTTTGCCGAGCAAGCCGACGATAGCTCCACGGTTTCAGCGGCTCTTACCTCCGCTGGCATCACTCACGCTTCGGTTACTAGGTCTGGAACCTTTCCGTCCTATGTGTACACGATCAATGGTCCAGTGACCATCAGCGGAACAGCCGTGACCAACCTAATCGTGACCCCAGCCCAAGACCCGGCAACCCAGCAATGCGACGCAGAGTTTTCTGCCAAAAATTTTAGGGCGCAGTACCGCCCACAAATCCGTATGCCCACTCCTCCAGAGGATGTCGACCCTATTGTCAACAAGCCTTATACCTATGGAAACGACTTCCAGCTTCGGATCGAATGGTCTGGTAAGGCAACCATCAGCCGTTTCTTGATCCTTTGTCAGCGTATCCTTGAGCAGTATCAGGGTATCGATTATGTGGAGCTAGAGTAAAATGGCCGACGAGACCTGCAAAGAACTTGATTGTTGCCCAGAACCGATCCTAAACTTTAGGGTCGAGACTTCCTTTGTTTTGCTTGGCGAAGACCCAGCGGCAACAGATCCAAACATTGCCGATGGCGATACCCTGTTGACAGAAGATTCTTTGGATATAAAAACATAGTACCTCGTTTATGGCTGGCGTAAAAATCTCTGCTCTAACCACTTCAGCAACCTTTTCAGACACAGATGTGTTACCCATTGTGTCTGGGGGAGTTACGAAGAAAGTTGCGGGGTCGGTTGTCAAAGCCGCCATTGGTGTTCCGCCTGCTGGTTCCGTTGGAACCACCCAGTTGGCTAATGGTTCCGTTACTTCCCCGAAACTTGCGGCTGGAGCCGTGGATGCCGCGGCGATTGGGGCAAGCGCAGTGGAGACGGCCAAGATCAACAACTCTGCCGTAACGACAGCCAAAATTGCAGACGATAATGTCACCTCAGCAAAGCTTGCTTCCACAATTCGTGCTGACATCGCCCGTGGTTCCCAGGCTCGTTCTGGCACGACCATCCCTACGACAGGTTCTGTCAAAGGAGTCGTCGTTCTGGCCGGTGGTTCTGGCTACACCTCCGGTGCAACCGTCACGATTGCCGCACCCCCATCGGGCGTTACCGCCACCGCTACGGCCACCCTTGTCGCCAATGTCGTTACGGCCATCACAATTGTCGATGGCGGATCTGGCTATACCGACCAAAATCCTGCGGTTACGATCACACCAGTAGGGGCTGGCTCTGGAGCTACCGCCGTGGCTTATGCGATGGTGCAACCTCTTTTGGTTGAAGATACTAAAACAACTAGGACTCTTGGGTACGCATTTGCCGCCATTTCCTCTAACGATACGATCATCGTTGCTGGTGACAACTATCAAGAAGTCCTTGGGATCGGGGCAATCGCTGGGAACGTTAGCCACGCAGTTCAAATTAAGCTTGTTGACTCTTTGGGTGTGAGTTACAAACCGGTAAGGCTTTTTTCCAGTGGGGATTCTCTCTATGTTTTAGCCAACGATGGATCACTATGGAGTGCTGGGTTCAATGGAGTCGGACAGCTTGGTAGGGGGTTTACTGGAGATCTTTCGACATTAGCCCAAAACAATGGACGCTTTCAAAAAATAACTTTTAGCGGTGGCGGTATTGTCAAAAAGTTTGCCACCAATCTTTCGACAGGGGCTGGTTCTACGACCTGCCTAGTCTTGGTTCAAACATCGTCTGGCGAGACCCTATATGGTTGGGGGTACAATGGAAACGGCCAGCTTGGTAACGGAACAACCAGTAACGCCAACACCCCGCAGGTTTTAACTTGCTCCGACGGAGCTTCCACGATTACGGATATTGGGGTTTTTGGTCGTGACACTTCTGGAGTAACAACCGTCCTTTTTTCTTCCGGTCGTGTCAAGGCTTCCGGGTATAATGGGGAAGCCCAGCTTTCCAGAGGCAACGCCACTCAACCGGCAAGCCCTACTTTTGAGTTTGTAAATACTGCTCTCAACACTCCCCTTACAAACATTGTTGAAATTGCCGGTTCAGATGGCTATTACGCACAGTTGTATTTTAGGACTAGTTTGGGGGGGATTTACTCATCCGGGTATGGCGCAAACGGAGAACTCGGGCAAGGTGCAAGCTCAAGCACCTCCACATATATGGTTCAAGTTTCTGGAGGAGCCACCTACCAAACAGGCGCAGGAAGGTACATTTATGCTTCTGGTGGGTATACCGTAGGCCACGCCTTTACATTTAAGTCAGATGGGACTTTGGTTGCTTGGGGTTACAATGTGTATTCCCAAATTGGAGATGGTAGTGCCACAAGCAGAAACTCTCCAGTGACTATATCTGGTTTTACTTTAAGCGATGTTTCGAAAATTGCCCCACAAGCCAACGAAGTTAGTTCGGCTACCGGTCAATCCGCTATTTTAAAAACGGATGGAACTATTTGGGTTTGCGGTTATAATGCGCACGGAAAGCTTGGTGTCGGTAATACCACAACCCAAGCCTCTTTTGTCCAGATACCTTTTGACAAAAGCATTGTCAAAGACATTACCTGGGTTTCCAAGTGGGGTAATACTGCGCCATATCTTGGGATTCTTGCAACCGATGGTAGTTTCTATACCACCGGTAACGATTATGAAGGCTCTAGCCTTCGCGGAGATGCGACCGGCGATGTTTATATCCACGTGCAGGGGAGGTTATAAGTTATGGCTTTAGTACCAGGAACCCTCCCTCCCGATGCCTGCTATGGAACGCCCCAGGCGTTGCTCGAACTTTTTGCCCAGTATCTCGACGCAGTTCCGTCTGCCACCAATACGGCTGTGCAGGCGGTTGCCTGGGCTGAGTTCGATGTGACTTCCGGCGGTTCCAATCCAAGAACCATCGCCAATGGCGGAATCAAGCGTCAGTACAATGTGTCCAGCGTCAACCGAACGGGAACAGGCATTTATGCGGTAACCTTCACCAACTCCCTTTCGTCGGCCAACTACACAATCAACACCACGGTCGGAGTTTCCACCGGATCGCCTTCGGGCACGACCCAGCCGATTGCGTCCTACCACGCCAAAACTGCTTCTGGCTTTTCCGTGACCCTTGTCACCAGTGGCTCTGGAACCGCAACAGACCTTACCAACGGACTCCTTTCCTTTGTGGTCTTTGGGGAGTAAGCAATGGCCATCACGCTTTCAGAGGCCAAAGCTTTTCTGGCTCCCTATGTCGATAACGGCATTTACCCCGGAGACGATCGGGTAATCGCACGCATCAACGAAGCCCAGCGTAGACTCCATAGCTACCGTGCTTGGCTTGGCGTGATGGCCAAGTACGCCGTCAATGTGGTAGGAAGCCAGTTCACGCTTCCAGACTACACCGGCAACATCACGACTTTTGCCGGGTTTGGGTTGGAGTCCGCCACGAGGATTGCCGAGACTTCCGCCAATGTCGGCTTTATGACCAACAGCGTGCAGGCTTTTGTGGCCGACAGCACATCTTTGGTTCAGCTTCAGTTCGCCCCAACTTCGTCAGATCTCCGCACTTTCCAGCTTACCGGGGACAGCGTCAATGTCCCTCGGGTTGAGATTACCGGCAAACTCAACTATCAGCCAGCTGTCAACGACAACGACCTTTTGATCATCCAGGATCTGGACGCACTCAAGCTGATGGTTCTGGCTCTCTGGCGTGAGCAGGGCGGTCAGTTGGATGTCGCCAGAGCTTTCCTTGAACAGGCGGTTGAACGGCTGACCATCAAAACAGACAGAGCCGTCGAGGCCGCCAGACGTGTTAATTTCCAAACCCAGGTTTATTCCAGCATTCCCTATTCTCTCGGGGAATTTCGAGCCAGATTGGCCTTGGATATTGCCGATGGGATCAAGATTTCAGATGCCGAGCTTGTCAATCTGGTCAATGATGCGGAGGAATCTCTCTTTGCCCTTGGGAAATGGTTTGGAACCATTGAGCGGTATCGCTTTAACGTGACCCAGACCAACGAGATTCTCGTCCCAAACGACATTGGGACAATCCTTTTTGCCTCGATGGATTCCAACCCGGTCAACATTTTTGACCGCAATTTTGACTTTCACGAAAACGGTCCCGGGTACAACAAGCGGGATTCCGATGGCTGGAATGTTCTTGTTGATCGTGGCGAGACCTACGCCAACAATGCCTGGCACCGCAAGTACTTTATTCGTGACGCCACGGCTCCAGAGTGCATCGAGGTTCTGGCCAAAAAACGATGGAAGTCCAAGAACCAAGATTCCGATTTGATGGATATTCGAAACTACCAAGCCATCAAGGAGATGGTTTTTGGTTTGCAGGCCGCCAAGGACAAGCCGGAGGTGGCCGCCTTTCACGAACAGAAGGCTCTTAACATCCTTCGCAAGGAACTGGCCGAAATGCGTGGCGGAGCCAGAGCCACCATCCGTGTGCAGGCCGAGGGGTTTGCCACGGGGGAAATAACTGCTTTAATCTAACCTATGCCAGCCTCCGTCACAACCGTTTGCGACCCCGAGTCTTCTGTCGTCTTTGCGGCAGAGTGCCAGCCCGGAGTGTATTACTGGCAGGACTATAACCTTATCGGGGAGAACTGGGAACAATACTTTGAACTTTGGGAGACTTTAGCATGAGCACATTAACCGGACGCACCATCGCCGATTCCTACACGGAGCTTCTTAAAACGGCGGATAGTGGTGGGATTACCTCAAGCCTAACGGTTGTGGAAGATGGGGACGCAACGGCGTCAGCCCTGCAAATCTCATCTACTGGGATTGCCTCTTCTGGGACGCTTCAAGTTTTAGGTGCCTCAACTCTTGCCTCTCTCACCGTTTCTGGGACATCAAATTTCATTGGAGATTCCACCCTCGCAAATGTGGATATCAACTCTGGGGATATCGACAACGCCGTCGTCATCAACAAATCTCCAGTCATCACATTGGCTGGCGATCTCTCTGGCAATGTCACCTTAACCAATCTTGCCAGCGGTACCCTTACGGCAACGATTGAGCCTAACTCGGTCGACCTCGGAACCGACACGACTGGAAATTACGTGGCCACAATTGCAGGGACAGCCAACGAGATTTCGGTTTCTGGTTCGGGTTCGGAGACCGCAGCGGTAACGCTTTCCTTGCCCAACACGCTTTCTTTTGCCGGCAAGACGATCTCTAATCTTGGGTCAGTCACAACGGCTGACATCAATGGCGGGACGATTGACGCAACGGCCATTGGCGCATCCTCGGCCTCGACCGGCAAGTTCACACAGGTCAATGTTGAGGCTCAAGGTGAAGTTCGGTGGGAAGATACGACAGGCGGTCAATATGTGGGTTTCCGTGCCCCTGGCACCATTCCCACCAGCTATACCCTAACCCTACCGACGGCCACCGGGTCTGCGGGGTTCGTGATGGTCACCGATGGTTCTGGTAATCTTTCCTGGCAGAATCCTTATGGTGGCGGAGCCACTTCGACAATTAGTGCCGGGGATTCCTCGTTCGCCGTTGTTGATGCCGGGTCTGGCACGATTACCGGATCCATTGACGGGGTCAGCAAATTTCAAATAAATTCCTCCGGGGTTTCTGTCACCGGAACTCTATCTGCCTCTTCCACCATCACCTCGGCCGCAGGCACAGCCTCCACCCCCGCCATCGTACCAACTGGCGACACCAACACAGGCATCTATTTCCCCGCCGCCGACACGATTGCGTTTAGCGAAGGTGGGACAGAGGCGATGCGGATTGATTCGAGTGGTCGGGTTGGTATTGGGACGACCGCTCCCGCCAACGCATTAGACCTTGGCCGTGGAACTGAAGGGCAAGGAATTGCGTGGGGCGGCTCTACGGGAACCGACAACTATATCAACATTTGGGGGTCAAAATCCGGCAGTAAACTTGCTTTCGCCACAATGCTAAAAGGCTCCACCACCGTAAACAACGGTTACGAATCCAGCAACGGCGGCAACTTCGGCAAGAGCGCAGTAGAGCTGGACTACG
>Ga0172372_10008005_pt1 | contig 14094 bp, 19 predicted proteins | sample LakKiv5m_2_FD_114544 | JGI IMG/M metagenome (GOLD analysis project Ga0172372, IMG submission 114544) | Freshwater microbial communities from Kabuno Bay, South-Kivu, Congo - kab_092012_9.5m | ecosystem: Environmental > Aquatic > Freshwater > Lake | place: Democratic Republic of the Congo...
AGCTTGCTTAATACTGCGTTTACTTTTGCTATCAGGGCTTCCATACTATTCCTCTTTAGGCTCTAATGCGGCTTTGAGCATCTTAATGAATGCGTCTTTACCTACATTGAGTTGTTGTAATTGAAAGTTAGTGCTACCAATCTTACGGTCTAAGTCTAGGCAGTGGTTAAATAACGCTACCTGTTCCTCGTTGAAGTTGTTAGCATCGTATTCTACATTGTCAATAGTAACGATTTGGGGCTGTTTGTCTTTTGCCATTTCGTATTTTCCTTTTAATGTTTAGCCTGAGTGGGCAGACTAATTACCCTTATTCTGTTGGTGTTGGTGCTGGTGGATTAGGGTCATACGGCTGAGGCGATGGTTGGCTCCAAGCGTAAGTGGCGATGTTGAGGTAATAAGCCTCATCCAGCACTGTGGATGCCTGCGGGTCGTTGGGCACAAGAACTGTTCGCCAGTAGGTTGACGAGATGACAACGCCGTCCTTCAGGACATCGGTGGTCTTGCGAACGCCAATCTGCCCCGTAGGCTGGATGTCAAATTGAGAGATATAGGTGACTTCTGAAAGTGCCATGATGATTCCCTTCTGTTAAGTGTTGGTTTCGTATGTAAAACTGAAGCCGTAAATGGTTCCAGATGCCGCAAATGTCGGCGTGTGCGAATATGTGTTGTTTGTTGGGTCTCTATAGATAATCCACACATACGTTGCGTTTGCGTCCATCGCTGGCTGCAATACCCCAGTAAACGTAAGTGAGCCTACGGTTGAACCACCAAAGCCGCCCGTAGAACTTCTAAAACCAGAACTTTTACTCGCGTAAGGTAGGCCGCCAATCAACACACTTGAAGACAGGCCGCTGTTCGCAGTCCATGTAATTTGCTCCCAAAACACATGAACGATGTTGCCAATTTTTGTGTACTGCGCTGGGTATGCCGTCAATGTCAACGCACCCCCGCCTTGGCCTGTAACCGTAGGTGTCCAAGTCCCCTCCTCATAGTCATCCAGCGTGTTGGCGTTGGACGATGCGTTTTGCGTGGCGGGGAAGGTGATCTGCCCCCCAAATAAGTCGATATTGCCAGCGCCATTGACCTGCCATACCTGCGACGGAGAACTTGACCCGCTAAAGCCACGGAATAACGCGGGGGTATTACCGGCAGTTGCATAACTAACGGAGTCAATTCCGTAATTTGACCCGGAAGTATTAGTAGCCAAAGCCGCCAATGTAGCCTTGTTGGCAGAAGAATTCCTGAATGTTCCCAGTCCGTTTTCTGCCCCACCGCCAACAATCCAGTTTCCGCTACTGTCAAAAACCCCCCTCGGATTCCCATCCCCATCCGACAGCACGATGTGGTTGCTGGAAGTGCGGATGTCGAGGCCACCTTGGTTGCCGTTGAAGCCGCCGAGGATGGTGTTCTTGGAGCCTGTGGTCACGTTGGAGCCTGCGGCAGACCCATCGGTGTTGTGTCCCACGAACGTGTTTTGAACGCCCGTAGTTACCGAATAACCGGCATTCTGACCGATGAATGTGTTGCCAACGCCTGTGGTTGCGGAATAACCTGCACGGTCGCCAAAGAACGCATTTACGCCGCCAGTCGTAGTGGAATACCCAGCCTGATACCCCACCGCAGTGTTGTTAGAGGCGGTGGTGTTGTTTAGTAGTGATTCTTTACCTACAGATACGTTATAGTTACCAGTAGTATTACCATTTAAAGCTAAACGACCAACAGCTACGTTTTGTGCGCCAGTAGTATTTGAAGTCAATGATGATGTACCAACAGCAGTATTTTCATCCGCAGTTGTATTGGCAATTAAAGCGTTTCTACCAATAGCTACGTTAAATTGACCTGTAGTGTTAGCACTTAAAGACTGATAACCTACAGCTGTGTTGTATGAAGCGGTGGTGTTGGCTTGAAGTGATTCGGCTCCAATAGCAGTGTTGTAGTAGCCAGTGGTGTTAGAGTAGAGCGCAGAGACTCCAGATGCAGTGTTCGTACTTACCGCACCACCACCCTTACCAACAGTCAAGCCATTGATAGAAGCATCGTTAGCTGTGGTTAAAGTCGTGCCATTAAAAGTCAAATTAGCACTATCAGCTAATAACCCACCTGTAGAGGCAAAGGTAATGCGACCTGATGTTAGGGCAGATGATGTGATAGAAGTACCAGCAATTGTACCAAAAGATGCGTTACTGCCTGATTGATATTTGTCTGTGTTAAGGTTGGTAAAGTTATTATCAACCTCATTCCACGTTAGCGGACTGCCCTTACCAGCTCTGGTTACAATGGTACTCATAAACTACTCCTAAGCTAAAGTAACAGAAAGACTACCAGCAGATACCTTAAATATATCACCAGTATCAATCGCTTTTGATGTTGTTAAAGGTGAATGGTATAGCAAGTTACCAGCAGTCAATGCGTCACGAATACCAACATAAGCCACAGTACCCCATGAAGCACCTGCTTGTGGGAACTCAATTGCAGCGCTGTTAGTAGATACACCGTTAGATGGCGCACCCATAGTGATAGATTGTCGTGCATAGCTACCACCAGATACCTCTGTGCCTGTATCGGCATCGGTAGGATCGCTTGTGTATAGTGCTAAATAAACGGTTGTAGGTGCTGTGTAAGCTGTATTGCGTAGCGTTACATTTATCAGCGCATTTTCTAAATAATTACTCATTTCTGCCATAATAATTCCTTTATCGTGTTGCTATTGAGATTGAGATTGGTGACCCAGCATACTCGCCTTGGTCATCTGATACGGTTAGTGCAGTTAAACCACGCTCATACAATGAAGCCCAAGTTTGTAATCTTGCGTCATTCATAATGTATGGTTCTGCCTCACCTAATGCACCATAAAGCAATAAGTCTGGGCAGGTATTGATAAATGCGTTAGTCGTATTTGTATTGCTTAAAAATGGTGGTGCTGAATAATATAAAAGATTAAGCGTGTATGCGCTGTCTGGTATTGGTGCTAATTGGAATTCTTCAGCAAGCACAGTATATTGATGTGGTAAACCAGAGTCAGTAGTCCGAGCATTACGGAATAGTGCGCTAGGTGATTGATACTCTAGCGATGTGACTGGATTGGTTTGTAAGTGTAAGTCACGCATCTGCAAGAAGTCAGATGGTAATTCTATTGTAGCGTCACCGGCTGTCGTAGTAGTCGTTGATACTTTAAGCATTTGACGAATACGTAGCTCTCTACGCAGACGTGTTTCAGCAAGCCTAATGAAGTCAGGAATCATTGCCGTTAAATCGCTACGAGCTAGGTAGCTAGCAATCGTAGTCTGTAATTCTGCGTAGGTTGATATAGCCATTAGATGCGCCCTGCCCGTGTACGAAATGCCCTGTTATCAGGATTGTTTAACCACTCATTAAATCGTTTCTTGTCTATTACTGCAAAGCCTCGTGTTATGCCTTGCTTTTCTAAATCTGCAAATACTGTTAAAGGTATGGATGCTACCTTGTTGCCAAAAGCGTCATCGCTCCATGTCTTGCGTTCATCTTGAGCAGCGTACTCACGCTTATTCATCTCAAGAATGTTGGTAATGTCTTGTGATTTTGCTATTACCAGTTGATCACCGTTATCAATAAACGATGTATTGGTTATGCCGTTGGATATTGTGTTCATAAAATGTGACTCCAAGTCCTACCAGTTCTTACACCACGAACACAACTTGCTGATATTCCATAAAACCTACCAAGTTCTGCATGGTTTTTATTGCTTGCTCGTATTTCTCTAACAATTTTTTCATTTAATACAGATTTTCCATTTTTTTCACCAACATGAGCAATATATGTATGCCTACCTTTTCTTAACATATCGTGTGTATTTTCCATATATGTTCCAACACTCAAATGATTTGGATTTACACATAATGGGTTATCGCATGAATGCATTATAACCATACCACTAGGAATTTCTTTATTATTGTGCATTGACCAAGAAAACCTATGAGCCAATACACTTCCTAAAGATTTTGCCCCTATAGAAAAGCTACCATAATTACCAAGTTTGTGACCAGTCCAATACCAACATTCATTATCAGACTTTTTATCTACAAATCTAAAAAACCTTACTTCTGGTGATGCGTGATTTTTAATTCCAGCATTAGGACTACCATATTTCTTAACTCTTTGATAATGCTTTTCGCAATATCCTTTAGCGTAATACTTATTTGTACAACCTTCTACTAAACATTTCATTTTAGAAACTCCCCATGATTGAACATAGGGAGTATCTTAGCATTATACGTTAAGTATGTAAATAGCTATCAGCTCAAATCTGCAATAATTCCGTGCGCTGCCTCGTTTTTAACTTCCAATGTGTACTCTACTAATAATTGAGTTACATCAGCGTCACCAGTTTTTGCTAGCTCATTAGTTTGGAATGGTCGTAGGTAAGCTACTGAAGCCATTTCTGGGTCAACTAAGAAAGCCACATCATCATTGTCTGAGTTAGGAATGAAGCGGTTAGGGATGATAGAGATAGTACCAAAGTCAGACACATAAACGTCTGCTGCACCGATAATAGCTGCTTGTACAGTTCCGGGAACATCTTTGTATCGTGTAGCGATACCGGCAAATGTAGATGCAACCACTTTTTGTGCTGGAGTTACCATCAATAGAGTTGGTGAACCACCGTTAGTGTAAGCAGATTGGATTACAGTGTTTAAGATAGTAGCTGTGAAAGCACGATCAGTACCAGTAGTACGTGCAGTAGTACCAGAAGCACCAGCAGAACCACCTGTACCGTTAGAAGTGTTTGAAGCTAACCATGTTTGTAAACCACCCAAAACACGAGCAGTAGAAGCATCACCAGCAGCAGCAACTTGGTTGCTCAACAAGATAGCTTCCATGTCACGTTTGATTTCGGCAGAAGCCTTAGCCAATTGGTATGCTTTCTCAGATTTACGACCAGCTTTGTTTACAGTTTCCAAAGTGCCAGAAACTTTAACAGTTTTTTGTGAAATTTGAGTACGGTTACCAATACGAGTTGTAGGTGACAATGTTGCATCAGATGCAGTTGCGCCCTCTACAGCAGCGTTAGACACGTTTACAGCAGCTAGGCTGTCTTTTTGCCACTCGTGATATACGGCAGTAGCAGAAGTCTTACCAACAGATGTCATGAATGGAGTATCTGTAGGTGAGATGTTGTAAATAACATTAGCCAAATCTTCACGTTGACCAATGGCGGTATAGGTTTGATATGTTGCCATGATAATTCCTTAAATAAAGTTTTCAAAAGCAGAGGCTGCGTCACGCACCTTGCCAGTTTTTTGTAATTGAGCCATAGCACGTTTAACTTGGTCAGCATTTACTGCGGTGTTGCTGTTACCAGACTTAATCGTCTTTGGCGGTTCACTAACCCTCTTATTGATTTGAGGTTTAGCTTGTTGTAATTTGTCGTATTGCATTGCTTTATACAATGCCATTACGTGCCTAGCATCCCTAACTTGGGACATTTCTTGGTCTGAGAATCCTAAGTTCTTTGCGAATGTACGCAAGTCTGATCTTAGTGCCTCGCCTTTTACTGGATCGCTGTATTCCGGTAGTGCTTCAGACAATTTAGCAGACTGTTCGGACAAGTATGCTTGTAGTGCTTGCTGTTGCTCGGCTTGTTGCATCTCTGCAATGCGTTGTCTTTCAGCTTGTATTGCAAATAACTTCTCTTTATTCTGCGACATCTCTGCCACTCGTACAGCGTAGCCGATAGGGTCAGATTCTTTTAAAGATTCTAAATCCTCTACTGGCTGTTGAGCATTCAGTAATTGCTCCATTGCTTGCAACCGTTCTGCATAAGCATCTCGCAAGTATTTGGCTTCTTCAATAGCTTTTTGTTCTGCCTCTACTGCTTTGCGTTGCTCTGCTACTTGTTGCGTCTTTTTGGTGTAATCAGCACCTTGTTGAGCTAGCGATTTTAGTTCAGTTAAGGTTAGTTCTTTTTCCTCGCCACCGACTTTTACGCTAAAGCGCTGTTCGTCTTGGTCTGGTTCAGACTCCTCTGAGCTATCATCCTCTTGTTCTACTTGTTGCTCTACTTCACCTTCATTCTCTTGCTCTGGTTGTTCTTCGGCTTGCCCTTCTTCGGGTGCTTCTTCACTTTCCATTAAACCTAAGAATGCGTTTTTTGCTTCATTGATAGTGCCATTGCTTTGTGTTTCACTCCCCGTAGGGTTGGTGAGGTCAGTCATTTTTTTAATCTCCAAATGCTAGTGCGCCTAGCCACGTTTTATAGATACTATAAAATCTTCCAGCGTTTCTCATTGATTTTGCGGTCATCAGCCATAGCCACAATGTGCGCCATTACCTCTCTTACAGCAGTCAACTTCAAATAAGCGTCTTGCCGTTCTTCAAAATCATAAGTAGGTGAGTTTGCCCACCGCATCATCTGTAAGTTTTCTAAATCTTTGAACACATCCAAGAAGTTTTGGTCTTGGAGCATGTTGTTTGCCCACTCTGTGCGAGTCACAATGAGTACACCCATTCAAATGGATTTGTTAACATCATTTTATTTGTTTTAATATTATTTAGTTTTTGTGGAATTACTTGTATGTTATAAGCACAATGCAATCCACACGCTTCTTTTGCTTTTAATGGAATAATGTGATCTATTAATTACTGTCATAAATTATTTGCTATATCTAGTGATTTATTCTGCATCTAACACTATATCTTGTGTTTTTGCATTTATATCACTTTTTACCATTTCATTCAAGCTAGTAATTGCTGACATAATAGCGTTAAGCTGTTCAGTCTGTAGTTTGCCATCAGATGTTTGGGCTTTTAGCTCTAATTCCATCTGTTTCAACTGTAATTCTGCCTCTTTAATGCGGTAGTCTGCCTCAAGTTGCATTTGCTTTTGTTGTAGCTCTAATTCTTTACGTGCATTGTCAACCTGTGCTTGCTCACGATCTAGTTGTATCTTAGATTGAGCAGTCTGTGCTGCCAATTGAGCTTTTTGTTCCTCTACCTTGGCATATAACTGCGCTGCTTCAGACGTTGGATCAGCAGGAGCTTGCGATGCTTGTTGCATAATCTGCATCTCTACTTCTGGTGTAATCTCATTAATGAATGATGTGGTGTCTTTAAAGCCAGCCATCTCAATCATGCGACCAAGAGTGCTACGGTATTGCGCTACAGTTACCAATGGATTGTTAGCACCGTACTTGCCAATTATTTCTTCCTGTTTAGCCATAATCATTTGTAGCATAGCAATCTGCTCTTGGCGATTACCGTTGCCCAAGCCTACGTTGATTGATACATCGTATAGGTCAGACCATTCACGTGGGTCGTATTGCACCCATTTGCCACGCATACGGATTGTCTTGGGTTTATTTTGATATTTGCATAATAGATGAAGAATGCCACGGAACAATGACTTCACACCTGTTTCAGCAAAGATACGAGCCATTAGCTCTAGCTTACCTGCTGATTGTTGCATCATGGCTGCTACGGCTGTTGCTGTGGTGTTCTGTAGCACGTTAGCATCTAAACCTTGCTGCAAGTCACTAACACCGGTGCGTTTAGCCTGTACACCATCCAAGTATTCCATCATTGGGAATGATTGACCGGCTGTGTTTGATACGTTTAGCTGTGTTACTGCTTGATTATTCTTAACACGAACAACACCACCAGCAGTTGACGTTAGTAAGTCATCTAGGTTTACTTGACCCTCAACGGCAGTTACTCGTGCATTATTGGTTAGGTAAAGGTTGTCTAGCATTTGACGCAATATAGTGGACTTAGTAAGTTGCAAGTCCATTGTGCGGTCTGCTAGTGACTGACCAAAGAATTTGTGTGGGATAGGAATTGGGCATACAGAGTGGAATGGCACATAGTCGCACTCTTCGTTAGACAAGATTTCCTCGCCACCAATGATAACCCTACGTAGTTCTAGCAAGCCGTTATCGTTTGTATCTACCTTAATGTAGCACTCAAATATCTCTACCTCTTCCATTGATAGGTCAGTAGATTGTGAGTAGTCTGGCTGTTCATCACGACCAAAACGAGCTAGGCGCTCTGGTGCATACTCTAAACGATCACCTGCTGGGATAGTGTCAACAATAGACTTATCGTAGCCCATAGCAATCAAGTCACCACGAGCAATCATCCTACGGTGCGCTGTGAATGGTGAATCCTCAATAGTAGTAGCACGTTTGCTAATTAGGAACTCTTCTGGCGGTACGCACTCAATAGCAATACGGCTTTCATCGTTTATGCGCTGTATCGTTACGTTATGACTGTTGTACGGCATACCATCCATGCCAATGACTACATCTGTCACTTGCTTGGTGATTTCCCATTCACCTGTCTGCATAATCATAACTAGCTCGTCATCAGACAAGCCTTTGTATTTCTCTTTGATTGTGTCTTTCTTTTCTTCCCAGTAGGCTTTAACTACACCAACCTTCTGTAGTAGCGCATCCTTAAACCAGTTGTGTAGGATTAAGAAGCCATCGTTATCTTTGTAGAATACCCAGTTAGCCATGTCAGTAGCTTGGTCTGCTAGTGGCTCTTCACCATCCTTAGTAGCCTCAAAGCGCACAGCATCTTCGCATGACGTAAATACTCGGATCAGTTGAGGTAATGCACCATCTACTGCCTCTGCGACTTCACCGGTAACAACTTGGCTGCGACCCTCTACCTCTGTGCCGTATTTATCACGGTAGTAGTAGTTCATCGCATCAGCACGTGCTTGAACCGTATCGGACTCTAAATAGCCAATAGCGTTATTTATCTCGTCAGCACATAGTGCCTTTAATTCTTCTTGATTCATCATACGACCCATGCCTTATTTTGTTGTAATGGTTTTGACCATGTGGTATCTACTTCTACTAATCCTATTGCAAGGTATCTAAACGAGTCTGCAAAATGGCTTGACCAGTCGTGAACTGGCTTGTCATAAAACACATTCTGCTTTTCGTTAAACTCTCGCCTGTAATTGCGTAATGCTACTAGACCATTCTTAGTGCCTTCTAAGTCAAACCAGCATCGTGGCAACATACGTCTTACTGCCTGAATGCCATCTGCTATAGATAGACTCGGTGCGACTGTTACATCTAGCCCTGCTTCCATCAATACTTCTAACCTGCTGCGACCTGTGGTCATCTCTCTGACTCTTACATCGTGCGGAAGTATTTGCTGACCTTTGTCATAACCGTTATCACGTAGCCAACTAACATAGTAATCAAGACCTACTCCATGATTCTCTGTGCAATCTATAAGCTGTATCTCTTTACCTACTACTTGCGCTACCCATATACAAGTAGAATCAGACACACCCAAATCCCAGCTACAAACAATTTTTGCCAATGCGTCTTTAGGTATCTTAGTAACTCTGTTTTCATTGTCGGCATTATTTAGTAGTGTGCCGTAGTAAGAACCCTCTACCGGAGCATCAAAGCTACATTCAAACTCTTGGCGGTATTTATCCTCTCCCATCTCATTACGTGCGCTAGCTAGTTCTGATGGCTCTAGGATGTTTGTATCACTAGCCTTAAACTCTAAGAACTTCCAGCCTTCTGTTACTAATGCACGTTCTTTGAACTCTCTAAAGTGATTGTTACCTTTAGGTGTACCAATAAACAAGCAGAACCCTTTTCTATCTGCTAGTGCTGGTCGTATAATCTCGTTCCATATCTTTGGGTCTTGATCGCCTACTTCATCCAGTACGACACCATCAAAGTATTGTCCACGTAAGCTGTCACCATTCTCACTACCGTATAGGCTTATCCTTCTGCCCATGAAGTCCACTCTTAGCTCTGCGATGTTTGCAGTACCACCAAGTGAGCGTGTATATTCTGTTAGGTAATCCCATGCAACCCTTTTAGCTTGGCTATATGTTGGCGCTATATACGCATACCGTGGATTCTTCTGCTTGTTCTGTAATGCAGAATGTATCAACTGAACAATAGCCGATACTGTCTTACCCATCCTACGATGTGCTACAGCTACAACAAAGCGATTATCTCTTACTGCCCTGTGTATCTCTTTCTGTGGTAAGCGTGGGCGATAGCCTAAATCAATTGCTGTCATCAATGCCCGTTACTACTTGAATGACTAACGGAGCATCTGCATCACCGCTTACTTTGTTCTCTTGCATTGCCTTACCATCTAATCTATCGCCTATCTCTTTGATAGCATTCATATCGCCATCGGCTGCTTTTTCGTATAAAGCATTAGCAATAGTATGGAGTCTTTTGTAGTCCTCTTGGACTGCCAGCTTCCTAATTAAATCTCCCCATATCCTATTGTTTTTACTCGCATTTGTATGTCCGAGTGGTGCGCCAGCACCTTTGGGGTTTGTTTCTGTTATTTCTGCCATGTTTTTGTGACTCCATAATGGGTGGTCACCCTGTTGTTGTTAATTAGTTAGCAATCCGTTACGTTCAAGTATCTTAATTTTTTCTGGGTCAAATACTACGTAATTGCTAGTACCACTACCTTCAAACCGTGAACTTTGGTCTAAATACTTTGACCCTGGTATTCCTTTAGACATTAGCTTATTTGTAACATCTTGACCAGTAATGCCTTTAATTGGTTTTTTGCCACCAGGTTTATATCTTTGCATGACTCCAAATAAATCAGAACCAGTTAAACCAAATACTCCATCACCGCCAGTAAATTTTAATCTTTCTTGTAATGCTGGCATATATTCTAAAGCTATTTCTTTTACAGCTTGAGATTGTTTATATAATGGTTTTGCAAAGTCTAGCATTTTAGGTATAGCTTCATCAGCAATATCAACTTTATATAATGAGCCTTTTGATTGTTCTCTAAATTCAGATATAATGTTTTTTAAAGTGTCATCTGGAACATCTCTTAATGCAATGTTGGCATTCTTAATAACTTTTGCAGTTTTTTCTATTGGAATAGTTTTATCTACTGCAACCTGGTGCAAATGTTTTATATTACTTGGAGTGATTTGATAGTTTGACAAATTATCGTTTGCCATTTGACTCATGCTTGTTTTTTGAATACCAAGAGTATCTTGATAACTTTTTGCAACTTTAGGATTATCTGCAAAATATAACCCATGGCCGTATGCTTGTGCGCCTTCACCACTACCAATTTTTGCAGGGTCAAACTTATCAAATCTGTATGGACTACCATGATAAGCAGTAATTCCCATTGGCGCAAATGTCATAGCTACATCTAATGCTTCATTAGGCATAACTGGAGATGGTTTGTTTAATTCTTGTAGCGCAGACGTATCCCCTGAAAGCAATCCGCCTACAGCAGCACGATATGGCTGACCTTTAGCATACTGCTTCTTGGCAGAGTCCATAACAAGATTAAGATAGTCATTCCATGCCATAAGTTTACCAATGATTATTTATTATTTTTAAGATACTGTATAGCATCTTCCATTGTTTTTATATTTTCTTTAAATTGACCTAATCCAGAATTACAATTCTTACATAATAATCCACGAACTTTTTTTGTATCATGGCAATGGTCTACATATAATCTAGTTCTGTTGTTTGAATGTAATGGAGCAGAGTTTTTACATATTTTGCAACATCCATTTTGTTCTTTATATAACCGCTCGTATTCTTGTGCAGTTAATCCATATTTTTTAATTGATGCTTCATGATTTCTAAATGGTTTAATTGTTTTTAATTCTAAATCATATTTGCTTTTACAAGATTTACAAATCCAATTATGCGAATTTTTAAGACCTTGTAAAAAATTATCACCTACAATTAAATCTTTAAAACATTTTCTACATACTTTTTTATCTTTGCTTTGTACAAATCTTCCTACATTATTGCATCCACAAGTTTTAGTATTACCACTTTGTAATGCTCCAGTTTCTACGTTAATGTCTTTGCCACAATCACATTTGCATAACCATACAGCTCGTTTTAATTTATTTGTTTCAATAAAACGTAAAACAGTTAAACTAGAAAATCTTTTGCCTTCTAATTTTGCTCTGTTATAAGCAACTTTGTTACTATTTGACATATTATTCTCCAACTAGAAAATAGGCTATCTGTGAGTTGGCACAGAAAGGGAGCTACCCTGTTCGCCTAAAAAGTTATCTTACCAATGGTGTATAGCCCCTATGATAAGCGTGATGTTAGCTATTACAGCTAATAGTATTATTGCCCAATGGTCGTTCATTTATTTTTGACTTTATTACCTTCGCTAAGAGCAATTGCAATAGCTTGCTTACGTGACTTAACTATCTTGCCACCTTTGCCTGAATGTAGCTCTTTGTCTTTCCATTCGCCCATAACCTTGCCAATCTTTTCTGCTGCCTTGTCTAATCGCATGATTAATCCTCCATCTCAAAGTCTTTGCGCTCCCATACACTACACAAGCGTGAGTTATGGCATATAAAGTTTAGCTTATGGCAATAGCCTCTTTGGGCTTGACCATCGTATAGATCGTATTTGTTTAGTGGGATTGCCTCCATTGCCTCTAGCATCTCTGGAGTGTTCTCGTAGTATTCGCAGTTACCACAGCGCTGGCGCTTTACTTCTGCCGGTGTGATGCGAAACATCTTAGCCATCTTTGCCCAATACTCTGTATTAGGTAGCTCTGGCTTCATGGGACTTAGGGAATAGTTATCAATGGCATTTTGGGTATTAGCGTCAATCTCTTTGGCAGAGCCAATAGTAGTCTTTGTGTCTAATAAACCTCTAACCATAAACATTCCCTTAAAAATAGGAGGCTCTCGCAACTAGACCGCCTCGGAGTCTACCCAACCACGTCTGGGGGGCAATGATTGCTTTCTAGCGATGTACTGTCGCTGGAATAAAAAAGTAAGATTTTAACCTTACTATAAAGAGTTACGCTACTTTAGCATATTTATCAACTATGGTCAATGTATCACAATTAATGATTTTAACTATTGTGACGTGTACAAAAAAGCGCAAAATATAAACACGTACACAATGACGTGTACACGAAAGTGCAAACTTTGCACATTACTAATTAGGAGATTTTTATGTGGACATCCCCATCAGCTACAGAAATGCGTTTTGGTTTTGAAGTAACAATGTACGTAATGAATAAGTAACATATTTGTTACTATGCCAGTCATGATTATTCTTGGCTGGCTAATCTTTTAAGTTCTGCATTAGCATAGAACAATATCTTTTTAATTCCCCTTATCTCGTCACAATGTGATGCTTGACCATAACGGTAGCACTCACGAAATATCTCACCGATTTGTGCATTCATATTCTTAGCACTAATCAAGTCTTGCAACTCGGTAGCACCATTAGGCAACTCGTAATAGCTTGCGCTTGAACCATCGCTTGTAACTTTCATTACCAATCCACTCCTGACATAGTAGCACCGCTAGTGTAGTTCTTAGGTGACTTCATATTCATGCGATCTATTTTACGTTGCTCGTTATACGTTTGCCGTAGTTTTCCTTCATCAAAAGTAATTCTTCTAGCACCAGCTATTGTAGGTTCGCCAGTATCTTTTGGCTTATATTTCTTAGGTGATACATACGCTAACGCATCCTCGTAGCTCATTAGCTTAGTCGTGACAAAGCTGTAATACTTTCTTGTTCCGGTGTCGCTAACCACAATGCTTTTCATAAAGCCCCTAGCCATTAGACTTTTGATTGTGTTGGATGCTGTGTTCTTGTCGTTATCTAATCCTGCTTTGATTTCTGTCAGCGTCTTAGGTAATACGCAAAACTCAAGATAGACGTTATACCTTGCGACCATCTCTTTAGCCATACGATCCAGCTTGGCTTCTTGTAGCGCATAGGACTCTGCTAGTTTTTTTTCTCTGAATGCTTGTTCTGCTGCCTTGGCTTCTTCCTGTGTTTTGTAGTCACCAATATGAATGATTTGGCAGTCTGAATCTCTAGCTGTTACTACCCATGCGTTCACTTTCTTACGAAAGACAATCATAATAAACCTTTCTCAATTAATCTTAACTGCGTTTCAATAACACCTTCTAGGTGCGATAACTTTAATTCGTCACGAGTGTAGTTAGTTCTAACTCTGCCATCTATTGCATCGTGGCATCCAGAGCAACAATAAGCACCATGCAAGTCGTTTACTTTCTGTCCAGTACCATGACCATACCTTATCCCGTTTAAATGCGCCAAAACGGTTGTTTCCG
>Ga0172372_10008007_pt1 | contig 14087 bp, 8 predicted proteins | sample LakKiv5m_2_FD_114544 | JGI IMG/M metagenome (GOLD analysis project Ga0172372, IMG submission 114544) | Freshwater microbial communities from Kabuno Bay, South-Kivu, Congo - kab_092012_9.5m | ecosystem: Environmental > Aquatic > Freshwater > Lake | place: Democratic Republic of the Congo...
AACCCCAACGGTTGCGGTTCCAGCGATACCTTGACGGTTACCATCGACCCTGCCCTCTCGGGTAAAACCCTGAGCGGTACCCTTCGCTATGACAACAGCGTAGGAAGCCCAGTCAACGATGCCCTTATCCGCTTGGTCGATGCGCAGAACCAAGTCACCACCGTGGATGTGAATAGCCAAGGAGGGTATTTCTTCCCCAACCTTCCAAACGGTACGTACAGCGTGAGCATTGATACGATCCGTAAAGCCTCCGGCGGTATCACCTCCGCGGACGTGACCCTCATCAACAACTACCGGCTTAATCCTGGAACATCGCCACTGAGTGCAGGTACTCCTTCGGCGAACCTCCGCCTAAGAGCAGCCGATGTATCGACCAGCAACGGTACCGACCCCCAATTGGGTGCCGGTGTGATTACTATCCAAGACGCACAAGCGGCTAACCGCAAGGCGGGTAACCTAAGCACGAATACCAACAGCTTTGAACTCGCGACCCCTCAACGGATTTGGGCCGTGCCAGCAAATGCGAATACCGTGACCATCAACGGCGCTGACGTTACACTTGATTTGAAAACCGTGAGCTACGGGGATGTCAACGGATCGCTCTCTCCTGCCCTGCGTATTAATTCAACCGTGACTACCGAAAACAACGGCTGGGTAGCGGCAGAACCGGGCATGGAATTGTCCTATCCCGTTCGTGCTGCACAATCCATGGATTTGGCCTCCTGGCAAATGACTTTCATCGTTCGTGATGGCTATCGCGTTCGTCAAGCCACCGCCCAAGGAGATGCGAGCCCCGTACTCGTTAACCAACAAGGCCAAAAAGTTACCCTTGTATGGTTTGCCGAAAGCGGTCAACCGGTATCGGTCTCCAACAACGAGGCGATTGTTAACTTGAACTTCGTCAAAGAAGATGCCGGATCTTGGAAAGAACCCATCGTGGATCCTACCCTAACCGACGTCGAATTCAACGATGCCTTCGCGGTAACCTACCTACAACCACGAATTAATTTGCCACAACTTGGCGGAAATCAAGATTTGGAGGTTCGTATTTACCCTAACCCAGCTTCCAAAACAGAGTCTGCGCGTCTTGCATTGTCCAGCGCGTGGAGAGGTGAACTGACCATTCAGGTCAAAGATGCCCTCGGTAGAAATGTTATGACCGAGAATTTGGTTAACCTACCTAACCTAAATTCGAGCCAAACCCTTGATTTACCCCTTGGGCAATTCAGCCCTGGTGCTTATCAGTGCCAAATCCGGGTTAAAACCTTTAACGGCGAGGTACTTTACCGTACCTTACCTTTCGTAATCAAAAATTAATTTTTAACCCTTAAGTTTGCTTAATTCTCCGATGCTATGAAAAAAATCATCTTCTCTTTGCTGGCGATGGTCCTCTTTGCGGTGCAAGGACTCGCCCAAGGCACTCTGACCGTACCGACGGCAACATACGCCAATGGGCCGATTTCGGTACCCATTACCGCATCAGGTTTTAATGATGTGGGTGGGTTTTCTTTGAAATTTACGCTCGGTGCAGCCTCTTCAAGCGCCATCATAGGTTTGGACACCACAGGGACCGTGCTTTCTGGTAGTGGCCGAAATGAGGATTTGACCATTAATGTCAATGGCAACACGGTAACCGTAAACTATACGGATTTAACCGTGGGTTCTGGTTTCAATTTGAACGGTACAACGCCTTTGATTAAGCTAAGCCTGAATTTCACGGGTACCCCAACAGCCGTTATTTGGAATACCGATATCAACGCAACTACATTCAGCGATGCCAACGGAAATACCCTTAACATTGGTACCTATAACAACGGGATCATTAACCCAACGGGCGGCCCCTCCATTACATCGGATTGCACCCCGGTTAGTGGTTGTGAAAATGCATCGGCAACCTTTGGTGTGACTGCAACAGGCACTTACCAATGGCAAATTAGTTCAGATACTTTAGGTACTTCTTTCACGAACATTAGTGGAGCAACTGGAAGCACCTACACGCGCAACAACCTCAGCCTTAGTGATGACCGTACATATATTCAATGTTTGGTCACGAATGGCGGTCTAACATCCCTAAGCTGTGCCCGCAGACTCAATGTTCTTGAGAACCAATTCAGAACCGTCACCTTAGCCAACAATGCAACCTCCAATGCTGTATGTCGTGGTGGCTCGGTCACTTTCACTGCGAGTCTAAACACGACGGCAGATAACCCCGTCTATACATGGACCGTCAATGGTACCATAGACAATAGCACCACGGGAAGTTCCCTCACGCTGAATCCAACCACGAATCCAACAGTTGTTTCTGTGGCTCTAAGTTCAAGCTCCGGTTGCTTGGCCGCGGCCCAAGGTTCTACGTTGAGCAATTCGATCACCGTCAACAACAACCCATCCAACTTTATTGTCAACGGAGGCGGTGGGTACTGTGCAGGGGGAACCGGTGTTTCCATTACCCTATCCGGATCAGAAAACGGATTGACCTATAACTTACTCCTTGGCGGTGTACCCACAGGAACTACAGCGACAGGTGATGGTAATAGCTTAAGTTTCACGAATATCACGGCTGTTGGGGCCTATACTATTTCCGCAAGCAATGCTAGTGGTTGTTCTGCCACCATGAGCAGCAGTGCGAATGTGAGCATCAATGCCCTTCCTAGCGTAACGGCGACAACGTCTCAGAGCACCGTGTATCTTGGTGGTGGTACTACAAATTTGGGCGTAACAACAAGCGATGCCGGTTTGACCTACAGTTGGGCTATCACCGCTGGTCCTAGCACCAATTCCAACCAATTATCGAACACTGCGACGGCTTCCCCGGTTTTCACTCCTACGGCTGCTGGTTCGTACACCCTGACGTTAACAGCCACCAACGCTTCCAACTGCGAAGGGACATCCAGCGTCAACATTACCGTAAGCGCAGCTCCTACCATCACCCTTGGTGCGGTATCGGTTTGTTCTGGTTCATCATTTGACCTTGCTACCATCGTATCGGTAAGCGGCGCATCGGGTGGAACCGGGGTTTGGTCTGGAACTGGGGTTAGTGGTTCAACCTTCAACACCGCCGGTTTGGCCGTTGGTACCTATGCCCTCACCTATACCTACACCCTGCAGTCGGTGGACTATACTGAATCGGTCAATGCCGAAGTAAAAGCCAACGCAACGGCCAGCATCAGTGCCGCGATTTGCCAAGGTCAATCCTACTCATTTGGAAGCCAAAACTTAACTACGGCCAATACCTATACCCGTACCGTGACTGCTGCCAATGGCTGCGATTCGGTCATCACCCTTACCCTTACCGTAAATCCACTTCCTACGACGAATATTGCTGCGAGAACGACGACTCTATTCTTGGGAGATACCGTTAGCCTTTTTGGTTCCGCTGGCCTTAATACGTATGCTTGGACCATTACAGCAGGACCCAATACCGCCACTTCCCAATTAAGCAGCACCAGCACACAGAATCCATTGTTCACTGCCACTGCAGCAGGCACCTATACCCTACAGTATACGGGTACTGCGGCATCAACCTGTCAAAACACCTCCAGTACCCTCGATATCGTTGTTTCGACGATATCTGTAAACGCAGGTAACGATTTCGCCGTCTGCGAAAGCGGTAACAACAGTAGCAGCGTTAACCTCAGTGGTACACCATCCGGTGGAACGTGGAGTGGCACTGGCGTTACGGGGAGCTCTTTTAATCCAGTTGGCCTTAGCGCAGGTAATTATAACTTGACGTATTCGGTTACTATCGGAAGCGTAACCACAACCGATATCGTCGTAGCCACCGTTAATCCAACCTTTACTTCGTCGTACAATGTCACCATCTGCCAGGGTGATTCAGTCGCCTTCGGTTCGGAGTTTAAGAATTCTGCTGGAACCTATACCCGAACTGTTTCGGCTGCCAACGGTTGCGACTCCACCATCACCCTAAACCTTTCGGTAACCACGGTAACCGCCAATGCATCAGCGGCTGGATCAACGACGGTATGCCAAGGCAATACGGTTACCATTAATGCCAATACCGGCACCGGTTTGACCTACCAGTGGAACCTTAACGGTACAGCAATCAGCGGAGCAACCAATGCAAGCATCGCAGCCAATACAAGCGGCGCTTATACCGTAACCGTCTCTGAATCCGGTTGTACTGCGGTATCCAATTCGGTTAGCGTCACCATCAACAACAACCCCAGCGTTTCCATCACTCCCAATCCTGGGAACAGCATCACTCTTGGCAATACGGTAACTCTTGAAGCAACGGCAGGTCTGAGTTCCTATTCTTGGAACCCCGCGACCAACCTAAGCAACGCAACCATTGCTTCGCCCGTCTTCACCCCATCATCGGATGGTTCCTTCACCTATACCGTGACCGGAACCGATGCCAACGGTTGTTCAGGCACTGCATCGGTGACCATAACGGTTACTTTGGGAACACCCACTTGGACCGGAACGGGTAACTGGTCGTCCGGTGGTAACTGGTCTACCAACGCCGTACCCTCTAGCGGGGCTGATGTGATTATTTCCTCTGGAACCGTCACCGTCACCGACGATCGCACGGTTGCTAACCTCACCATTAATGCCGGTGCCACCGTCAACATAGCTACCAACCAATCCTTGAGTGTTACCGGTACATTGACCAACAACGGTACGTTGAGCGTCGCCCATCAAGGAGCCTTGGTTCAAGGAACTGGTTCCACCATTCTAGGCAATGGAACCTATCGCCTGATCCGCAGCACCGGGAATAGCAACGATACCATCTACAATTACATGAGCTCTCCCGTTGAAGGAGCTACGATTGGTATGTTGGGCGCTACCGACACCCGCAATCACTACACCTACAATGCATCCACCGGCTGGTTCCGTGTCAACACAAATACGGTCATGGGCAGCGGGATTGGATATTCCACCACCGGTACACCCAACGGTGAAGTCACCTTTACCGCTAACAGCGGAGGCAATAAATTCCGTAACGGAACCATCAATGCCACCATCAGCGGCGCCCAAGGAGTTCCTGCAGGGGCTACCGATTCGACCAAAGGCTGGAACCTTGTGGGTAATCCTTATCCATCGGCTATTTCTGCCGGTACCTTCTTGAGCAATAACCCTAACCTCTTTCAGCAGGTATGGTTCTGGAGCCAAGTAAGGGGGTCAGCATTTTTTGGACCTATCAATGGCGACTACGCTTCCTGGAATACCACAGGTGGGGTTGCCGGTTCGCAGGGTGGAGGAATTCCCAACGGATTGATTAGTCCTGCCCAGGGTTTCTTTGTCAAAACCAGCGATACCAGCTTGAATTCCGTTGCCTTTAATAACGCCCAACGGAGTACCGCGGATGCCACGGTTTTCCGCAACAGCCCGGGTGAAAAATTCTGGGTTAACCTCGAAGGCCCATCCAATACCTTTAACCAGGTTCTTTTGGCCCACAGTTCGACCGCAACGGCTGGTTTCGATGCTGACCAGGATGGACTCAAAGCCAAAGGAAATCCTAGCTTGTCGTTCTATTCCCTTCTCAACAACCAAGCCTATTGCATTCAGGCTCAAGGAAGCCGCAGTTTGCCCATCGAGAAGTTTAACCTTGGCTACGACGCTGCCCAAAACGGATTGCATACCATTCGTTTGGCTCAAACCCAAGGCGTGGATCCTCAACTAGACATCCTGCTTTTGGATAACCAAACCGGCTTGCGTCATAACCTCCGCCAAGCGGCCTACAACTTCGCTAATCACCAAGCCGGGGTCTTCACCAACCGTTTCGAATTCTGGACCGGTTATGGTTTGGCCGCTTCGGTTCGTGAAAACAATTTCAACAGGCTCTACGTCTTCCCTAGCCTCGGAAATCTGGTTTTGCGCGGTCTAGAAGCCAACGAAGAGGTTCGTTCCATGGATTTGGTGGACTTGACTGGCAAAACGGTCGCCAAAATCAAGGGTGATAACGGACAAACCGAATTTACTCTACCCGGTAACCTCAGCAAAGGTGTATATTTCGCTAGGATTCATACGAACCTGCGCAACGAGACCTTGCGTTTTGTGAATCCTTAATCTATAACCAGCCTACCCCATGAAAAAGATTCTTTCCCTATCCCTCGCCTTGGGCTTCGTTTTAACCGCAGGCTCCATGCTCGCCCAAGCACCTACCCCTGTTCCACCGCCGCCGCCGCCGCCAGCTGCGTCGGTTCCCATCGATGGTGGTCTAGGCCTGTTGGCCGCTGCTGCACTTGGTCTCGGTCTCAAAAAGGCTGCGAAAAAGAATAACGCCGAAACCAACAACGAAGAAGAAACCGTTTAATAAAACGATGATAACAGGTGCCCTGCGTCTTTTAGGCCAAGGCCCACTCCAAAACCCCTGCAATTCTTTGCGGGGGTTTTGTTTTTTAGGCTAAAGCCTTGCAGGAAATGGCTCCCAGGTAGAATCCGCCAAGTAACGGAACGTCCCTAAGTGCTCGAGCGGTCTGGATCGCTCCCCCCATTGCCGGGGCCCCACCATGGACAAGAACTTGGAACCGTTCCCTCGGTTATAGAGATGGTAAATTTGTCCGACCACCGGGGTAAAATTCACGTCCGCTTCAAAGATTTGAGACGATAATCGGAGCCTCTCCTCGATACGCCGTGCCTCCTCCATCAAGGCTTCGGCCTGTCGCTTGAGCATGGACATTTGTTGCTGAGCCTGGTTATGGGCACTTTGCAAGGCCACTGCCTTGATTTTGCCACGGTCTTCGGGCCGAATCATAGCCGAACCTACATGCATCGGCACCTCCGATAGTCCCCAACGAACACTATGAGGATCGTGCTCATCAGAAACGGAGGAAGGCTGCTCTGAAGAAGTGGGCTGATCTGAAGAGGAAGGCTGATCCAAGAGATCGGAATCGGGTAGAGTTGTTGACATGTCTCCCATAAAACAAGTTTGGAGGGAGAGGGTTTAGAATTTTGAAAGTTTTATTGTAATTTTGCGGTTTGGCCACTTACGGCCTTTGTTGTTCCCGCTTTATCGCCGTCCGAATCTTTCACCAAGCACCTAACCCCCACCTTCCGGCCTATGTCGATGCGTCAACTCAAAATAACCAAGTCCATCACCAACAGGGAAAGCCAATCCCTCGAAAAATACCTGCAGGAGATTGGAAAGGTTGACCTGATTACCCCGGACGAAGAGGTGGTTTTGGCCAAAAAAATCAGAGAAGGTGACCAGGTTGCCTTGGAGAAATTAACCAAGGCCAATTTGCGTTTTGTGGTCTCCGTAGCCAAACAATACCAAAACCAAGGCCTGACCCTCAGCGACCTAATTAACGAGGGAAACCTGGGACTCATCAAAGCGGCCAAACGCTTTGACGAAACCCGGGGGTTCAAGTTCATATCGTACGCCGTTTGGTGGATTCGACAATCCATCCTATCCGCTTTGGCAGAGCATTCGCGGATTGTTCGCCTTCCACTCAACCGGGTTGGTTCCCTCAACAAAATCTCCAAGGCTTTTTCGCAATTGGAGCAGAAGTACGAACGGGATCCATCGGTTGCCGAATTAGCGAATTTGCTCAACGTCTCCACGGATGAGGTGGAGAATACCATGAACATTAGCGGTCGCCATATTTCCATGGATGCCCCGTTCATTCAAGGCGAAGAAAATACTCTGTTGGATGTTTTGATCAACGAAGATGCGCCCAAGTCGGATAGTATTCTTATGCAAGAGTCCTTGTCCAACGAAATCGATCGATCCTTGGCCACCTTAACCGAGCGCCAAAAGGAAGTGATAAAACTTTATTTTGGAATCGGCATCGACCATTCCATGTCGTTGGAAGACATCGGGGAACGATTTGACTTGACGCGGGAACGGGTTCGCCAAATCAAAGACAAAGCCCTTAAACGTCTTCGGCATACGTCCCGCTCCAAAATGCTCAAGAGCTATTTGGGTTAAAGCCCTTACCTTACACGCCGAAGTTCTTCTCGGAAGCTTTGGCTTTATCCCAAGCCGCTTGCATAGCGTCCATTGATAGGTCCGTAATCGCGAGTCCTTGGTCATGGGCTTCCTTTTCGATGGCCTCAAAGCGGCGCATGAATTTGCGGTTGGCGGCCTCCAACGCATTTTCTGCCGGTATTCCAGCAAAACGAGCGGCGTTCACCAACGCAAACATCAAATCCCCCCACTCCTCGGCTCGATGTTCCGGGTGTTCTGCGGCCAGGAGTTCATCCAACTCTTCCCGAATTTTGGCTAAGACACCTTCCAAATCGGGGAAATCAAAGCCCACACCGGCGGCCTTTTCTTGAATGCGCATGGCTTTGACCAAGGCCGGTAAGGAACGAGGAACCCCTTGGAGCACCGAACGCCTACCTTCTTGCAATTTGATTTTTTCCCAATTGGCCTTGACTTGTTCGGGCGTGTCGGCCTGGACCTCGGCGTAGAGGTGGGGGTGGCGTCGAATAAGTTTTTCGCACATGGCGTTGAATACATGGTCCAAATCCAAGGTCCCATCTTCCCGACCCAAGCGGGCGTAGAACAAAAGGTGCAAGAACAGATCACCCATTTCACCACCCACCCCTACCCAATCTTGGTCAGCAATGGCGTCCGACAATTCGTAAACTTCCTCGATAGTGAGCGAACGCAAGGATTCAAAAGTCTGCTTCTTGTCCCAAGGGCAATTTTCACGGAGTTGATCCATGATTCGCCTCAAGCGCTCAAAGCCTGCCAGGGTTGGATCGTTGAGGGCATAGGATAGGCCTTCGGCCGGTGGAATCAGCGGTACGTTGGAAGTCATGTTAGCGAGTCTTGGGATAAACCAATCAAAAATACACCCGTGGGCCAAGGGTCCTTGCCTAACTTTGGGTCTGCTATGGAAAACCTCTTGCCCGTCTTTGTTTTGACTTTGGTCTTTATGAGTCTCGGCTTCGCCGGATTAGCGATTCGGATGTTTTTTATCAAGAAAGGGGAATTTCGAGGGACCTGTTCCACCCACAACCCTTTGCTCAAAGAGCGAGGTGTGGATTGCGCAGGCTGTCCCAACCGCTACCTGGATCGCTGCCCAGCCACCCAGTCCTGATAAAACGATTCTTGGCGTAAACCATGGGTCGCGTACAGGCGATACGGTTGGTCTTGGGACGGGTTGGGTAATGAACCAATCAAAATCGCTTGGATTTCCGGATGCTTTTCTAGCATCGCGATAGCACGATCCCAACCCAGCGCCGTGCAAGCGGTGGCATAGGCATCCGCCATCATGCAATCCTGGGTCACCACCGTTGCCGCGAGTACATTGGTTGGGGTGGGATAACCGGTCGAAACCTGAAGGGTATGCGCCATTTTTTGGCCGTTGTGCAAATAGTAGTTTCGGTAATTTCCTGAACTGGCCATGCTCTGGTTTTGGAGCGGTAGTTGAAGTAACAAAGCTCGTTGGGTTCCCGATGGATCATCCAAGGGTTTTTCGACCCCAACGGTCCACGCTTGGCCCGGACTACGCACACCGCGGGCTCGGACTTCCCCACCAATTTCAACCAAGTAATGCTCCAGGCCCAAGGATTCCAGGAACCAACCCAAAACATCCACGCCGTAACCCTTGGCGACTGCGCTAAAATCCAAAGCCTGAGCGGCTTGCTCTTTGCACAACGAGTCTCCTTCCAATCGAAATCGTGATAACCCAACCAAGGCAAGCAAGGAGCGAATATGCGCCGAATCGGGAATTGCCGAACGAGTCTGTGGTCCGAAACCCCAAGCCTGTACCAAAGGATAAACCGAAGGGTCAAAGGCTCCTTCCGAAGCCTGATGCACTTCTTGGGAGGCTTTGAAATTTCGGATAATCATGGAGTCAACGGGATAACATTGGACGCAACGGTTAAAGCGGCTAAGGGTGGATTGGGGTTGGTAGGTGCTCAAGGAGGCGTTAACCCGTTCCAGAACCGAATCCAATTGGGCGGAAGTGGGTGCCGTCTTGAAATCGGATGGTAAGGCAACCTTGACCAAGTAGGTGGTGCCCATGGTTTTGCCTTGCCAGGATTGGATTTGGAAACCGAGGTCCGACGTGGCACAGGATGCCAACCCAAACAAGGCAACCCCAAGGTATGCTAATCGAAAACGATGCATGGTCTTAATTTAAATAAGGGTGGCGAGGATAGCGGGCCATGGCGGCGTAGGTTCCACCCATTTGGTTCAAAAGGAAGGCCCATAAATCGGGTTGGGGCATGGCCTGCACCCAATCAAAACCGCAGCGACAGATTACCCATGCTTTTTGGGTCAACTCTTCTTGGAGCTGACCCGGGGACCAACCGGCATAACCCCGAAAATAGGCTTGGTACGAGGCCAAAATCGGCAACAGGCCTTGGGAAGCTTGGTAGGTTTCCAATGCGTCATCGTCGCCCACCTGGGCGAAGCGTAATTCCACTTGGGGGGATTCGAGGTTGCGCAATTCCAAGGCATACCAGGTATCGATGGCGACCGGTCCTCCGTTGCGAAACAAAGACGTGGAGGACTCCCCGGGAAGGCTTCGGTTCAAGACCAAGCCGAGACCCTCTTGGCCATTCAAATCGGTGTTCAAAATCAAAACCACCGAACGCTCAAAGGATGGATCACTCATAAACGGATCGGCCAGCAACAAATCCCCAGGCCTTAGGGGATCCTGCCCGTCATCCTTGGGTGAACGTGCATGATGGTTGCGCTGATTGGGCATCACCTCGCAAACATAAAACGGCCCTTGGGCTTTGAAACAAGGGGGGCTTACCTTTGATAAATCTTTAACATGAACGACCTCAACGAACAACTCCAACGCCTCCGCAAAGACTATGCCGGGCGTATGCTAAGACGGGAGGACCTAAGACCCAACCCGTTGACCCAATTTGAACAATGGTTGGCCGAGGCCGTCGAGGTCCGCATGGAGGAACCCAATGCGGCGTGTTTATCCACCTGCGGTTCGGATGGCCAACCCCGAGGAAGGATGGTTTTGTTACGGGGATTGGACGAGGGGGGCTTTGTTTTTTTTAGCAATTACAACAGCAGCAAAGGCCAGCAATTGGAAGAAAATCCTCGGGCGGCTTTGACCTTTTTTTGGGATGTTTTGGAACGACAAGTTCGCATCGCCGGGGAGGTCCAACGACTCAGCGAAGCTGCTTCGGACGATTATTTCCAAAGCCGCCCCAGGGGCAGCCGTATCGGTGCTTGGGCCAGTCCCCAAAGCCAAGTGGTGGCATCGCGGACCGAATTGAACCGTATCATGGAGGTCACCATGAGCCGTTACGCGGCGGATGTCCCCATCCCCCGTCCAGACCATTGGGGTGGCTATCGAATCCTTCCCTTGGAAATAGAGTTTTGGCAAGGTCGCCCCAACCGACTCCACGATCGTTTGCGGTACCGGCGAAGCCAAACCAACCAAGAATCGTGGGAGGTCGAAAGATTGGCGCCTTAATTCCTTAGCGCCAACGTATTTCGTCCACAAACAGAAAACTCTGCCCACCAACCCCCGGATGCCCCTCCGGTAATGCCCCAAATTGTTCGGCCAAAATCTTGATTTGACCTGCGAGAACCGGGGTGCTTTTGGGAAACCCCAGGTCCTCCCGTAACACCGTCCAATCACGAACCCCGGCACGAGGCTCAGCGGTCCCCCAGAATTCCCAATCCTTGTTCTCGTCTTCCCTTACCCAAAAGCTCACCTTGGTAGGGAAAACAATCCAAGAACGAACATCCTGAAGAAATCCTACGTCCAAGTGGCGCAAGAGCGCCTTTTCGGGCAGGCTCAAGACCGCCTCAAAGGGCTGACCTTGTATCCCATGCCATCCCCCTTTGCGCCAGTCTTTATCGCCTTGAACCCCATCCACCAAGGCAAGCAAACCACCGGCCGTGTATTGGGGATTGGGCGCATGGGTCACCTTCAATTGAAGACGAGGATCGACTCGACGGTAAACCGCCGTCGATACAAATCCGGGTCGTCCCCCCGATTCCATAACAACAGCCGAAACCGTATCGGATCGGCGAAGCCATAGCGGACCGGTATAGGGTACGCCCATCGTTCGAGGGTCTGCCCCACCGGTAGCCACCCGAATCGCTTGTTCCTTGCCTTGGACCCGGACCGTAACCCGAAGGGAGTCTCCGAAAATCCTTGAATCCGCTTCGATTAGGGGTACGGAGCCGCTAGGAAGGGGTGCATCCAGACGCTTGGGCAGCGTAAAGGAAGGAGGGTCGTAAGCCCGTGGCCGGTAGGTCCAATCTCCCCCCTCCATCAACCTCGCATGCTCCAAAGCAAGGGCATCGCTCGTTCTACCGTTAACCAATCGTTCAGGCCATGCCGTCCCTTGGGTACAGGCCGGATCCGTTTGGACCTTCAAAGTACGTCCGTTGGGCAAACGCAGGCGATAAGACGATAACGACGGAACCGACCACATCCATTCCGTAGAACCCGGTGTTACGGGATACAAACCCAACATGCTCAAGACATACCAGGCACTCATTTGACCACAATCCTCGTTACCGACCAACCCATCGGGTTGATCGCTGTAAAAATTGTTCTGGATTTGACGAACCAGATTAAGAGTTTTTTGGGGGCGACCCAAATAATGGTAGAGGTAGGCGATGTGATGCGAAGGCTCGTTACCGTGCGCGTATTGACCGATGAGCCCGGTGATATCCGCTTGGGTTCGGCCCGTCGTCTTGGAACTGGTTCCAAAAAGGGTATCCAAAAGGGCCTCGGCCCGCTCAGCTCCTCCTACCGCTTCGATCCAGCCGTAAACATCCTGGGGTACATAAAAGGAAGTTTGCCAGGCATTGGCTTCGGTATAATGGTTGTTGACCTCTCGGGGGTCAAAGGGGGTCAACCACTGACCATTTTGCCTAGGACGCATCATCCCGCTCGCAGAGTCCAACAAATTGCGCCAGGAACCGGATCGCTGCAAATACTGAAGATACGCCAACGAATCCCCACGGATTTTGGCCGTTTGGGCGATGCACCAATCATCGTAGGCGTATTCCAAATTCTTGGACACCGATTCCGAGCAGGCTTCGACCCCAATATGACCGTGATCGCGTAACCATGCAATGCCTTCGTAGTCCTGGTTGGCGCTATGCACCATGGCTTCCCATGCCTTGTCCACTTCAAAATCTCGAAAGCCCTTGGCCAAGGCATCGGCCATAACCGAAACCGAATGGTAGCCAATCATGCAATTGGTTTCGTTCGAAGAAAGTTCCCAAACGGGTAATCGTCCCGCCTGTTCAAACTGCGCCACAAAGGTTTTCAAAAAATCACGGGTCCTCACCGAATCCAACAAAGTCAACAACGGATGCAAGGCCCGGTAGGTATCCCACAACGAAAAAACCGTGTAGTATTGAAAGTCCCTGGCCACATGTATTTGACCATCCCTACCCCGATAACGACCATCCACATCGCTGGCCAAACTTGGGTGAACAAAACAGTGGTACAAAGCCGTATAAAAGGTGCGGACCTTGGCCGAGTCCTGGTCTTGCACGTCGACCACTCCCAAGGCCTGGTCCCAAGCCTTGGTCACCGCGTTTAACAAATCTTGTCGATTCCAGGCAGGGATTTCTTGACGGAGATTTCGAGCGGCACCTTCGGCATCCACATGAGAGAAACCAACCTTGACCATCACCAACTTACCGGTCCCCGGGGCTTGTTCAGATTTGGTTGAAGGGAAAGACCAAACCACTTGATGAGATGCCGAATTCTTGACGACGCTAGCCGGTTCCGAAAACTCAACGAAGGCATACGCGTGCTGATCGGTAGCCCAGGCATGGCTGCGCCGATAAACTTTCCATCGGTAGGGATCCACCTGCTCAATACGACCCTCGATCAACGAATCCCGGTGCTTAAGGTCTAGGAGCAGGTAGGCCTCTTGCCCTGGGGGAAATCGAAGGGTATGCAAGCCCGAGCGTTGCCCGGCCACCAAATCCACCTCGATGCCGTTCGTCAATTGGACCGCGTAATGGCCAGGGCTGGCGGTTTCATCGTCGTGCTTGAATCGTGTACGGTACTGGGATGGGTCCAAAGACCAATTTCCCACCATCGGCATAAACAAAAAGTCACCGTAATCGCTAACCCCGGTTCCGCTTAGGTGGGTATGCGAAAAACCATACAGCATAGAATCGGAATAATGGTAGCCGCTACAGCCATCCCATGAACCGT
>Ga0172372_10008008_pt1 | contig 14083 bp, 12 predicted proteins | sample LakKiv5m_2_FD_114544 | JGI IMG/M metagenome (GOLD analysis project Ga0172372, IMG submission 114544) | Freshwater microbial communities from Kabuno Bay, South-Kivu, Congo - kab_092012_9.5m | ecosystem: Environmental > Aquatic > Freshwater > Lake | place: Democratic Republic of the Congo...
CTTGCGCGTCAAGAAGCCTTGGAAGGGCCTGCGCCACGTGCTGCGCATCGAGACGGCCGGCACGCGCCTCGTCGCGCACGTCGACGACGAGCAGGTGCTCGAGTGGACCTTCGATTCGCGCGCGCGCCTCGCCGGCGACTTCGGCTTGCTCGCCGGCGACGGCCAGAGCGCCTTCCGCGACATCAAGTTCCTCGAGTACGATCCGAGCCTGCCGCGCCGCGCGCAGATCGGACGCCGCAAGGAGCTCCTCGCGCCCTCGACCTCCGGCGAGATCGCGCCGCTGGTGCGCGCCGAGCCTGGTCGCGTCGCCTACCTCGAGGAAGCGCCGCCGCTCGTCGGTCCGGGCGCGCTCGTGGGGGACGCGCCGCATGGCCGCGAGCTCGACGCGCTGCGCTTCAGGCCGCTGGTGCTCGTCCTTTGGAGCACCTACCAGGAGTCGCAGGTGCCCGTGCTGCCCGGGCTCGTGGCGCTCGCCGACAAGCACAAGGAGGACGAGATCGCGTTCCTGCTCGTCAGCAACGAAACCGAGGATGTCGTGCGCGCGTGGGCGGGCGCGAACTCGCTGCCCTTCCCCGTGGTGTGCGATCCCACCAACCGCGCGTACGACGCCTACGCGGCGGGCAAGGTCGGACTGCCGCACGCCAAGCTCGTCGGCGTCGATGGACGCGTCGTGTGGGAGGGCAATCCCGACTGGAAGCCCGAGTACGGCAGCTACCTCGAGGAACCGCTGGCGCGCCATCTCGAGGCATCGCGCTGGAGGGAGCTGCGCGTCGCGTCGCCACGCCTCGAGGAGGCGGATGCCCGGCGCGCCAAGGGCGATGTGCCTGGCGCGTTGGCTTCGTGGCGGGAGTTGGCCGCGATCCCCACCGAGCATCCGGTGGTGGCGCGCGCCAAGGCCGGACTGGCGGGGCTCGCCGCCGAGGCGCAGGCCCGCATGGCGCGCGCCGAGGAACTCGCCGCCGCGGGGCGCGTGCTGCAAGGTGCTCGCGAGCACGCGCGCGTGGCCCGTACCTATGGCGGACTCGCGCAGGCTGAAGCCGCGCAAGCAGCGCTCGCGAAGCTGGAGGGCGGCAAGGCCTGGAAGGAGTCCACGCGCGCCGAGAAGAAGCTCCTCTCCGCCGAGAAGCAGGTGGCCTCGGACAAGGCTGCTGTCGCGGCGCAGGCGATCGGCGAGTGGCTCGCGAAGTTGGAGCCCAAGCTCGATCCCGAGCTGCGCGAGCGCGGCGAAGCGTTGGCCGCCTTGGCTGGCGCGGCGGATCCCGCCGCGGAACTGGCCGCGTACCGCGCGCGCTTCGAACTCGACTGAACGCGCGCGGCGGAGCGCCGCGCGCGAGTCGAGTCGGAACCCGTCAGGCGATCTCGCGGACCGCTTCGCCTTCGTCGGCGTCGCGCAGCGGCACCACCGGCGCCTCGGTGGCGGGGGGCGGCGCCACCAAGCCCAGCGCCAAGCTGCGGCGCTTGAGCACCACATCCTCGTCGACGAGGAAGACGCGCTGATCCTGGCGCGAGGGCAGCTCGTAGAGCAAGTCGAGCAGCAGGTCCTCGACGATCGAGCGCAGCGCGCGCACGCCGGTCTCGCGTTGCAGCGCGAGGTCGGCGATGGCGGAAAGCGCCTCGGGCGTGAACACCAGCTCCTTTTGCTGCATGGCGAAGATCTGCTGGTACTGCTTGACCAACGCGTTCTTCGGCTCGGCCAGGATGCGCACGAGCGCGGCGCGATCGAGCGTGTCGAGGGTGGCGATCACCGGCAGGCGGCCGACGAACTCGGGGATCATGCCGAACTCGACCAGGTCCTTGGGGATCAGGAAGCGCACGAACTCGTCGCGCGCGGCGCGGCCCTTCTGCAACTCGTCCTCGGACGAAACCATGGCGCCGGCCTTGCGCGCGCGGTCCACCAGCTCGCGCGCGGCTTGCTGTCGGCCGAAGCCGATCGCGTCGCGTCCGACGCGGCGGGCGATGATGTCCTCGATGGCCGAGAAGGTCCCGCCCACGATGAAGAGGATGTTGGTCGTGTCGACTTGGATGTAGGCTTGCTCGGGGTGCTTGCGACCACCCTGCGGCGGGACGTTCGCCACGGTGCCTTCGAGGATCTTCAAGAGCGCCTGCTGCACTCCTTCGCCCGACACGTCGCGCGTGATGGAGACGTTGCTCGTGGTGCGCGCGATCTTGTCGATCTCGTCGATGTAGACGATGCCTTGCTGCGCGCGCTCGACGTCGAACTCGCAGTTCTGCAGCAGCTTGAGCAGGATGTTCTCCACGTCCTCGCCCACGTAGCCTGCCTCGGTCAACGTCGTGGCGTCGGCCATCGCGAAGGGCACGTCGAGGAGCTTCGCCAAGGTGCGCGCGAGCAGCGTCTTGCCCGAGCCGGTCGGACCGACGAGCAGCACGTTGCTCTTCTCGATCTCCACGAGGCCGGCTTGCGCGGGGTTCGTGGCTTGGTGGCGCAACCGGTTGTAGTGGTTGTAGACCGCCACCGAGAGCACCTTCTTCGCGCGGTGCTGGCCCACGACGAAGTCGTCGAGGCGGCGCGCGATCTCGATGGGGGTGGGCAGTTGGCGGCCGAAGCCAGCTTCCGCCGTCGGGCGGCGCGGCGGCATGGCGCCGGTGGCCCCCGGAGCGGCCTTGGCGCGCTCCCCCTCGGGGTTGCGACGCTGTTCCTCGAGCAGGATCGAGTTGCAGATCTCGATGCACTCGTTGCAGATGTACACCCCGGGCGGGCCGGCGATCAGGGAGGTGACATGGTGGCGCCGCTTCTCGCAGAAGGTGCAGCGCTCCACGTGGCGCCCGCGTCCGGTGCTGGAACTCATGCTTGGAAGTCTACCTCGCGCGAGCCGCGAGGCGATGCGTTCGGGTAGTCAAGCGCGCCGGCCGCGCACCCGAACAAGGGCACGCGGCCGACTTGAAGTATCTTCCGGGTTGCCTTGCCGGTGTCGTGCGCGCGCGCTTGGCGCGCTCGCGGACCCCGAGGTCCCGGAAACCGCCGTTCGGCATTTCGACTTGCGCGCGCCAAGGTTCGTGAGCCTTGGCGGGCGAGACTTGAGCCGGAGGGGCGAGTGGGCGCGACCTCCGGCTCCCTGATCAGCTCTTCGTAGCCCCCGGCGGAGCTTTCAACTCTCCGGAGCCTCCGGCGCGTTGCTCAGTTCTTCGGAGCCTCCGGCTCGTTGCTCAGTTCTTCGGAGCCTCCGGCTCCTTGGCGATCACCGCGTCGATGAGGCCGAAGGTCTTGGCCTCGTCGGGGCTCATGAAGTTGTCGCGGTCGCAGGCCTTGGCGACTTCCTTGGCGGTGCGGCCGCTGTGCTTGGCGAGGATGCCCTCGAGGGTGCCCTTGAGCTTGAGGATCTCCTTGACCTGAATCTCCATGTCGAGGGCCGTGCCCTGCGCGCCACCCCACGGCTGGTGGATCATGACGCGCGAGTTGGGCAGCGCGAAGCGCTTGCCGGCGGCGCCGCCGGCGAGCAGCACGGCGCCCATCGAGGCCGCCTGGCCGAGGCAGTACGTGTGGATCTGCGGGGAGATCAACTGCATCGTGTCGTAGATCGCCAAGCCCGCCGTGACGCTGCCGCCCGGCGAGTTGATGTACATCTTGATGTCCTGCGTGGGCCCGCTCTTGTCGAGGAACAAGAGCTGCGCCATGACCGCGTTGGCCACGGAGTCGTCGATGGGGGTGCCGATGAAGACGATGCGGTCCTCGAGCAGGCGCGAGTAGATGTCGTACACGCGTTCGCCGCGCCCGGTCTTCTCGATGACCATCGGAATCGGCATGTAACCCATAGCGTCCATCGCGGTCTCCTTCATGCGGTGTCCTTGTCGGAATGGGCCCGCGGCGGCGCGGGCTTGTGCGTGCGTGGCGCGGGCTTCCCGCGCGCTCACTGGGGCTTGGTCAGCTTGGCGTTCTCGCGCAGGAACTTGCGCACCTTGCGCTCGAGGATCTCGATCGCGAGCTGGTCGAAGCCGCCTTGCTGCTCTTGGTAGAACTTCTGGACGTCCTCGGGCTTGGCGTTGTTGCGCTGCGCGATCGAGACGAGCTCCTGCTCCATGTCCTCCTTGGTCACGAGCAGGTTCTCCTTCTCGCCGATCGCTTGCACGAGGAACAGGGCGCGCAGGCCGTTTTCGGCCGCCTTGAGCGCGTTCTCCTTGTTGGCCTCGATCTGCGAGCGCACGACATCGTCGGGCGCCTGCTGCTGGCGCAGCTGGTTCTCGAACTGCGCCAGGCGCCCGCGGGCTTGTTCCTGCACCATCATGGTCGGCAGGTCGAAGGCGTGCGCGGCGATCAGTCGCTGCAGGAGCTCGCCCTCGACGCGGCCGAGTTCCTGCATCTCCTTCTGGCGGCCGAGCTCCTGGCGCACGAAGGCCTTGAGCGCTTCGTCGCCTTGCACGCCCACCATCTGCTGCACTTCGGCGTCGCTAGGCGGCACGAGCTTGTACGCGTTGACGATGGTCACGCGCGTCGTGCCGGCCATGCCGCGGTGTTGTTCCTTGTTGAAGGTCGCCGGGATGGTCATCTCGACCTCGCGCGCGTCGCCGTCCTTGGCGCCGAGCAGCGCGGCCTTCCACTTGGCCTCGTCGACGCCGGGCGTGGGCTGCTGCATCGCGATGCGATGGCCCTCGGCCGACAGCACCGTCTCCTCGCCGACGATCCACTCGATCTTGGCGATGGCGACGCCGTTCTCGGCGAGACCTTCGTCGCCGGCGGGCTCGGGCCGGGACTGCTGTTGCTTGAGGTTGGCGATGGCGTCGTCGACCTCCTGGTCCATCACCGGCGCCAACTCGCTCGTGATCTCGATGCCGGTGTAGGCGCCGAGCACGATCTCGGGGCGCAGGCTGACCTCGAAGTTCGAGGCGAGGTCCTGGCCGGCGGGCAGGTCGATCAGCTCGTCGAGGTTCACGCGCTGGAAGCCGACGACCTTGAGCTGGTGCTCCTGCACGGCCTTCTGGAAGGCTTGCTGCACGAAGTGCTCGATGGCGGCGCCGCGCACCTCCTTGCCGAACTGCTTTTCGATGATCTGCACCGGCACCTTGCCCGGGCGGAAGCCCTTCAGGTTGGCCGAGGCGGCGCGCTCCTTCAGCGCTTCCTGCACGGTGCCGTGGAAGTCCTGGCCGGGGATGATGAAGGAGATCTTGGCCTGGCAGCTGCCCAACTTCTCGACGGTGACTTGCACGGTGGTTCTTCGCTCAGGGCCCCGCCGCCCTGTGTGGGGACGGAGCTGGTTCGTGTCGGGTCGGGTCCGCTAGTGGGACCACGGATGGAAGGGCGAGCACGATACCCGATGGCGGCGCGAGCCGTCCACGGCGCAGGGTGCTTGGGCCCTATCCATCGGCTGTGGAGGGCTCGCGCCCAAGTGGAAGCGCACCCGCAGCCCCTCTCTGGTTGGGATGGGAAAGAGCCCAGCGCGAACGCGGACGGCGCCCATGTTGCTGGGTGCGCGGCTCTATCGAGCGCCGGGGTCGGAATGGGCGTTCCTTGAATGGGCCGCCGCGATGGCCGCCATGGATGGATGTGGCGTGCCTTGGCGCGGGCTCCACAGCCAGACACGGTCCAGCACTCCCGGCAAGGCGCACAAGCGCCGCGCGCCGGAGGCGTGCAACTCCTCCTCGACGAGATCGGGCGCGACGAACACACCGCGTCCCTCGCAGCCCAGCCCTTTCATCAGCGCCGGGTCCTCGAACTCGCCGACGACTTCGACCGCGAGGTCCTTCGACGCCAGCCACGCCTCTAGAGCCACGCGCAAGGGCGTGCGCGCGGGCGGCAGCAGGAACGGGGCGCCTTCGAGCGCAGCCGGCAATCCGCGCTCGACGCGCCGCAAGAGCGGGGGAGCCGCGTACAAGCCCACCGGGCCCTCGGCGAGCAGTCGCTGGCGCAAGCGCGAGGCCAAGCCTTGGGGCGCGGGCGCGTCCGACAGCACGCAGTCGAGTTCGCGCGCGACCAGCGCCTCGCACAGCGGCTCGAGACGATCCTCGCGCACCGACAGGGTCGTGCGCGCGGGCTCCGCCCAGATGGGTTGCAGGACGCGCCGCACGCTCGTCTTCGGCAGCGACTCGACCACGCCGAGGCGCAGGGTCGCCGCGCGCCCGGCGAATAAGCGCGCGAAGGCCTCGCGCTGCAGATCGCGCCAAGCCGCCGGCAAGCGCGCCAGCTCGAGCGCCGCGGGCGTCGGCCGCACGCCGCGCCCTTCCGGCACGAGCAACGCCACGCCGCAGTCTTGCTCCAGCAGCGAGACTTGGCGGCTCACGGTCGAACTGGCGAGATGCAGCGCGCGCGCCGCCTTGGTCACGCCGCCATGCTCGACCACCGCCGCGAGACAGGCGAGACGATGGTGGTCGAGGATCCGCTCGGGCCCCGGCGTACTCCGCAGGGGGGTGGCGGGCGACTTGCGGGCGGAACTCGCGCGCCCTTGCGAGGGTCGGCGGGCGGCGTGGGGGCGGGACATGACTGGCGTGATTGTTCGAATAATTCGAACAGTAGTCCACCTTCTTTCGGTTTGATCGAGCATAGGCCCGTGTCGAACATGGTGGCCGCCATGTTCCCGCTGCATCTCGCCATCATCGACACGGGTTCCCCGCTGGTCTGGGGCCTCTTCGCGCTGGGCGTCCTCGTGATGATCGCCCTCGATCTGTTCGTCTTCCATCGCAAGGCCCACGAGGTCTCGATGAAGGAAGCCGCCATCTGGAGCGTCGTGTGGGCAGCGTTGGCCGCGTTGTTCGGCGCCTGGGTGTGGCGCGAGCAAGGTCCGGAGGTCGGCCTGCAGTTCTACGCCGGCTGGGCCATCGAGAAGGCGCTGGCGGTCGACAACATCTTCGTCTTCGTCGCGGTCTTCGGCGCCTTCGCCGTGCCCAAGGAACTGCGCCACCGCGTGCTCGTGTGGGGCGTCGTGGGCGCCCTGATCCTGCGCGCCATCTTCGTGGGCCTCGGCGCCGCGCTGGTGTCGAACTTCAGCTGGATGCTGCCCGTGTTCGGCGCGCTGCTCGTGTTCACCGCCATCAAGCTGCTCAAGTCCTCGGGCGCCCCCGAAGCGCCCGAGCACAATCCGCTCTTCCGCTTCTCGCGTCGCCTCCTGCCCGCTACCAGCGACTACCGCGGCGAGAAGTTCTTCGTGAAGGAGAACGGCAAGTGGCTCGCGACACCACTGTTCCTCGTGCTCCTGTGCATCGAGACCGCGGACGTGATCTTCGCGGTGGACTCGATCCCCGCCATCTTCGCCGTCACGCAGGATCCGTTCATCGTCTGGACCAGCAACGTCTTCGCCATCCTCGGCCTGCGCTCGCTGTACTTCCTGCTCGAGGGCGCGGCGGATCGCTTCGCGCTGCTCAAGTACGCGCTGGCGCTGGTGCTCCTCTTCGTCGGGGCCAAGCTGATCCTGATGGCGTGGCAGATCCACATCCCGATCGGCTTGTCGCTCGCCATCGTGGTCGCGATCCTCGCGGGCGGCGTGCTCTTGTCCTTGCTGCTGACGCGGCGCGAGGGCGCGCCCAAGCCCGGAGCCTGACGCCAAGCCCTCGCGCGGCGTTCGAAGCCCGCGCGAGGCGTGCTCACCCTTGCCGCTTGGCGCGCGCTTCGAGCTTCTGCAGCGCGCGTTCGAAGTCCAGCGCCAGCTTTGCTTCGAACAAGCTCTTGAACACGCGCGGGATCGGGTTGGCGCCGAGGTCGCCGCCGTCGGTCCACTCGACGCGCGTGCCGAAGCTCGTGGGCGCGAGCAGCAGCGATCCGCGCGTCGGTTCCTCGACGCCGCGGAACCGCAGCTCGTAGTCGACGCCGCCGGCGGGACGCACGGCGACGATCGTCATCGTGCCCGCGCCGAGCATGTCGCCGGCGAAGCTCAGCGCGGCGCCTTCCCCGGCCACGGGACCGGAGAAGGACACGACCAGCGACGGGTCCTTCTCGGCGCTCCAGGGCATCCACTCGACCCATTCCGCCGGCTGCTCGAGCAGGGACTGCAGGCGTCCCGGGGCGGCATCCATCGTGCGCGTGGCGCGCGCCTCCCAGCGCCGCGGCAGGAAGACTCCCACCACGACCATCAGGAGGAACAACAACCCGGAACCGTAGACGAGGATCTTGAGCAGTCGAAGCATGGCTCTTTGGCGTTCCAGGCCGCTTCCGCGGCCTTACGCGCGCGGGACCCCGCTCGAATTGCTCGGAGCGGCGAGTTGGCGCATAGGCCGGGAGAGACGGTGGGGGAGTCGGTCTTGTACCATCTGCACCCCCGTGCGCTTGGCGGCCGCGGCGCCCAAGCCCGCGCCGCTCCGTCCACCGCCCGCGCGCGAGCCCCAGCTGCATGTTCTGGATCAACCGTCCCTACCGACACGCCCAAGCCAACCCCGGCCGCCTCGCACTCGGCGGCATCATCGAACGGCCCAACTTCGGCCTCTCGTTCGACGACCTCGCCGTGCTCGAAGAGCGCTATCAAGTGAAGAACGTGGGTGCCTATGCCGCTTGCGCTCGCACCGCCGCCGGTGGCGCCATCCGCGGCGTGCGCATCAAGGCCCTGATGGAACTGGTGGGCATGCACGAGGAGGCCGCGTTCCTCAACATCCAGAACCACGAGGGCTTCGCGGCCTCCGTTTGGCGGCGCGAGGCCGAAGCGCTGGCGATCGTCTGCTATGCGCGCGGCGACGAGCCCTTGTCCGCGGCCGATGGCGGCCCCTTCCGCCTGGTCGTGCCCGGCCTTTCCGCCGCTGCGCGCGATGTCTGGAATCTGTCGACGATCGAGTTCTCGGCGAACGCGCTCGCCGATACCAAGGGCTTCTTGTCGCCAGCCAAGCCGCGCGAGCCGGGCGAAGTCACCGGCGTGGGCGCGGGAGTCGTGGCCAATTCGGATCCGCGCACGCTCGTGGTGCCGCCGCCCGTCTCGCGCTGAGCGCGCGCGTCCGGCGCGACATGAACGTGCGCGCGACGAAACGTGCGCGCGACGCATGAAAGGCTCGGAGCCCGTTCCTTCCGGGGAAGGAACGGGCTCCGTAGCTTGCGTGCGGGATCACCGCCGCGGGCTGGCGCTGGACCGGATGCCGGCGCCGGGCGCCAGGTGGCGGCTCACTTCGAGCTGGCTTCGATGGGGTTCTTGCCGCCCCAGAACTCGATCGAGTTGAAGATCACGATGTCGCCGAAGTAGCACAGGCCGTAGACCGGGATGATGTTCAGCCCGAGGAACACGGCTTCGTTGCCCCACTTGCTGTCGGTGACCTTCTGGTTCCACGCGTGCAGGTTGTTGAAGGCGTTGTTGGGGCCGAGGCAGCCGGGCAGGAAAGCGCAGGCGACGAGCGCCAGCGTGGCGAGGGACTTCTTCATGGTGTAGTCAGGTCTTTTCGGTCTGGTAGTGGGCGCGGAGTGCATTCCGAAACCTGCTCTTCCGCGATTCGAGGTGGAAACGATGCCAACCCGACCCCGCCCGTGCAAGTGGCCGATCGACTAGGCGCCGTGCGGCGAGCGATCGCGGTCGGTGTAGGCCCGCACCAGACGCCGCACCGAATCGTCGGTGTCGAGCCGCTCGAGCTCGTCGAAGCGGAACCAGCGCAGCGCCAGCGATTCCTCGGACCTGACCTCTACGGCGCCGGCCGGCGCGTGGACCACGAAGCGCGTGTCGAGGTGTTCGTGCTCGGGCTCGCCCGGCCGCGCCGGGATGCGGTGGATGTCCAAGTCCAAGGGTCGCGGGTCGATGGCGAGGTCCGCGATGCCGGACTCCTCGATGCACTCGAGCAAGGCGACGCGCGCGAGGTTCGCCTCGCCGTCGCAGTGTCCGCCAAGCTGCAGCCATCGTCCGAGCTTGCGGTGGTGGGTCAGCAGCACCCGTTCGCCCGAGTGGTCCATGACGATGGCGGAGGCGGTCAGGTGCCCGGCGAGGTTCGAGCGCAGGTGCGCCGTGGCCGGATGCGCGTCGATCCAGGCCACGATGCGGTCGCGCTCGCGCGCCTGGTCGTCGTCGCGCGGGTCGCACTCGACGAGGATGCGGCGCGCCGCGGCGAGGTCGCCGTCGGCGCGCAGTCCGTCGAGCGAAAGCAGCTTGACCATCGCCGCGCGCGGCTCAGGTCCGCAGGAGTTGCCGGTAGCGTCCGGCGCGCGAACGCGGCGGGATGCCGCGCTTCTCGCGATCCTTGACGATCCAGTCGTGGAACTCCTCGTAGTCGCCGGGGAAGAACACGATGCGATCCTCCACGTCGTCGAAGCACAGGATGTGCGTGGCGACGCGGTTCAGGAAGAAGCGGTCGTGGGTCACCACGATGGCGGAGCCCGTGTACTCTTGGATCGCCTCTTCGAGCACGCGCAGCGTCTCGAGGTCGAGGTCGTTGGTCGGTTCGTCGAGCAGCAGCACGTTGGCCGGCTCGCGCAGCATCTTGGCGAGCAGCACGCGGTTGCGCATGCCGCCGGAGCACTCCGACAGCAACTTCTGCTGGTCCTCGCCCTTGAAGTTGAAGCGCGCGCAGTAGGCCCGGCCGTCGAGGATCTTGTTGCCGAAGGGGATCTGCGGGTTGCCTTCGCAGATGTTGTCGTAGACCGACTTCTCGTCGTCGAGGATGGTGCGGCTCTGGTCGAGCCAGACCATCTTGACGGTCGAGCCGATGGTGACCTTGCCGGAGTCGGGCTGCTCGCGGCCGGTGATCATCCTCAGGAGCGTCGTCTTGCCGCGGCCGTTGGGGCCGATGATCCCGAGCACCGCGCCGGGCGGCATCTCGAAGGACAGGTCCTTGATCAGCACGCGCGAGCCGAAGCCCTTGGTCACGTCGCGCAGCTCGATCACCTTGTCGCCGAGGCGCGGGCCCGGCGGGATGCGCAGGTCGACCGGGTCGAGCGCCTCCTCGGCCTTCTGCTCGGTCAGTTCCTTGAAGCGCGCCAGGCGCGCCTTGGAACGCGTGGTGCGCGCCTTGGGGGTCTTCCTCATCCACTCGAGCTCGCGCGAGATGACCTTCTCGCGCGTCTCGTTCTGGCCGCGCTTGACGTCGAGTTCGCGCTGCTTCTGCTCGAGGTACTCCGAATAGTTGCCCTTGTACGGCCGTCCGATCCCGCGGTCGATCTCGAGCATCCAGCCGGCCACGTTGTCGAGGAAGTAGCGGTCGTGCGTGATCAGGATCACGGCGCCCGCGTACTCCTTGAGGTGGTTCTCCAGCCATTCGACCGCGTCGGTGTCGAGGTGGTTGGTGGGCTCGTCGAGCAGCAGCATGTCGGGCTGCTGCATCAGGAGCTTGCACAAGGCCACGCGGCGGCGTTCGCCACCCGAGAGCTTGGTCACATCGGCGTCCATCGCCGGCAGGCCCAGCGCGCCAGCCGCCTGGCCCAGGCGCTCGTCGAGGTCCCAGATGCCCTTGGCGGTCATCTCCTCCGACAGGCGCTCGAACTCGTCGCCCATGTCGCCGGCCTCGGCCAGCTCGTTGTAGCGCTGCTCGATGGCGAGCAGGTGGCTGCAGGCTTCACGCAGGTTGCCCAGCACGTCGAGCTTGTCGTTGAGCGGCGGCTCCTGCGCGAGGTAGCCGACCGACAGCGCGCCGACGGGCTTGACCACGCCTTCGAAGTTCTTGTCGACCCCGGCGAGGATCTTGAGCAAGGTCGACTTGCCCGAGCCGTTGTGGCCGATGATGCCGATCTTGGCGCCTTCGAGGAACGACAGCGTGATCCCCTTGAGGACCTCCTTCTGTCCGTAGAACTTGCGCAGGTCCTGGACCTGCAGGATGATCCGATCTGCCATGGCGGGCGGAGAAGATAGCTTGCCGCCGCCTTGGATTCACCAACGCCGCGCGCTGCAGCCCGAAGCCTGCGCGAATTTCGCCACTGGCGCGAACCACCGCGCACCGCCGCGGCGCTCTGTAGGCGAGCGTCCCCGCGGCCCAGGGATCCCGGCCGCGGGGCGCTCGCCAACCAACTCCGCAATGCCTCCAAGCAAGCGCTCGGGCTCGTCCCAGCGCGCAACGCCGCCTCGTCGCGGCCAGGATCCCGTTCCATGCAGTGCATCGCCACACAGTCCTTCGTCTGCTTGGCTCTGACAGCGGCCGCCGCCACCGCGCAGGCGCCCACCCTTAGGTTCCAGACGCACGAGCAGATCGTCTGGCAGGCGCACTTCCGCGTCAGTCCCCTGCTGTACGTGGGCACCGAGGTCGACCTGACACCGAGCCTGCTGGACACGGGCCCGTTCATCCTCGGCGCTCGCAACCTCGGTGCATCCGGGGGCGGTTGCAAGCCGGAGTGGCTGATGGTCATCGACGACTACGCGACGATGGAGCCCGTCCACCCCTTCTGGGCCAGCCTGCGCGGCACGAAGGGCGGCATCGCCATGCTGCGTGCCTTGCCCGAAGCCATCACCTTCTCGATCAACGACAATGGGGGCATTGATCGTGTGGCGATCCAAGGGCTGTCGCTTCCGCCTTCGCAGCTGAATCCGTTGATCAGCGGCGATGCTGGCCTCGGCACGAACACAAGCCTGCTTGGCTACGCTCCCTTCCACCTCGATGCGCGCGCCGAGCTGACTATCCAGAACGTCGCCGCCTCAGTGACAACTTCCGCCTTTGGCCACATCGAGCCGCGTGTGATCAACACGGTCGATGGGAGTGTCGCCCTCTGGCGCGACGTGGACAACGATGGGCGCGTATCCCTCCCCGATCAGAAGTTGCTGGAAGCCGCGCTGCCGCGCCTCGAGTCGAACATGCTCGCCGCCTTGTCTCCACGTCGCATCGTCGTGGACCCGGGGCATTACGTGTGCACGGTGAATTACTCGCGCGACTATCGCTTCAGTGCTGGCGATCCGACCACTCTGGGCACCTTGCCAGCGCAGACGGCATCGCTGTTCCATTCCGGGCGCTGGGACGGATTCGTCATGAACGGGGGGACGTTCAGCGGCGCCGTGACAGTCGCCGCCGCTCCCTGAAACGAGCAGGAGCCGAGGTCCAAGTCTTGACGCAGGGGTAAGTGACGCCAGCGGTCCTCCCGATTCCGGGAGGGACCGGGCCTTGGCCATCCATCAAGTCTCGAATTTCGGGAATCCCGGAAACGTCCGCTTGGATGTGCGTCTTGGAGACACATACGCGCTCCCGAGCGGGGCAATGGTGCCCCGCTCGATGAGCAGAATCCTGAGCCTCCATGATCCACACGCCCCCCCTTCATCTAGCTGCCTTGGGCCTGTCCGTCGCCGGCGTCTTCGGCTCCAGCGTCGCGGCAGCGCAAGGCACCGGAACGACCCCAGGACACGACTTCAGCTACAACCTAGGCAATGCGGCAACGATCGACTTCGGCGTCGACTTCGGTGCGTTGTGCATGGCCGACACTCAACTCGTCGAGCAGAGGATCCACTTGCCGATCTCGCGGATCGCCACACGTCCGTTGGGCCCCTTGGGTGGTGGGGCGAAGGCAAACTGGCTTCTGTCCGCCAAGCCCCGCCTCGACTTCGACCAGCAGCAAGGCTGCGCGGACGGCGTCATCCAAGCGAACGCCGTGCACGCAGGAGCGGTGCGCGTTGTCGCCAACCAGGGCGCCATCTCCTTCGCCGTATCCGATCTTGGCGGCATGGACGTGCTGGATGTGCAGGGGACCGGCACATGTCCCACCTCGGGCGTCGTCCAAACCGTCCTCGCCAAGGCGGATGTCTGGGACGCAAAGTCCGTCGAAATGGCCGTTCCCTTTCGTCTGCAGGCGCGCTCCCGCGTGGTGATCTCGCCCCTGACGGTCAGCATCCACACGGCGCCCAACGGGTACATCGAGCACTGGGCCAACAGCGCCATCGGAGTCGTCGGCATCGTGCATGATCTTGATGCTGATGGCGTGGTCGACGCGAGCGAACCGGTTCTCCTGTCGAGCAGCGCCACCGCTCAGGGTCTCTTGCAGACGAGCTCCGCCCCGAGCGTGGAAGCTGAGTTGGATAGGGCACACTACATCGCACTGGCAGGCTACGGTCGCACCTACTTTGCGAGCAACGACGGTCGCAACATCGCCTTCACCGACAGTTGGATGGGCGTTTGCGGGAACAGCGGCGCCTTCACAGCAGCGATCGTCGTCTCGGCTCCCGTCGCCGTGGATGACGGCGGCGTCCTCGAATGAGGCGTCCGGCCGTGCGCATGAACCCGCCCTGAGAATGAGCCAAGCTGGTGAATGAATCCGGTCCGTAAATGAAAG
>Ga0172372_10008009_pt1 | contig 14082 bp, 17 predicted proteins | sample LakKiv5m_2_FD_114544 | JGI IMG/M metagenome (GOLD analysis project Ga0172372, IMG submission 114544) | Freshwater microbial communities from Kabuno Bay, South-Kivu, Congo - kab_092012_9.5m | ecosystem: Environmental > Aquatic > Freshwater > Lake | place: Democratic Republic of the Congo...
AGTTGAAGCGGCTATTACCCCAAAAAATGGCTTAGTATTTGATGCGGATTTTAAAAGAAAAGTTTTGACACATTGTAGAAATCGGTTAAATGACTTCAAAGTTCCTGCATTTATTGTCGAAGCAAATCAAATTAAGCTCTCCAGTTCAGGCAAACTGTTAAGGACAGAAGTGGAATGAAAAAAATTGTAATGGTGACTGGTGCAAGTAAGGGGTTAGGTCTCGCAATTGCAAGTCGGTTAGCTAAAGATGGATTTAAAGTAATCGCGGTTGCACGCTCCAATAGTCCAGCGCTTAAAAAACTGTGTGATGATAGCCATGTGTATTTTGAGTTTTTTGACTTATCTAACATTAATAAAATACATTCATGGTGTTCAGAATTAACTAAAAATTATGGCAGGTTATATGGACTAGTTAATAATGCGGCAATTGGTAGCGATGGGATATTGGGAACCATGCATGATTGCGAGATAGATGATCTTTTAAAGGTCAATCTACAATCACCCATTGTGCTTTCAAAATATGTTTCAAGATCAATGATGCTCAATGGAACCGGACGTATCATCAATATATCATCTATTATTGCATCAACTGGTTTTAGTGGTTTATCGGTTTATGCTGCCACCAAGGCTGGCTTGATTGGATTTTCAAAATCATTATCCCGTGAACTGGGAAAAGCTGGAATTACTGTAAATTGCGTTGCTCCAGGATATATGGAAACTGATATGACAAAAGGAATGCAACTACATAAAATTCAAACTATTAAAAAACGAAGTCCATCAGGAAAACTCGTATCAGTTGAATCAGTTGCTGCTACCGTATCGTTTTTGCTAAGCGATGAAGGTGAAATGATAACAGGTACTACCATAACAGTAGATGCTGGTAGTACTGCATGAGCAACAATATTCATACAACGGCACTCATATCACCCGGTGCAGAATTAGGTGAAAATGTCACTGTTGGGGCATTTACGATTATTCATAGTAATGTTCGTATTGGTAGCGGTTCCCATATCGACAGCCATTGTGAACTAGGATATCCAACACCACTCGCAGACGGACTTCCATTGATAATTGGATGTGGCTCAATTATTCGATCCCATAGTATTTTCTATCAGGGATCAAGTTTTGGCGATAATTTAGTTACTGGACATCAAATTACCGTTAGAGAAAAAACTGTGGCTGGAAATGGTTTTCAAATTGGGAGTCTTGCTGATATACAAGGTCACTGCGATATAGGCCATTACGTTAGAACACAAAGTTCTGTAACAATAGGACAACAATCAAAAATTGGAAATTTCGTGTGGCTATTTCCCGGTGCTTTGCTCACAAATGATCCAAATCCACCAAGTAATGACTTAGAAGGCGCAACTATCGAAGACTATGTCGTAATAGCTGTAAAGTCCACTATACTGCCTGGAGTGCGGATTGGAAAAGGATCATTTGTAACTGCACATTCCCTGGTAAACAAAGATATGCCTAACGATTCTCTTATTTCCGGAATACCTGCCAAACGTATATGTAAAGCAAGTGACATGCGATTAAAAAGAGATGTTAGAATAAAAGCTTATCCATGGCGTAACCGGTTTGTGCGAGGATATCCCGATAACATAATTGAGCAATGGGGTAATGGGAGCGAACCAATCCTGTCATGAATTTTACGCACATTATTCCCATCACACTGTAAAAAGTGCTATTCCAAAATGGCTGAAACCCGCTTGAGATCAGCTTTCCTTACTTCTTGAATTACACATTATTGAAGTGAGATGGGAGTAGTTTTTGGATAAACCGTTGTCTGTGCCTAATTTTATGTGGATGCACACTCAGAAGTCATTATTTTTATGCTCAATTTATGCAAGATTATAGATTTACCTAAAATTACCGACCCTCGTGGTAATCTCACCTTTGTCGAAGCGCATCAACATATTCCCTTTGATATCCGGCGCGTCTATTACCTTTACGATGTCCCCGGCGGTTCTGAACGTGGCGGCCATGCCCACAAGCAATTACAACAATTGATCATTGCCATGTCGGGCAGTTTTGACGTGGTTTTGAGTGATGGCCAACAAACCCAACGCTTTCACCTCAATCGCTCTTACTACGGCCTTTATGTTTGCCCCATGATCTGGCGTGAACTGGACAACTTTTCTTCAGGTTCGGTGTGTATGGTGCTGGCATCGAATCACTATGATGAAAGTGATTATTTTCGCAGATATGATGATTATTTATCTGCATTAAAAGTAACAAAATAAAGTTTGCACGAGAAATAGAAAAATGACTGATATTGCTAAAGTTAAGTTCGCTTTCGGCATTCATGAAAAAACAATGCTCAATCATTACGGGGCTATTTGGAAACACTTAAATCCTGATGAATTTGGAATTATATTGCATGGTAATGCAATTTCTCAGGTATCCCCGGCTCAAGTTTTTAATTGGACTCGTAATGTTTACTTGTCTCCACAGCTCGTGGCAGATGGGGTACAGTTTGATGTTTTAATCACTAATCATTCTGCCGCTAGTCCTTTGTCTCTGGGCAAGATTAACGCATTGATGAATTATAGTGCCGGTGCTTCCAATTGGACAGTTCGAGCATCCTACATTAAGGATTATGATGTAATTCTATCTTACGGGCCGGCCTTGTCTACACTTTATAAGCAAATACATCCAAACAAGATTATTTTGGAGATTGGGTATCCGCGTCATGATGAGTGGTTTTTAATTGATAGGCAACCTGAACGGGCTAGATTGCTGAAAGATTATAATCTGGATCCAAACAAGAAAACCTTGATTTGGCTTCCCACTTATTCTGGAAGAGATTTCAGTCAGGATCAACAAGCGACAATTTCATCTCTGGAATTTTATATAGATGAAATCTCTGGATTGATGAGTCAGTATAATATATTGGTAAAGCCTCATCCTCTTTCCTTGAGAATTGATAAATATCATGTTGATGCACTTTGTGCTGTTTTTGGAGATAGAGTTATTCTGAACCCAGAAGCTGATTACCTCCCTTTGTATCTGGTGGGTGATTACTTCTTATTTGACTATGGCGGCCCTATGTTTGGTGCTATCTATGCAGATTTGGACTTATTATTATTGAATGTCCCCAATGCTGAAAGCCATCCATTGGTTGGTATCGACTCTCTTGATGTGCAGATGCGGAAATTTTTTCCATCTGTATCACCTAATCAGAACAAGATAAATGAGATGCTGAAAGAACCTTCAATATGGAAAGCTCAAGCAGGTGCCAGGGCCAATATCAGAAGAAGCGTATTTGCGCCTTATTATGGGTTTTCTGGGAAAATAGCAGCAGAGTGCATTCGTAACATACAAGCGATCTTCAGGATGAATTCTGTTGCTTGATTTGGATTCAACCCATGTCAACTGCGACGAGAGGAAGGGCGCTTTCTTATTCAGACCTCAGATTAAAATAAAATATCTTGCATAGTAATAAATTTTTTAATATGGGCGTGAATAATGGTCGAGTCATCTGGATTACCGGCCTATCTGGTGCGGGGAAATCGACTTTGGCGCATGAAGTCGTTGCCCGTATGAGGGCATTGGGGGAGGCGGTCGTGATGTTGGATGGTGATGAATTGCGCGAGGTTTTTGGGGCTGTTGCGGTCAATACTCAAAACCATGGCAGAGAAGGCCGGCTTGCGCTGGCCATGCAATACGCGCACTTGTGCCGGGTTATCGCTGCCCAAGGGGTTACGGTTGTAATTGCTACCATTTCACTGTTCCGTGAAGTACATATTTGGAATCGCACCCACCAGCCAGGCTATTTCGAGGTGTATCTCAAGGTGCCTGTCGAAGAATTACGTCGCCGCGATCCAAAAGGCATTTATCGTCGCTTTGATGCTGGTGAAATCAACAATGTCGCCGGACTGGATTTGATGATCGATGAACCGGACGCTGCGGATTGGGTAGTGGAATTTGATCCGCAATGCTCTGTTTCGGCATTGGCTGAAAATTTACTAAAACGACTTAATAATGGGAAAATTGTATGAAAACTGAATGGGATTACACTAAACTGGCAGATGCATATTTAAAGCGTCCTGATTATGCTGATGCCGCCATTGATGCAATGCTCTCGATTGCAGGGGCGGAAAAAGGTGATACATTCTGTGATGTAGGGGCGGGAGTGGCTCACCTGACATTGATGCTGGCCGCACGCGATATGAATGTTGTGGCGATTGAACCGAATGATGCGATGCGTATCAACGGCATAAGACGAACTAAAAAATTCGCACATGTAAGCTGGTATGAGGGGACGGGAGAAGTAACCGGGCAAGCCCCTCAAGCATTCGACATGGTGACATTCGGTAGCTCATTCAATGTTTGCGACCATCAGCAGGCGCTCAAAGAAGCTGCACGTATTCTCAAACCGCACGGTTGGTTTGCTTGTATGTGGAATCATCGCCAACTGGAAGATCCGATTCAGGCGCAAATCGAGTCAATCATCAAGACACGGGTATCCGGTTATGGATATGGGACACGCCGTGAAGATCAGACCTCAGTAATCGATGCGAGCGGTTTATTCGGATCGGTGATCCATATCGATTCGCGTGTGATGCACGAACAAAGCATAGAGGAATGCGTTGAGGCTTGGCGTTCTCACGCTACTCTGGAGCGCCAGGCTGGCGCAAGCTTCGGCGATGTAGTTGCCACGATAGAATCCTATCTGCAAAGCCTCAATGTGTTGACGATTCAAATTCCGTATTCAACCAACATCTGGGTTGCTCAATTGCGATAATTTGGCCATGAGCCTGAATTTTTCGACCAAAGCTCGCACACTGGCCAACCTGCAAGGTGTACTCAAATCGGCACGCATTGCGCCGCTGTGGTCTTTTACAGTGGGTGATTGGCAGGCAGACAGGCAAACGTGTCTGCATGAAGTTTCTGAAAATCTGGGGATTGGCCCCTTGATTGTGCGTTCCAGTTGTAGTCGGGAGGATGGTGCTGCGGTATCCAATGCAGGGGCTTTTCTCTCTGTGCCAAACGTGGATATCGAGGGATTGGCTACGGCAGTCGAGCGGGTTATCGCCGCTTACGGGGACATGCACCCAGCGGATGAAGTGCTGGTTCAGCCAATGCTGACCCATGTACTGCGTTCGGGCGTAGCATTCTCTCACGACCCTAATACCTGTGCGCCTTATCGAGTCGTGAATTGGTCGGAAGGCTGTGATACGGCAGCGGTGACCGGGGGTATGGCGGGACGGGTATGGCAACAGGCGGCATCTAGCACTGTGAGCCGTACGCCGATTTTTACTCCCATCATCACGCTGCTTGAAGAATTGTTGGCATTGTTTGGTGGTGTGCCAGTGGATTGCGAATTTGCGGTGACCCGTGAAGCCTCAGGTGAAGTGTTATGGCTATTGCAAGCAAGGCCACTCATTCTTCCTGCTCTACCTGAATCGGAACATCAGCAGGCAGCCAGACTGGAAAGCATTCAACACAAGGTGGCTCGCGGGATGCGTCCTCATCCTTTTCTGATGGGGCGGCGCACAGTCTATGGTGTAATGCCTGACTGGAATCCGGCTGAAATCGTGGGCATCCGGCCCAAGCCGCTCGCACTGTCCCTGTATCGTGAGTTGGTAACCGATGCCATTTGGGCTTACCAGCGTCACAATTACGGTTATCGTAATCTGCGCAGCTTTCCGCTGATGCCGCATTTCTTCGGGGTGCCCTACATCGATGTGCGTCTGTCGTTCAATTCTTTCATTCCAGCCGATCTGGATGAAGAATTGGCAGGGCGTCTGGTCGACTACTACATCGATCGCTTGCTGGCAGAACCGGCCTTGCATGACAAGGTAGAATTTGAAATCGTTTTTTCGTGCTATACGCTGGATTTGCCTCAGCGGCTGGAACGGTTGGCCGAGGCAGGATTTTCAAAACAGGAGCGCGAGATCATCGCTCATAGCTTACGTAAGCTGACTCATCGTATCGTACATCCCAAAGAGGGATTGTGGCGCGGTGATGCTGCCAAACTCGATGTCCTGAATATGCGGCGCGAGGCATTGTTGACCTCGGCGACTGATCCTCTGGAGCGGATTTACTGGCTACTGGAAGATGCCAAACGCTACGGTACCTTGCCCTTTGCAGGTTTGGCCAGGGCTGGTTTTGTGGCTGTGCAAATGCTCAAATCACTGGTGGCCGTTGGGGTGTTTTCTCAAGCGGATTACGATGCCTTCATCGGAGGGGTGTCAACCATCAGTGGCCAGTTGGCACATGATCGGGCTACGTTGGACAAGGCGACATTTCTGGCTCGTTATGGTCACTTGCGTCCCGGTACTTATGACATTCTTTCCCCCCGATATGATGAAGCTCCAGAACTCTATTTCGACTGGAAAAAACGCATACCTCCACCAGAACCCGCCCAGGCGTTTTCCCTGACCCTGCTTCAGATGCGGGAGATTGTGAAATTGCTGGAAATCCATGGTTTGCAACCTGATTCGGTTGGTTTGTTCGACTTCATGCAGGCCGGTATCGAGTTACGCGAATTGGCCAAGTTTCATTTCACCCGCAATCTTTCGGATGCGCTAACCTTGATGGCCGAAGTGGGTGCGCAGTATGGCTTTAGCCGGGAAGATTTGGCCTATTGCGATATTGCGGCCTTCAGGGAACTGCATGTCGCAGCCGCCTCTCCGAAGGATGTACTCTTGCGAAGTATCGAACAGGGTAAAGCACGCTATACAGATACACTCAAACTGTCTTTACCTCCATTGATTGCCTGTCCGGAAGATGTGTGGGCATTTGAATGGCCGGAAACCGCGCCTAATTTCATTACCCAGAAGGAGGTCACTGCACCGGTTATCGGTTGTGAGCAGCGGGACAAACTCGAAGGGGCCATTGTCTGTATTCCAAATGCTGATCCAGGTTTTGATTGGCTTTTTGCGTATCCGATTGCCGGGCTTATCACAGCCTGGGGAGGCGCCAATTCGCACATGGCGATCCGTGCCGGGGAGCTCAGCTTGCCTGCCGTGATCGGTGCCGGTGAAGTACTCTACCGCCGCTGGTCTGAGGCTCAACGTGTGCATCTCGATTGTGCCGGGCGACGTGTGGAAGTGTTGGCATGAAGATAGTGGCTGTTAGTCAACGTGTGGAGATTTTTCCTGAACGTGGCGAAATACGGGATGCCCTTGATCAACGTTTGATTACGTTTTTGTCGGTGGCCGGGTATGTGCCTGTCCCTGTCCCCAACGGTTTATATACGGAAATGCCGGATGGACTGCATCATGAGGCACTGGATGTTTGGCTGGCTGCGGTGGCGCCCATGGCAATCCTGCTTTCTGGCGGTAACGACATTGGACAATGCAATGCACGGGATTTGACCGAAGGTTGGCTTCTTGATTACGCACAAGAGCATCAACTGCCCTTACTTGGTATTTGCCGGGGAATGCAGATGATGGCTCAGTGGGTCGGCACGGGTCTGCATCCGGTTATTGCGCATGTGGGAATCCGGCATCGGCTATTGGGTGAAATCACTGGCGAGGTTAATAGCTACCATGGCTTTGCCTTGGCGAACTGCCCGAAAGGATTTGAAGTGCTGGCACGAAGCGAAGACCTGGAAATCGAGGCTATCCGCCATGTGTCGTTACCTTGGGAAGGCTGGATGTGGCACCCGGAACGGGAGAACGCATTGATACCTTACGATATTGAACGATTGAGAGCCTTATTCAAATGAAAGCCATCATTCTTGCAGCGGGTCGCGGTAGCCGCATGAAAAACCTCACCGACGACTGTCCCAAGTGTCTGGTCGAGTTACGCGGTAAGATACTACTTAATTGGCAACTGGAAGCCTTGCGAGCAGCAGGTATTACTGAAATTGCCATTGTGACTGGCTACAAGCGTGAGTTACTGGTTAATCGTGGACTAATCGAATTTCATAACGCACGTTGGGATGAAACCAATATGGTTTGTTCGTTGGCTTGCGCGGGCTCCTGGTTACAATCGGAACCCTGTATCGTTAGCTATTCCGATATTTTCTATCGTTCAAGTGCCGTTCATTCACTGATGACGTGTTCTTCATCACTGGCTGTCACGTATGATCCTGATTGGCTGGCACTCTGGACTCAACGGTTTGGTGATCCTTTGATCGATGCTGAAACATTCAGGCTAAAGCAAGATAATACTTTGGAAGAAATTGGGAATAAGCCTGTATCAGTAGATGATGTGCATGGTCAATATATGGGGTTAATTCGTTTTACACCAGAAGGTTGGTCAGAAATAACCAGGATTCGAGAGGCTCTGTTACCAGATGAACGAGATAGGATCCATATGACGGGTATTTTGCAAAAAGTCATTGATGCAGGAAATGTAGCCATTTCTGGCATACCTTATATTCATGAGTGGGGGGAGATCGATTCACCTGAGGATTTGGCTGTGCATCAAGCATGATTTTTTTGTTATTAACCAAGAACCAAGGACGATTATATGAATGTAATATTAAATCATTTTAATGCTATGTGGTATGGTGCTGGCATCCAGCCATTACGACGAAGAAGACTATTTTCGTGACTATAACGATTATCTCGCCGCCCGAGGCTTGCCGCTGATCAATCAAAGCGTTAGGCTGCACGGGGAGGGTGTGAATCGCTAAGTAGATGCAGGTTGGCGATGAGCCAGTGGGTTGGGCTAAGATTGGCGGTGAGGAACGAACCCCAACCATGCCGCTACTTCTTCGAGAATCCCATCTTGCATAAAACCATGTCTGAGGTATATGCCATGAATAACGATAAACGACAATTGCGGTGCTATGTAAAAAAGGAAGGCGATCAGTGGGTTGCTGTTTGTATAGATTTATCTTTGGCTGCACAAGCGGATTCAAAAATGTGTGCCAAAGAAAAGTTGGAATCAATGATCTTCACTTATATGCAAGATGCTTTAGGGCGACACAAGAAATATGCTCACCAGCTTCTTTATCGAAAAGCGCCGTTTTCTCAACAAATTTTGTATTATGCATTAAAGTTTTTTGCATTTAGAAAACAAGCTGGCCTGGAAAAGGGAAGCGTATTTTCTGAGACATTTCCAATGCAGGTAGTATAAGGCGGTGCCAATTTGTTTTTTCAAAAATACGCACCTCCAACTTGTTCTGATGTAAAACGCGCATTGAGAAAAATGGGTTTTTCTCCACAAAAGCAAGATGGATCATCACATGAACATTGGGAAAAAGTTGTAGGCAGCAAGCTGTATAAAGTAACGGTTGATTGCCCTAAAGCTCCTTTTGGAGATACCCTTGTCAGTTCCATGGCAAAACAAGCTGGTGTAACTAAAAAAGTTTTTCTAATGTATTGTCACCATAAAAATATCAAAAATAGCCCGCGTAGGGTGGAATAGCGTACTCGCGTATTCCACCATTGCTTGAGATGCTTTATGTTTGTGTAAAAAAATACCCCCATTTTATTTTACATGTATCTAAATCGTGGAGGGTGTGTATGGAGTTTCATGAAATAATTGAAAATGTGCTTCAAAAATACAGGGATGCAAAATTGCTACAGGAAAACGGCCGTTACGCGAACTCCATCTATTTGAGTGGATATTGCGTTGAACTCTCACTTAAGTATGCGATTGCCAGGCATTTGAACTGGAACAGGTTTTACACGGATCAAAAGTTCAAATTTTTGAAGGTACATGATTTGGAGTTTCTGGTATCCTTGACGGGCAAGGAATTGGAAATCAAAAAAATGGCAGCCTGGCAGATTGTAAAGGAATGGGATGAACAGAAACGATATAAGAATCCCGCCCAATCAACCCGAAGTGATGCTATCACAATGCTGGTTGCTGTAGAAAAACTGGTGGAGATGTTGTTATGTATAAACTTATACGAACAGTGAAGGATGCAATCAAAAGCATTGAGAAGGAAAAAGGCGTTGAGTTCAAAATAAAAAGCCTTGTGGCTAAAAACATGGATAATATTCAATGGGATCTGGTGTTATCAGCGGATTGGTTTACTCCCTTTTGCTCCTGAAAATGGACATACAGAAAGTAGCTGGAACCCTGATGGCAACAGGGAAAACAGGCTTTTTTGGATGTACACTATTGGGCGGCGATGGGAGTAATAACGACAAGTTGGCCCGAATGGATTATCTGGTAAACAGGATATTGGCAGACTTTGATATTGAATCCATGATTCAATTTTCAGGGATTATTTCTTATGAAGCAGACGAATCGAATCCTCTCGCAGATATTTTGACAAGAATCCAAACCAATAATCGCCTCGGGAAATATCCGGATTATGGTGGCTATACCTTGGTTGAACCTCATGATGAACAGGTGAAATGGGTTATTCCGCTGAACGAACCGAGCCCACGTAGGGTGGAATAGCGTACCCGCGTATTCCACCATTGCTTGAGATGCCGTGGTTTTTTGTAAAAGAAACGGATACCCATTTTATTTTTGCCCAACCACCAGCCCGCGTAGGGTGGAATAGCGTACCCGCGTATTCCACCATTGCTTGAGATGCCGTGGTTTTTTGTAAAAGAAACGGACACCCATTTTATTTTCTGCCATCTAAATCTCGATGGGGTATATAGCGTTTCGTTCACATTACTTATCCTGAAACAAGGTAAAACCATGAAAGCCCGCGTAGCACGGGGAGGGTGTTAATCGCCAGGTTAAGCGTTCATGTCCTGATTGAAAACAAATAGAGGATCAAAAACATGAAACCAGTACAATCAGGCTTCAACGAGCGTAAGGCAGCACAAATCGCCGCTTTTTTTCTGGACAAGTCTACGGAAAAAAAGATGCCTCATCTGAAATTGATGAAGCTGATGTATCTGTCTGATCGTGAAGCTGTTCGCAGGTTTGGACATCTGATTTCTGGAGATCATCTGGTGTCGATGCCCCACGGCCCGGTTTTGTCGATGACACTTAACCTGATGGATGGTGATGTTGAATCGCAAGCCGGTGGGTGGGAAGAATGGATTTCTGACAAGGATAATCATGAACTGTCACTTCGTAGATCGCTGGATCAGGTTAGCCTTGATGAACTCTCCCCTGCCGAAATCGATGTACTTCAGGCCGTGTGGGAGAAATTTGGGGGCATGGGGAAATGGGAGATACGGGATTGGACGCATCAATACTGCACAGAATGGAAAGATCCATACGGTTCATCATTTCCAATCGAATACGCCACATTGGCTCATGCTGTAGGATTTAATCGAATTCAGGCACAGCAATTAGCCGAGCAAATTAAGGAAGAACGGGAAATAGATGCCTTATTTGCTGCGCTATGAGAGTTTTTATTCCTTTCAAAAAAGGAACTCTGCTTATTCCTTCAGGTCCGCAAGGTGATAAAGATAGAAAACACCTGTTTATTATTCTGACAGATCCGCAACCCTGTGAAGACACTCATTCGTGCATCCTCATGGTATCGCTATCGACTATAAAACAGGAGTTACCATACGATAAAACCTGTATTCTGTATCCCGGTGACCACCCATTTGTCAAGAGATACAGTTACGTTTCTTATCGTAATGCTCGCATTGAGGAGGTTGACAAGATAATGAGAGGGGTTGCAAAACGGATCCTCATTTCACACGAACCGTTGGATGATGCTGTCTTTACCAGAATCTGTAAAGGTTTGGAGGAATCCAGGTTTACGGCTACAAAAATACTCTCCTTTTACCGCAAGGCGGAAGGCATGGATTGATCCAGCGTAGGGTGGAATAGCGTACTCGCGTATTCCACCATTGCTTGAGATGCCGTGGTTTTTTGTAAAAGAAACGGACACCCATTTTATTTTTGCCCAACCAGTCCCGTCTTTCCGCCATGGATTGGCGGAAAGAAGTTGCCTAAAGAAGGCAAGCCTGCCGTATCGACTGAGGCTTCATCAGGGTTAATTATATGCAAATTACTATAAAAACACATAATCAGATTGTCTTTGACAAAATAATGTCGCTTTTGAATCAATTCCGGCTTGCTGATGTAGAAATCGCTTCATCAGAACCCATGTTAAATATCACCAGACAGACAACAGAACTGACTGACGACTATATTGACGCATATTGGCAAAACCTGATTATTACGCATTCCATGAGTGATGATTACGAACTGAATGGAGAGTATGAAAATGACTATGGCGCCTATCTTGATGGAAAGCACAAGTGATGCGATATCTGCTTGATATCAATGTTTTACTGGATTGCTATGACTCAGGCAGGCAGACACGTTTTCCTGACTCGGTAAATATTGTTCATACTTTACGCGAACTTTCAGCAGATATTTTTATTTCGTCCAGTTCGCTGGATAATTTACATTTTATAAAGTGGAAAGCAATCAAGGATGAAAATCCACAGTTCACAGCTAGAGTAATATACGAATTGGCTAATCGTTTTATTGCTTCAATTCTGGATTATGCAACCATTGCAAAAACTCCATCTTATCTTGCTCTTGACTATGATGACCTCGAAGATAGTCAGATTATTGCCTCAGCCCAGGCAGTCGATGCCAAGGTTATTACCCGTGATCAAGGATTACTGGAAAAATACTCTGACATTGCTGTTTCCCCCACCAATTGTCTGCTAGAGATTCAGCAAAGTCATGAGCAAATATCCATATCATTTCTTGATTTGAAAAAAATAAATCAATGCTACATGGCTGGATTGGAGCATGCTTTCGATTCAGTCATTAACTCAGGCTGGTATATTTTGGGCAAGGAAGTCGAGGCTTTCGAGAAAGCATTTGCCGAATATTGTGAAGTGCCTTATTGCGTCGGTGTCGGGAATGGTTTGGAGGCATTGCATCTGATAGTGCGAGCGTATGGGATTGGTGCGGGAGATGAAGTCATTGTGCCGGCCAATACCTATATTGCGACCTGGTTGGCAATCAGTTATACCGGGGCGAGGCCGGTTCCGGTCGAGCCGTGTGAGGCGACATATAACATTGATCCTGCCCGTATCGAAGCGGCCCTTACCCCCAATACAAAAGCCATTTTATTGGTGCATTTGTATGGTCAACCCGTCGATTTCGACCCGATTCTGGATTTGGCGCAACGTAACGGCTTGAAAATTATCGAAGATGCGGCTCAAGCCCATGGCGCCCGTTACCGTGGCAAGCGTGTCGGTAGTCTGGGAGATGCAGCAGGGTTCAGCTTTTATCCGGGCAAGAACCTGGGCGCTTTGGGAGATGGCGGCGCCGTAACCACCCATGATGCCGCTCTGGCTGAACAGGTCAGGGTTTTGCGTAATTATGGTTCGCGGGTCAAATATCATAATGACGTGATTGGTTATAACTCACGCCTGGATGAGTTACAAGCCGCCTTTCTGCGCGTCAAATTACCCCTTCTGGATGCAGACAATGCACGACGCAAAACAATAGCGCAACGATATTTTAATGCTTTTGCAGACATTGGCTGTATCCTGCCGATAATACCCGAAGGAATAGACCCGGTATGGCATTTATTCGTCATTCGCCATCCTCAACGCAATGCCTTGCAGCAGTTTTTGGCAGAATGGGGTATCAATACCATGATTCATTATCCCATCCCGCCACACCTGCAATCTGCTTATATAGATTCCGGTTTTACAGAAGGAGATTTCCCTGTTACGGAGATGATTCACCGTGAAGTTTTAAGCCTCCCCATGGGCCCTACGCTAACAGATGCCGAGATTGACAGGGTTATTGCCGGGGTGAGGGCGTTTTTTGGAGGCTAGCCCGCGATTGGGCTATGCAGATGGCGGCGAGGAACAAACCCCAACAGGACGCACCAACCGGGTTATATCGCGAACTCCGCTACCGGCAAAAACAAAAGGACAAAAACAAAAGGACACCCATTTTGTTTTACCCATAACCCCGTTCGCCCTGAGCTTGTGGTTCGACAGACTCACCATGATCGGAGGAGCAGCAGGCGGCGCCAACCTTAATCGTGAGGCTCCCCATCCGTCCGCCCCCTTTCCATCCGGATTCTGGGCGGTTTTTTTTGTGCCTTCACGCTGCTAAACTCCAACCATGCGGTACAAATCCAGGCGTAATAAACCCACAAAAACCCAAAAGCAAAAGCGTGACTGGCATCGCCTGTTTGGCATGTTCGTAACAGCTCATTTCGAGAACAGCCCCTATCAGGTGGAGGTTGAAAAGGATCTC